>Ga0209427_10008771_pt1 | contig 11344 bp, 9 predicted proteins | sample DeeMarSWOR136_30_FD_187465 | JGI IMG/M metagenome (GOLD analysis project Ga0209427, IMG submission 187465) | Marine sediment microbial communities from White Oak River estuary, North Carolina - WOR-1-36_30 (SPAdes) (version 2) | ecosystem: Environmental > Aquatic > Marine > Intertidal zone >... | reverse complement strand
GAGGCCTTCTACGGCTGCCCGTACGCTGCAACCGCTTACATCCAACCCCCGCGAGGAATACTGCCTGGCCCTCCTTCTGCAGAACCCCGAGCTAAAAAACCGGACAGAAGACCTCTCCCCGGAATACTTCGAAAGCAGTGAAAACCGAGAGATCTTTAACGCCTGGCAGGAGGTTGATGACATACAGACTTTAAAAGAGCGCCTTGATTCTACTATCCATGAGCATCTTGATGCTATAATAGACAGGGTATTGCCACCATTAAATGACATAGAGCGAAGATATACCGATTGTGTCATAGAATTAAAGAGAAGATATCTTAAAAATCTGGCAGCTAAGATAGCGGAGGCAGGCGATATTGATGCTGACATGTCTCGTCTCGAAGAGGATATGAAAATCAGCACGCAATTAAGAGAGCTTGAAGTCCTGAAGAATCACAGGCGACCCGAGGTAAGGAGATAAGGCATGGATGATGAAAAGAACCAACTGGAGAAATTTGACGAAAGTGAAGACCATGAGGAGTTACCTCCCGATGATATATTAGACGCCGACGAGAAATCGGATAGTATCTACGACCTGTCTGCTGATGCTGATGAGGAACTGGAAGAAGGGGACATTTCCGAATCGGGCGAACTATGGCAAAAAACAAAGCCACTGGACATTGAGAAACCAGAATCGACTCTTGATGTGAGTATTGACCTGCACGCGGAAGAGCTTGCCGAACAGGATATCACCGATGACCCGGTGCGTATATATCTTCACGAGATTGGCCGGGTACATCTCCTCACAGCTGAAAATGAAAAGATCCTGGCCAAGCAGATGGAAGAGGGCAAATATATCAATGACATCAGACAGGAATATTCGCAACAATACGGCCGATTGCCTTCGGCCATTGACACCATAATTGCCATAATCCAGAAGCTGGCACAGTCCTCCTCTATCATCAACCTGCTCCGGGAATACCTCGGCCTGAAGAAGACTAAACACTTTATGGAAAGCATTTACGATGTTAAATTACAGGAAAGTATTGATAACACTATAGACCCGCAGCTCATTCATAATATCGCCGCAAGAATGAATGTACCCGTATCCGAAACAGAAGAAATGCTGATTAGCCTTTCTCAGGGCAGCCGACTGCTGCCTGAAGAAGTCCGCAATCATATCGGCAAAAATGTATCGTTCTCCGATATTGATAAGCTGGTAAACGACCGCTCTTTTATAAATTCCATTCAGCCCTATGAAAGGCAGTTATCAGCATACTTCGCCGATATTGTCCGCGAAGGTAAAAAGGCGGAAAGACATCTCATCGAAGCCAACCTGCGCCTGGTGGTCAGTGTCGCCAAGAAACACATCGGCCGCGGTATGTCGCTTCTCGACCTTATTCAGGAGGGCAATATCGGGCTGATGAGGGCCGTCGAAAAGTTTGACTATCGTAAAGGCTATAAATTCAGCACCTATGCCACCTGGTGGATCAGACAGGCGCTTACCCGTGCCATCGCCGACCAGGCCCGCACCATACGCATCCCCGTTCACATGGTGGAGACTATCAACCGCCTGCTCAGAATCAGCCGCCGCCTTGCCCAGGAATACGGACGGGAACCCACCTCCAGGGAAATTGCCAAAGAAATGGAGGTATCATCAGATAAGGTCAGGGAGATTGTCAAGGTATCGCAGCTGCCCATATCCCTGGAATCACCGATAGGCGAGGAGGAGGACAGCCCTCTGGGTAACTCCATCGAAGACAGGAACGCCCTGCCGCCGGTGGATATTGCCTCCAAGCAGCTTCTGAAGGAGCAGATTGAGGATGTGCTGGGTACGCTGACTCCCCGCGAGCAGAGAGTCCTGCAATTGCGGTTCGGTCTCGAGGATGGACGCAGCCGTACTTTGGAAGAGGTGGGCGTTGAGTTCAATGTAACCCGGGAGAGAATACGCCAGATTGAGGCCAAGGCGCTCCGTAAACTCCGCCACCCCTCCCGTAGCCGCAAGCTGAAGGACTATCTGGAATAAGGTTTTTTCTTGCCTATTCTGGTGTAGGACCCTTCGGGGATATCTGCATTGTTCTTGTACAGGGCGAACTGGCAGTGCTCCTGACCTATCGGGTCGGAAACAATGTGGACGGAACCAAAATCACCGTTCCTCTCCATATCCAGCATCTCCATGATCGGACAGTGCACACAGTAAATCGGGAAGTCCTTCATGCCATAGGTGATTGGGTGGGCTTCCTTTACCCTGACCAGGCCGATTTCTGGCTCGTAACCGCCCATTCGGATAATACGCTCCCCTGAACCACATGGCTTCATGGTAATGGTAACCTTCTCGTCGTCCTCCTTTACTGTTATCGGTTGCAGGTGGCCTCGCAAGCCTCCCACCATTCCTTCCACCCGAGAACGGAAGTCTGTCTTGCCGGATGGTTTGAAAACGAGATTAGCTTCGATGGTGTGGGCTTCTCGCTCCACCTGTTCCAGAACCTCTATGCCGTAGTTCTTATAAATAAAGCCAAGCAGGGCGGTAACCCAGGTCATATAACCGTCATGCAGGCGGTTGAACTCCCGATACATCCGATCAGCCAGTTCCTTTGCTTTGCCCTTGTCCCCGGCATCAATGGCTTTCAGTACCAGGTCCAGTGTCCGTGTGCCCATTTCCTCGAGTTCGCCGTCAGTGAATATCCTTTTACCTTTCATGAATGCCTGAATCTCCTTTTTCCGGTTTTTTACGTCGTTCTCTGTTGATGATTGCGACTGGCTTTCACCATCACCATAACCCGAGCCGCTTCCTCCTGTCAAATACAACATCCTGGATACGCTGGAAGAAGTGAGTGCCGAGTTCAACGTAACCCATGAAAGAATCCGCTAGATTGAGGACAAGGTTGTGAGCAAACTCCGCCACCCCTCCCAATGGGAGTATAACTACGGATATGTCGCCGATGATACGAGGGCGGGCCCGGGTGGGAAAGAAAATCTGGGGGTGAGGTGGTGTGACAGGAAAAGATAATTCATCTTATTTAAACATCCCCATGATGTTCCTGGGCAGTTTGCCTTTGACGCCCATCTTCATCAACTTCTGCATCTGCTGGAACTGGCTGAGAAGCTGGTTGACATCACTCGTCCTGGTGCCGCTGCCCTGAGCGATTCGCCGCCGTCGACTACCCCCGATAATATTAGGGTTCTGCCTCTCATAGGGAGTCATTGACTGTATCATCGCCTCGACCTTCTTCAACTGCTCCTCCTGGGCGCCATCGGGCAGTTGACCGGCTATCCTGGACATTCCCGGCAGCATATCCGCCAGTTGGGCTATCGGCCCCATCTTCTTGATAGCGCTCAGCTGCTCCAGGAAGTCCTCCAGGTTAAAACTGGCCGTCTTAACCTTCTTCTGGAGCTCCAGCGCCTTCTTTTCATCGAGCGTCTGCTCCGCCTTTTCGATGAAGGTGAGGACATCACCCATGCCCAGGATACGTGACGCCAGGCGGTCGGGATAGAAAGGTTCAAAGGCATCAACCTTCTCACCGATGCCGATGAATTTAATGGGCACCCCGCTGACCCACCGGATAGATAGAGCCGCCCCACCCCGCGCATCGCCATCCATCTTGGTCAGGATAAGTCCTGTCAGGCTCACTCTGGAATGAAAGTCCTCAGCCACGCGTACGGCGTCCTGTCCGGTCATGGCATCGACGACCAACATCACCTCGTCGGGCTTCAGTACTTTCCTCACCTGTTCAAGCTCCGCCATCATCTCCTCATCAATGTGGAGTCGACCCGCCGTATCGACGATGACATGGGTAGCCGCCATTGTCTTCGATTCGGACATGGCGTGGGTGCAGATGTCCCGGCTTGATACGCTGGGGCTTTCGTTATACACCGGCACATCCAGTTGTTTGCCCAGGGTAACCAGCTGCTCGATGGCCGCCGGACGGCGGTTATCGGCCGCTACCAGAAGCGGCTTCTGACCTGAATGCTTGAGGTGCAATGCCAGCTTGGCTGCCGTGGTCGTTTTGCCACTCCCCTGAAGGCCGACCATCATAATCACCGAGGGGGGCTGGGATACAGATGCCAGCCGACTCTGCCCGTCGCCGAGGGTGGCGATAAGCTCCTCGTTTACGATTTTAATTATCTGCTGGGCGGGGGTAAGGCTCTCCATGACTTCTCTGCCGATGGAGCGCTCCCTGACCCTGGTGGTAAAGTCCTTGACCACCTTGAAGTTGACATCAGCCTCCAGCAGGGCCAGGCGCACCTGACGCAGGGCATCGTCAATATCCTTCTCGGTGAGCTTACCCCGATTCCCCAGAACGCGAAAGACATTACCTAGCTTTTCACTGAGAACTTCGAACATGACATTTTCATTTTAAGGTGGTGAGTGCAGAATCGTCAAGGCGAACAAAATCTACTCTGACTGTGTTGGCCACCCTTCACCCTCTTTCTGTCCGGCAGCTGGCAATGACCCGTGTGTCTGCATTATAAGCCACTTACCCTCGCGCTGTTCCAGAACAAAGGTTAACCTTACCGGGAAACTTGTTTCTTGCCCTCTGACCCTTGCCCGGACAAAACCATCGGCTGCCACCCACGCCACTGAACCCGCCGAGGAAACCGAGTGCCAGCCCAACTGCAATGATATTTCTTCAGACTGCGAAAAATCGCGTTTAAAAACTGCCTTTATCTCATCCCATCCAATGCACTTCTCATCCGCTCCCGAACCGATTAAAACCACATCAAGATCTTGCGCGATTAGCGCAAGCACACCATCCAGATCCCGCTTTGAGAAAGAATCTACGAATTGGTTAATAATCTCCATCACCGAGACTTCAGTCTTTGTATCAGCTTTCACAATTCTTTGGACCTCCTCTCATCGTATTTTATTGAATGCTACTATCCATTATAGTGACTGTCAAGGCATCAATTTGGAGAGGAAATTCCCCCTCCCCTTCGGTGTTATCTATTCCCACCCTAACCACCCAGTATCATCCTCTGCTTATCCCGTAGGGCCTCTAATGGTTAGATAGCAGATGAGCCGGAGGCGGGTTCGGGTGGGAATGAAAAATCTGCGGCCTGGGTTCCTAGGGTGGGAAAAGAAAAAGGGGAGTAGCTTGCGGAGAGGGGCGCCCGCCCCTCTTTCTTTATTGCCCCTTTCCCCTCCCAGGGTAAGGGGGATGGGGTCAATAGATAAATCCTCAAAGGAGTGAGGTAGATATAGATAAATATATTATTTCACGTTATCAGGCACTTTCAGCACGCCGTCAACATCCTCCAGGTCGAACCACCATTTATGCCTTTCGTCCTGCTTTCCGTAGCCCCAGACATCATCCATCATGACCATAAACCCATCCAGGAACGGGGCGTGTTTCACCATCCATCTGACAGTATCGTGAGTCCAGCCTTCTGGCTTGTTCCAGGGGCATACCTTGATACAGCGACCGCAAGCCGAGCCATGCGAATTGGTCGTGCGGAATTTTGAGCATTGTTCCGCGTCGAAGTGCCAGGTTTCATAGCCATTATACATAACCTTGTCATCCTTCGGGATGGCATTGGCATGGCATTCGACGGCGCATTTCAGGCATTTCCGGCAGAACTCCTGGAGGCCGAAGTCCACAGGTTTGTCCGGCTCAAGCGGCAAATCGGTGGTAACTACCGCCGCCTTAAAACGCGTCCCCAGGAAAGGATTGAGCACGATGCCGGCCCTGGACATCTCCCCGATGCCGGCGAGGAGAAGCAGAGGTACCACCAGCACCTGGTAGTTCATGGCGTGGTGTGCCCGTGCCGGATATCCAAGCCTCCTTATATAGTCGGCCATGATGCAGGACATAAGGGCGGCATTTGAATACCCGATGAAGCTCTGCGAATTGGAAATCCAGTCATAGCCTGTGGAACCGGCCATGGTCTCGTAGTCCTGGTCTACAACTAACACGATAGCATTCTTATGGTTTAGCTCCACCGGATTACCCCTCATGTCGTGGCTGTAAACAGCGTATTGCGGCAGACGGCAGATGCCGACGATATCAGCCCTGAGGAAGTATCCCAGTTGCTTTATGTGCTGGCTCAGCATCTTCGGGTCTTCCGGAACAGGGGCTGTCGTCGGGGCTACCTCGCCGTCAACCTGCTCCGCTAGACCGGCCATTATTTTAAAGAAGGCCGCCCCTAGCGGATACTTGGGTACGAAACGCATCATCTCCCTCTGCGGACCCGTCCCGAAATCACCGCGCATAGCCCGAGCGAATCCGTGCTCTCTTTCGTCAAATCTCGGGATATTTTCAGTAATCTTGATGGTGGGCTGGTCAACTCGCTTCAGTTTCTCCATAGGATAGTGGCCGAGCCGGCCTTTTCCCCGCGGGTAATACGGCTGCTTGCACATTATTATTCCCTCCAGATTATCTTCTCGGTAAAACAGACTACGGTGACGTCTTCAGAATAATGAGTATCTATATCAATCTATCCATGAACTCTCGTATCTGGCGCCAAGTCCGACCTGCATGACTCTGTAGGCTCTGTCAACCTTATTACACACGATTGGACAATGCGGCAGTCCCTTGGGCAGGGAGACCACAGTAGGAACGTCAAAGGTGTGTTTTTCGCGTTCGCTGCCAATCTCGATGGTGAGTTCCGCCCCCAGATAGCTCGGGTTGTTAGTGTTATGCCCGAAGAACACCAGGCACTCATCATAAGGGTGTACGTGGGCTCCTTTTCCGGGATACCACTGCCCGGTTTCGTTGTAGAGTCCCATTATAAAATTGAGATTGAGTCCTTCCATTTCGTCACCGGATACGGATATTATCTGTTTAGCGTCGGCTCCACCCGACCCTTTTTCAACCGACAGCTTGTTAACGAGGTGAACATATTTTTTACCATCCGTGGTACCTTCCTGTTCCACCGGACTGGCGGCGTATTTGGCGTCAAGGGCCAGATGGAAATGCCCGAACGGTTTATAGACTTTTTCGGTGATGAGGGGACAGTGCGGCACTGCTTTGGGTGCCACGACTAGGGTCGGAACGCTGAACTTGTGTTTTTCCTGTTCCTTGCCCAGTGCTATCTCCATATCCGACCCAAGATAACTCATGTCCTTGTCATCATACCCGAAAAATAACAGGCACTCGTCAAAGGGGTGCGAATGTGCCCCGCGCCCCGGAGCCCAGTCACCGGGCTGGTCGTAAACTCCTACGATGAAATTAAGGTCGAATCCTCCCAGGTCTTCACCACCCACGAATGTCAACTCCCTGGCGTTGCCACCCCCCAGCATCCCTTCCCTGAAAACCAGTGTTTTAACCAGGTGCCCGTATTTTGCTTCTGCCACGAATAGTTCCTCCTTATAATCATCACGATTTAATACTAATAAACTCCGGGACTAAGACCAGGCTCTTCGGATAGAAAGATTCTATGCCATTTACGAATTCATTGCAACATACATCGGCATATTCACCTGCAATCAGGTTGGGTACCATCGTGGTATCTGTAAAAAGATAGCTACTGTTATGGTACCTGTCCCGGGGTACCAAAGACCACGGTTGTACCTGCTAAACTCAGCCTGCTATACTATATAAATTAGCATATAAAGTATCACGTGGTGACTCGAGATTGAAAACGAAGAAACCAAATAACGGTCATAGAGTAGTCGTTACCGGACTCGGAGCCGTAAGTCCGGTTGGCCTGGATATCCCCAGCATGTGGGAAGCCCTTATCACGGGACAATCAGGTGTTGATTTGATATCCACCTTTGATACCGCTCCGTTCGAGACCAGGATTGCGGCCGAAGTCAGGGGCTTTGACGCCAGTGTATATACCAGCCGGAAACAGGTGCAGCGCATGGACCGGTTTACACAGTTCGCCGTGGCGGCCAGCTTTCAGGCCATGGAAGCCGCCAGATTGAAGATAAACCCGGAGATTGCGTATGACAGCGGGGTCATCATCGGTAACAGCGTCTGTGGCCTGTTATCGATTTCCGAACAGTGGAAGGTGCTGACAGAGCAGGGACCAAAAAGGGTGAGTCCCATCCTCGCCCCAACAATGGCAGGAGACGCCGCTCCGGTGCAGGTTTCTCTTTTACTGGGCACCAAGGGAGTAAATTACGCCCTGTCATCGACCTGTTCGAGCGGCAGCGACGCTATCGGCCAGGCATATGAGCTGATTCGACAGGGCAGGGCGAAAGTAATACTGGCCGGCGGCAGCGAAGCGCCTATTATTCCGGTGGTACTGGCTTCATTCATTAACATCCGGGCGCTGTCAGCCAGGAACGATAACCCACAGGCAGCCTGCCGGCCGTTCGACTCCGAGCGGGATGGATTCGTGATGGGTGAAGGGTCTGCCATTATGGTCCTTGAAGAGGCCGGTTTCGCTTTAAAGCGTGGTGCACCCATCCTGGCTGAAATCGTGGGGTTCGGTCACAACAACGATGCCTTCCACCTCACACAGCCGGCCCCTGACGGTGCCAGCGCGGTCAAAGCGGTGGAACTCGCCATGAGGATGGCCGAACTCAGCACTGATGAAATCGATTACATCAATGCACACGGGACGGCCACTTTGCTGAATGACCGTGTTGAAACCATGGTTATTAAAAAGGTGTTCGGTGACAGGGCCAGGCAGATACCGATATCGGCCAGCAAATCAATGATAGGTCACCTCGTGGGTGCTGCCGGGGGCATTGAAGCCGTAATAACGGTGCTGGCATTAAATCATGGAATCATACCGCCGACAATAAACCTGGCTCATCCCGACCCCGAGTGCGACCTTGACTACGTGCCCAATCAGGCACGGCAGGCCAAAATAAAAGCTGCCATGTCGAATTCGTTCGGTTTTGGGGGGCATAACTCAGTGCTTGTTTTCCGACAGTATGAGTAGGAACAGCAGGTCTTGTTATCTATTCCCACCCAACCGCAAAGTATCATCAGCTTCTTATCCCTTAGTTTTCTCGCCGTCATTCCAGGGGAGTAGCTTGCGGAGAGGGGCGACAGCCCCTCTCATAAAATTTCTCCCCCTCTCCTGTGACCACCTCGTCAGGAGAGGGGGACCAAGGGGGTGAGGTAGATAAAATACCTTTTTCTTGGTATCTATTCCCACCCGCGCCGCCCAGTGTCATTCACGACTTATCCCGGGGGTATATATTTTAACCAAGCCATGTGGTTTCGTGTTCGGTGTTCAGGCTGATAGCGCTGAAGCTGTAAGGCTTGTCCACTTTCCTGGTTATAAGGGGACAATGCACCAGTCCTTTGGGGGCGACGACCACGGTGGGAGTATTAAAGACATGTATTTCCTGTTCCTCGCCCATGGCTATTTCGAGTTCCGCCCCTAAATAGTCCGGATTATCGGGGTCAAGGCCGACAAAGAGCAGGGCCTCGTCATTGGGGTGCACGTGCGGGTCTTTTTCGTGCCAGGCGCCGAGTCCGGTGTGGAACGCCCAGGTAAAATTCAGGTTGAATCCCTCCATGTCCTTACCGCTCCACCAGGCGATAAAGTCGGCGTTTCCTCCCGACTTACGCTTCATATCACGTAATTCCATTTTTTGTACCAAGTGCGCGTATTTATCTCCGGTCGGAAGCGGCCCGCTTCTCTCAGGTAAATCAGTAAACTTGTGTTCTCCACTAAGAGAAATTATCAGGCCGCCATAAGGTTTATCGGCTTTCCTGGTCACCATGGGATTGTGCGGAAATCCTGGGGGGACAACGACGACGGTGGGGGAGTCAAATACGTGCTTCTCCCCTTCCTCGCCCATGGCTATCTCTATTTCTGCTTCTAAATCATTGGGGTGGTCATAATCGAGGCCAGTAAAGATAAAGCATTCGCCGTAAGGATGCACCTGTCCGCTGGTTCTTCCGGGGGTCCATTCTCCAACAAAGCTGGTGCAGCACCAGGCAAAATTCAGATTCAGCCCCTCCAGGTCACTACCCATGAGCCAGACTACCTTACCGAACGGAGGCATTTCCTGGAAATTCAGCTTTTTCACCAGGTGGCCATATTTCGTTTCAGCCATTCGAACACTCTCCTTTGTTAAATTGTCCTCTAAGACAGATACCCGCTGGGGCCTTTCCCCCCGTGACCCCAGGGACGGACTACCGCGAATATCCAGGGCCTGTCTTGCCTGGTAACGATTAAGGGACAATGCGCGTGCCCCTTGGGCTGTATGGCTACCCCGGGCTTGTTAATGACATGTTTCTCCATTTCCTTGCCCATATACATCTCGCACTCCGCGCCTAAATCGCTCAGGTCATTACAGTCGGCTCCTATAAAAAGCAGGAACTCGGTATAGGGATGCACGTGTGGCTTATCGGGGACCGGTCCGAACCTGTAAGGTGCTTTATTCATGCTTTCATATGACATATGAAACTCGAAATCTTTACCACGGATATCCGTGATGGCGCCATCGTGAGTATCCGCGTTAAGCGGGCCGTAATGCCAGGGCCCGTTCCGTGTAAAGGCCAGGTGCTGGACATTTTCCCGATATTTCGAGCGCATAAACTCGGCCGGTTTGGGCGGACTGTCGTCCAGGGTTACCGGCTTATCCTTCGTTTCCGCGGCCAGTGAAATCGTCATAAAGATAAACCGGTCATCCATTCTGGTAATGTCCGCCGGCAGGTGCGGTATACCTTTGGGAACAGCGACCGCTGTTGCTGTGGTAATCATGTGTTTTTCTTTTTCCTCGCCCAGACATAACTCGACTTCCGCTCCCAGATAACCCATATCGTAAGTATCGGTACCCATCCATATCATCACTTTATCGTAGGTATGTGACACCGCCTGTTTGGGGGTATTACTCATCTTGCCAGCCGAGTAGTAAGTCCCGTATTCCAGGCAAACATCATACCCGAAAAAGTCGCCGGCCATTTTGGTCCCCTGCCGGAAGTCGCCGGGCCCGTAGTCTTTAAAAGAGAAGTCCTTTATCATGTGTCCGTATTTTGATTTAGCCATCTATAATGTCCTCCTTCTTCTTTCCATGCTGAAAAAGTATAACGTTTCATCTCATTATTTGCAACGTTAATAGTTATCTATTCCCACCCCGACCGCCCCGTATCATCAGTTGCTTAGCCCGTGGGAGTTTTACAGGGTAAATAGCGGATGAGCCGAGGGCGGGTTCGGGTGGGAAATAAAAAGTTGCGGTCGGGGGTATTGGGGTGGGGAAAAGAAAAAAGGGGAGTAGCCAGCGGTGAGAGGGCGACCAATGGGGCGATTTTTTATGTCTTCACGCTCAAAATTAGAACTTGTGTTTCAATTTCGGGAGTGATAAAATGATGAAAGTGGTATAATAAACCCATGAGGTTTTCAGATCATGCCGTCAGATGCCATTGTTGTCAAAGGTGCCCGTGAGCACAACTTAAAGAATATAGATGTCATCATTCCCCGTGACCGGCTGGTGGTTATTACCGGTGTCTCGGGC
>Ga0209427_10008770_pt1 | contig 11345 bp, 7 predicted proteins | sample DeeMarSWOR136_30_FD_187465 | JGI IMG/M metagenome (GOLD analysis project Ga0209427, IMG submission 187465) | Marine sediment microbial communities from White Oak River estuary, North Carolina - WOR-1-36_30 (SPAdes) (version 2) | ecosystem: Environmental > Aquatic > Marine > Intertidal zone >... | reverse complement strand
ATCGCTCTCCCAGAGAACGCCGTGTATCATCCAACCACTCCATACCTGTGTTCGCTACGCGTGCCCCTGTGACGAGCAGCATGCGTTGCGCTTCCAAGATAGGACCTTCGTCGAGGCTGATGAGTTGCACAGAGGCAAAAGGAGTCTGAAGGTCGAAGGTCATGTTGCGGGTCGAACGTTTTCCCATCCGCCCGATCATTGCTTGGTATCTAGGAGCATCTATCAGCACTCGGCCATCTCCAGCTGAGTCTTCCCATACCAGCTCATTCGTGTCACTTATGATCTTGCCCTGTGGCAATGTGATCTCGCCTTGAGCAGGAGAGACAGCAGTGGCGTGGAAGTCTCCAATTGCCGTCCTGTGAGCGAGTGCTAGTCTGCCCAGTAGGTAAGGTATCGAATATGGATGCCTATCATCTGGTTGTGAACGCACGCTATCAAGAACGAACTCATGAGTCAGGCGACGTTCAACCATTCTCTCGGCTGCCTGCACATCACCCCTCAAGAATGCCAATGCGCCCACAGCCATCTCAGTCATCTTCACTGGGTCACTGGACATGGAGAAGTATGATGATATATAGAGGTCTGTCCATCTTTCTGCAGAGCCTGACCCATATGTGAAGAAGAACGCTCCATCCCAATCTTGTAGCAGGCCATAGGCAGCGATGATCGGTATGAACTCAGCAGCATAATCGTTTGGGAACGGTTCATTGATCTCAGTGACAATGTAAGGCAATCCCTTGACGCTGCTTCGCGACAATTGGGCGGGCGCAGAATGATCAGGCTCATCCACCATAGGCGTGTTAACGATATACCAATCGGAGCGGGACCAAGGCACACCCGGGAAACGCGGATGTTGCCAGTAGATGTGCCCGTCTATGATCCCGAGAACGGTGTTGTTCTCAACATGTAAGGCGCCGTCTATGCTGTGATTGTGGTCTGATGTCCCCACAATTATCTGCTTCACTCCCAGTTCGCCGCGGAGATAACTAGCCATGTCAAGGAAGAAATCCTGCTCCATTCCGGCGTAGAAGGTGGCCTCGTCTCTGAAGCGTCCACTTGAGGCAGTAGCGAAGTCTTCCGGACGCAATCGACGCACAGAGCCCTGTGCCGGGTCTTCATAGTCGCGCAGATCACCGTTCCAAGCATCATGCAATTCCTCTCGATTCACATACTTGCTTGCGAGAAAGTTATTCCAGAGCCTATTCAGATCCTTCCCATAGGCTGGCGGAATGTCACCCCAAGTTCCAAATGGTTCTTTCTGTTCCCCACGCAGACGGTTACGCACCCACGATTCGAGGATGCTGTTCTCATTCACAAGCTCGACAAGGGCTATCGCCGGTTCGTCTGCGTAGCGATTACCTGTGAATGGGTTCATGTGGGTCAGCATCTGCGCGGCATATTCCTTCTGCAAGAAGACAAGCCGCGGATCGAAGTACGTGAGTCCCTTTCCATACCCTATCCATTCCGCCTGTTTCACACCGTCTGCTGATGTGAAAGGACGCGACACGTTCAGATTGAGGTCAATATAGACTCCATTTTCTTTGCAGCAAGCCATGAAGTAGTCAAGGCGAGCCATCGCCTCAGGATCCAAGGCACGGGTCGTCTCCCTGTCACGTCTGCTGATCGGATCGACATCTTCCCGCATCCGTCGAATCAGAACACCGCGCGGCCAACGATGATCCATATGATGTAAACGAATGCAGTTTATGCCGAATTTCGCTAGGCGTCGGGCGACGATTGGAGCCATGTCCATCGGAAGTAGGGCGGCGTTGAAGCAGAAGTTCTGTCCCCAAATTCGCCAACGCTCACGATCCTCAGTAGCCAAGTGCCCATCAACTATCGTGATAAACCCTTTTGCACCAGCCGGCCTATGAAGCAGGGAGGACATATCCGTGGGACCTGGTGAGTTGTCGTCCCACGGCAAGACAAATTCCGGCCATGCATCATGGTCAGGCATAAGTCTCCCAATCTCTACTTCTTGGGACATCACATATCATCCTTTACACTCATTCTCAATATCTACCAAATATGCATGACACTTGCATCAGGTATGCTAGTCTGCTATATCTTCACTAGCTCGCCTGCAATCCAGGCGATATCGAGTTCTTCCAATCTCCCCACTAATGGTACGCCCGTCTTCTCATCCCATCCCATCATTCTATAGTAGATGCGCTTTGCCATTCTCAGTTGCTTTGGATCGACAGCAGTTTCGGAGAGGGGACCAGATGTCTGTGGGTGAAACATTCGGTCAGGCAGCCAGTCGTCCTGTTCCGTGAACCCCTCCCTCAGATTGAAAACTCTGGTCATATTGATGACTCGTTCACTCACCTTAGCTAACTCCCAAGTGGTCGTATCCCAACCTGTAACAGCCTTGAAGATCTCCACCTTCTGCATTGGTGACCATGGAGCAAAGTTGCACATCAAAGCACAGTTGTCTATGATACGAAGGTTTATGCCATAGATCAGTGCTCTAACTTTCCCTGAGCCTAGATCCTCCAAGGGTATAGGTTCCAGGATACCGAGAGGCTTGAACCGGGCGATTCCTCCCTCAGTTGTGAGTCCCGTATCATGAACGTTATGCATGTGGTCAGCACCTGTAGGCGACACGGCATATCCCAAGCCCAAGGCTCTCTTAAGCCGAGGATCATGCGCAGGAAGCTCCTGTCCCTTCACATTAACAGCGAACCGCCAGGCGTCTCCACCTATCTTCTTCGCCACTCTCATGGTGCCCTCTGCCAGGAGATCGCCGATACCTCTACGTTCACCGATCATCTCAACCATTTTAAGCATGGCTTCTGCATTGCCAAAAGTTAGCTTCATACCGTCTGTATCCTCTTCACATAGCAGTCCCTTCTCGAAGCACTCCATGGCAAAGGCGATGGTAACTCCGGTACTGATGCTGTCAAGGGAATATTTGTTGCAGAGCTCATGGCCCTTTAGAACTGCTTTCGGGTCACTTACACCGCAGCATGAACCAAGACATGCTTGGGTCTCATATTCAGGTCCAGCATAATCTGGGTCTACAGCGAGTGGACCATCAAAGACTTCAGGACGGTCCTTGCAGTTGATAGTACATGCGAAGCAAGTAGGCATTCCTGTCCTAATCAGTCCTGCTCCCAGCATTCCTCCATCAGATATGTCCAGCCACTGAGGAAACTCCCCATCCCGGAAGTTGCGTATGGGAAGGTTGCCGTTGGGGACATATGTCGGTTTCTTCTCCGCTTTTTCGCTTCTTCTCTTCTGTTGTTCTCTCGTTATCTCAATTAGCCAGTCAGATAGTTCCTTGAGCTTTCCAGGATCAGCTATTTTTGCCTCCTTATGTCCTCTTGCAGCAATAGCCTTCAGGTTCTTGGAACCCATGACAGCACCCATGCCTCCACGACCGTACGCGTTTGTGAGATCGTTGATTATGCAGGAATAGCGGACCATCTTTTCCCCGGCTGGACCTATCTGAGCTGTCCTAATCAGCCTGTCTCCAAGTTCTCGGCGGATCGCTTCCTGAGAATCCTTCGTATGCAGCCCCCAGAGATGGGCGGCGTCTCTGATTTCAGCTTCACCATCATGAACCCAGATGTACACAGGCTTCTCGGCGGCACCCTCAACAATCACGGCATCGACGCTGGCATGCTTCAACTCAGCACCCCAATAACCACCTGCCTCACCCACACCAAAGCCGCCAGTCAAAGGTGACTTGGCCCCAACAGCGATGCGGCTGTTACCTGATATCGGAGCTCCTGTAACTGGTCCAGCAGCGAAGATCAACTCGTTCTCAGGACCTAGAGGATCTATCATTGGCCTCAACTCCCTGAGCAGGTAGTAGGCAACTACGCCCCAGCCACCGAGGTATTTGCGGTAGAAGTTGTCATCAGGCTGTTCCACAGAAACTCTCCCGTCAACTAGGTCTACACGTAGAATTCTGCCGTTGTATCCATAGCTCATTATTGATCCCAACCTCGGATAGCGTATTCTGCTCCTCATATATTTCCTTTCTTCGTTTTCCCGCTATAGGATCCACTTGAGCCGTCTTCACTGACAAGTGCGCAGTCGCCACCAAGATCCGCAGCAGGCGGAAGCACAGATCAACACATGCCAAAATTACCAAGATCAACTGCCGTGCAAGGCCACTAACCTAGCTAGCTAGAGGGGGGATTCATCTATTGGTCAAAATCTCAGTCAATAGATGCATTCATCGAAGGATCGAAGCTGCTGGAAAAGAGATCGAAACTCAAGAAGAAAAGAGACAAATCCGTCGAAACCCTCGAGGGGATTCTCAACATGGTCTCAAGTCCTAGGCAGACATGCTCTCAACCAAATTCCTTCTATCTAGCAAGGTCCTAAACTCCTATTCGTGTTTTCCCAAAACTGTTAAGAGCACCCAAAGACTAGTCTGCAGCTAGCTAGCACGAGGTAGACCGATGTTATGTTAACAACCATTGTTCGAGTCAAATTCTTATGTAATCGCCCCGATAATATGGGATCATTATTCAGCTGCCCTTTCGATAGCGGGTAGGTGCTTGGATTTGAGGATCTACTTCGGCGTGTGTGGCATTGGACTTGGACACGCAGGCCGATGCGTTCCAATAGCCAAGAAGCTTATGGATGAAGGTGCAGAGATACTTTTCTCAACGTACCGGGACGCCGTTAGGTATATAGAGCAAGAAGGCCTACCCTTGGTGGAAGCTCCATCAATAGGATTCAGAGTCAAACCCGATGGAACTGTGGATTTCAGACAGACTGTTGCAAATCCAGGACCCATATTCGCGTCTTTTACGCTGATGAAGCAGATCGAGGCTGAGATCGAATTCATGAGAGCTTTCAAGCCCGACATAGTAGTCTCGGACTCAAGGGTTTCACCGTTGCTCGCAGCGAAGCTCCTAGGCATCCCAGATCTCTGCATCCTAAACCAGTTTCAGATCATAATCCCCCGGAGAAAGAGACTCCTCAGACTGGCCAAACTCGTTGACACAGGCGCTCTTGCGACGATCGGTAAGATCTGGACGAGCGGCGCAGCCCACCTCATGATACCGGACTTTCCTCCACCCTACACACTGTCAGCTGGAAATCTCAGAATCCCAGAATCCTATAGAAAGCGTGTGCAGTTGATCGGGCCGATATTGCCTGTTCACCCAGATGATCTGCCGAGTAAGGAGGAACTCAGGAGTAGGCTCGGGTTGAATGGGAATCTACCCTTGGTCTTCGCTCCCATAAGCGGCCCAACGAAAGAACGGGCCTACTTCACAGGGATTCTCACGCAGATTCTCAAGAACTTCCCTGATCATTACCAGGTCGTTGTGTCCCTTGGCTATCCAAACAGCTCTATAGAGCCCATCAACCATGGAAACCTGACCATCTACGGATGGATACCAAACCGCTTCGAATACCTGAAAGCGTGCGACCTCATCATATCTAGGGCCGGACATGGAACCATCACGCAGGCCATGTGTTACGGCAAACCCATGATCCTCGTCCCGACCCCGGGCCACACAGAGCAGCTGAACAACGCAAGGAGGGTCAAGGAGCTTGGCGTAGCTGAGGTACTCGATCAAGATGCTCTCAACAAGGAGATCCTCGTCGATGCCATTGGAAACATATTGACAGAAAAGAGTTATGTCATCCGGACGGAGAAGCTTCAGAAGCTAGTCTCCAAACTGAACGGATTGGACACAGCGGTTGAGACGATGATCAAGGTTGCATCGAGTCCGAACACGCGCATGTCGACTGGGGGAATCAAGTTGACTAAGGATTAGTCGCCTGATTCTCTATACGTGCTTGACGATCCAAGAAAGATGGAATCGCGGGATCGTTGCACTTAAGTACTAGAATTCTTGATTTCTATGCTGTTGGAGGTGTATTGCGCTCGCAAAGGTACTTGTCACTTGTGCGTGGCCCTATATCAATCATGTACCCCATTTGGGTACCCTTTTGCCTGTTCTTTCCGCTGATGTTATAGCTCGATATCGCAGGCTCAAAGGAGACGACGTAGTCTTTGTAAGTGGTTCGGATGAGCACGGCACGCCAATAGAGGTTGAGGCGATAAAGCAGGGGATCCAACCTAAAGAACTCACCGATCGAAACCACAAAATAGTCTCAGATCTCTTTGAGAAGTACGGGATATCTTTCGACAATTATTCTCGCACGGAAAACCCTGTTCACATAGAGTTCGTAAGGGAGACTTGGAAAAAGATCGAAGAAAACGGTTATGTCTTCCCACAGGAGATGGAGCTTCCCTACTGTGAGAAATGCGACCGCTTCTTACCTGATAGATTCGTTGAGGGAAAGTGCCCAGTTTGCGGCTATGAAGAAGCACGGGGTGATCAATGCGATAGGTGCGGAAGACTACTAGACCCAGTCAAGCTGCTCGAACCCTACTGCACAATCTGCGGAACCAAGCCGGTGATACGAGAAGTAGTGCATTGGTATTTTGACCTTCCCAGATTTGCAGATCAGCTTCTTGCATACATAGAAGGCAACAAACAGCTGCCAGACAACGCTAGAAACTTCAGCCTGAATCTTCTGAAAGAAGGATTAAGACCCAGACCGATTACCCGGGATACAAAATGGGCTATTCCTGCTCCTTTCAAGGGAGCAAGTGACAAGACAATATATGGCTGGTTCGAGAATGTTTTGGGTTATGTCTCAGCGACCTTGGAATATTTCAGGAATCAAAGTCAGACAGAGAAGTGGAAGGAGTACTGGTTCAGCAAAGATGCCAAGACACTCTTCTTCATAGGCAAAGACAACATACCTTTCCACACATTGTTTCTACCAGCCCTTCTGCTTGCAACACATGAAAGTTACAATCTACCATGGAACGTCAGCACCAACGAGTGGCTAACATTCAAGGGACAGTCGATGTCCAAGAGCAGGAGGGTGGGCATATGGCTAGATGAAGCTCTTGAGCTTTTCCCAGCTCCCTACTGGAGATCCACCCTCATATCGATTAGGCCTGAAGCAAAGGACGCAAACTTCACATGGAGAATCCTCCGGGAAAAGGTGAACTCTGACCTGAACGATACGATTGGAAACTTCTTCCACCGAACCCTGACATTCATCAATAGATACTTCAATGGAACCATTCCTGAGGCCGAAGAACTCAGCAAAGACGACAAGCGCATGCTGGAAAGGTCGAAAGCCTTGGTTGAGAATGTAACCCAGAAATTAGATCATTTTCTCCTCCAAGCTGCCTTACGCAATGTGACAAGACTAAGCCGCCTAGGAAACAAGTACCTGAACGAGAAACAACCATGGAAGACCATCAAAACGGATCCAGAAGCAGCGGCGAATGCGCTGTTTGTGACAGCCCAGATAGCAAAGGCGCTGTCAATCGTTATGGAACCTTTCTTGCCTTCCGCCTCTAAGGATCTCCGAACCCAGCTGAACCTACCTGAGAGGATCGCGTGGAAAGATGCCATTAGCCTGATTCCACCCGGGCATAAGGTTAGCGAGGCAAGGCCGCTCTTCAAGAAGATTGAGGCACCAGACGACGAAATTCAGGGCATGCTAGAAGAGGTCAGATCGACCCAAGAGACCATTTCATTTGATGATTTCTCGAGAATGGATCTCAGAGTTGGCAGAATTGTGAAGGTTGAGCCAATACCGAAATCTGGAAATCTCCTCAAATTGACAATCGATATTGGGGACAACGAGCCTAGGACCGTAGTTGCAGGAATAGCGACACACTACAAACCACAAGATCTTGAAGGAACACTGGTCTCGGTGATAGTAAACCTCGCTCCTAGAAAGGTTGGGGGAGTCACCTCGGAAGTCATGGTACTAGCCGCGCAGGACAGGGGCACATTGGCGCTTATTCAACCCAGCAAGCCAGTTGAGGCCGGGAGCAGGATAAGCTAAAAGCGGAGCAGCACCTTGCCTCTGAAGATCGATTTACACGTCCACACATGCTATTCTATAGATGCATTCACGACCCTGAAAGAGGTTGTCTTCTACGCAAAAAGGCAGGGCTTGGACGGAGTCGCAATAACAGATCACAACACTATCGAAGGAGCGTTAAGAGCTAAGAAAGGGAAGACAGATAATTTCGTTCTGATACCTGGTACAGAAGCCTCCACCACGAAGGGCCACATGTTAGGGCTAAACATAACTGAAGCTATACCTCAGGGTCTGGAGCCATCCGAAACTGCTGAAATCATCAGAGAGATGGGCGGCATAGCGGTTGCTGCTCATCCATCAACGTTCATGAAGAACAGCTTGAGATCTCACACTTTGCAGAAAGGGATGAAATTGGATGCGATTGAGGTAGTCAACTCTGCCAGCTTCCCGTTTTTTCTATCAACCTACTTGAATAGGAGAATTGCGAGGGGATTGGGTCTTCCCCAGACTGGTGGGAGCGACTCCCATATCCCTGAGACTATTGGTCTGGCCTATACACTCATCGATGCTGATCCGGATATAGAGCAGATAGTCCAATCAATAAGGAGGGGTCTCACGAAAGCCTGCGGGAAACCCATCCCTTGGCGGATGAGGTTGGATAAGATTAGGCGGAAAAAAGAGAGAGTTCAATATCTTTCGAGCTGATATAGCCCGAGATTGACGTTGAGGGATCTTTCTGGCCCTCCGTGCGGGTCCAGGTTATATAGTTGCGGAGCTATCGATCCGTATCCGCTCAGCAGATCTGGTGAACGGACTCCTGTCATAACAAGCGTTACCCTGAGAATGCCTGCTTGATTCGAATTGACTCTCGCTCCCCAGATAACCAATGCGTCATCGCTCATCATTTCTGCTATGACCTCTCCTACGCGGTTCGCCTCTTCTATGCTCATGTACTCATCGCCGCAGACATGGATCAAGGCACCTGTTGCCCCAGCATAGTCTATGTCCAACAGAGGTGTCTTCAAAGCGTTCTTCACAGCCTCCTCAGCTCTGTTTGGCGCATCTGACTCGCCGACGCCCGCCACCGCAACGCCGCCTTTCTTTATGATCGTCCTGAAATCTGCGAAGTCAAGATTAATGAGGCTTGGCGAAGAGATTGTCTCGCTTATCCCTTTCACCATGTTAGCCAGCACTTCATCACCTACTCTGAAGGCATCATTCAAAGGCAAATGAGGCACAAGGTTCATCAGTTTGTTATTGTCGACCACAATAACGGTATCGCATGCCCTGCGCATCTCAACGAGTCCCTGATTCGCTATCTTTATCCTACCTCTCTCGATCTTGAAAGGCATGGTCACGACGCCAACCACAATTGCTCCATTTTCCCTAGCCATATCGGCCAAAACTGGAGCAGCTCCGGTTCCTGTCCCTCCACCCAGCCCGCAAGTCACAAAGACAATGTCGACCCCTGAGATCAGTTTCTTCGCCTGCTCTTTCGACTCTTCTATTGCTGCTCTTCCAATCTTTGGGTCTCCACCCGATCCCAGCCCCTTCGTAAGTTTCTCGCCAATCATAAGTTTCTGGTCTGCATGAGTTATGCCTAAATGCTGCATGTCAGTGTTGATGGCAACACATTCAGCACCAACTATGCCTGACTCCATCAGCCGGCTTATGGTGTTGTTCCCGGCCCCACCCACGCCTAAGACCATGATACGACAGTAACCGGGCTCTCTAAGCCCCTCATGGACAGCCTCATGCCACATATATTGGAGCGCTTTATCTGTCAGCTTTGCCATTGTTTCTTCTTCCCCGCAACTCTATGTTGATCAGATCTCGAATAGCCACACGAATTGCCTCAGCCCGATGCGGATAGTATTTCTCGTCCACAAGCGTATCTAGCGCGTCAATGTATGGCTCGGGAAGATATAGCGTGATAAGTTTCATCCAGTCACCTCGGAGAGGAGATCTGGCATATTTGGAGATAAATCAGTATATAATATATGGTAAATATGATTGAAACATGAGTGTGCCTGATCTTTATAAGGATATCCCTCGCGACCCCGGAAATTTGCCAACTTTCGTGTCAAAACCAGGATGACGGAAAAGAGCTGTATTCCACTTAATGCACAAAGCTACAACAGGAAACTGCAACCACTTCTGGCTACTAGAAGCACCTAAGCCTTGTCATGGCAATCCATCTCTAGGGTTTCATTTCTCGATGATTCTTCTTCTGAGAAGAGAGGCAGGCAGCGAGTATTTGTAAAACGTTCCTAGAGGATCCTTGATTTTGGCAAGCAGCTTTCGGGCGTCATATGCTGGATCCCTTTCCTGACTGACTCCAAGGATCGATGAGAGGGCACTTATCATGGCTGCCCCATGCTCAACTTCGTTTGGGCAAGGCCCGCCACATCCCGTGCAAGGCATATTTGCGTCAATACACTGTGCTCCGCATCCTCCACGAGTCGCAGGTCCCAAGCAGATTATTCCTTGTTCCAGGAGGCATTTCTCTGGGTCAGGCGTGATCTCGTAGATCCTGTATAGGCTAGAGATTTTCTTATCCTCTTTCGTCCTCGGACATTGATCGCAGACTGACTTCTCAGGGCCAAGCACCGAACCTTTTCTAGGCAGCTCATTTCTGGCAATCGCTTCGATTGCATCAGCTACCATGTCAGGATGCGGAGGACATCCTGGTACGTAATAGTCCACGTCCACAGTTTGGTCGAGAGTCTTGACTGTGTCGAAGAATTCCGGCAACTTCAACTCTCCTCCTGTCACTGCAAAAGATGTCTGAGGAGTCAAAGAATGAGGATTATCTGTCGAAGGAGACTCAAGATACCCCCTTTGAAAGATCTCCTGTCTGTTTGCCACATTTGCGAGACCTGGAATGCCGCCCTGATAGGCGCATGAGCCGAAGGCTACTAGGACCTTGGATTTCCTTCTTAATAGCTTGGCAATATGCTCCTGTTCTTCGGTTCTGATTGCACCATTGAAGAAGCAGACGTCTATATGTCCATCTGGAAATGCCTCTACATCCCTGTATTTGAAGTCGAGTGCAACGGGCCAGAAGAGAATGTCAGCGAGTTTAACTATATCGAGGATTCTCTCGTTGGTGTCTAGAACAGCTATTTCGCAGCCGCCACAGCTAGCAGCCCAGTAGAAGGCGAATTTCAGCTTTTCCTTCTTCTTCATTTCAAAGCCCAATCCTCATTTATACAACTACTTGGTCACGATCTTGGATGCGTTCACCCTAAGTTGTTTGAAGGCTAGTTCTTCTGGACTGAAGCCCATAGCTAAGCCTAAGAGTTGGGGATAATGGAGAACAGGGATGCTGAACTTCTCATTGAAAGCTTTCTCTATCCTCTGCTGGTTCAGGTCATACATCATATGGCAGAACGGACATACTGTGACCAATGCTTGGGCGCCGACATCTCTAACATGGCGAAGTTTTTCCGCAGCCAACTGAAGCGGGATTTCGGGCTTTACACCAATTATGGGGGCGCCGCAGCACTCCATTT
>Ga0209427_10008768_pt1 | contig 11347 bp, 11 predicted proteins | sample DeeMarSWOR136_30_FD_187465 | JGI IMG/M metagenome (GOLD analysis project Ga0209427, IMG submission 187465) | Marine sediment microbial communities from White Oak River estuary, North Carolina - WOR-1-36_30 (SPAdes) (version 2) | ecosystem: Environmental > Aquatic > Marine > Intertidal zone >... | reverse complement strand
CAGAAAGAAAAAGTGACTGACAGAGCCAGGTTCAAGGTGGCAGACATGCGCCAGATTGCCTCAAGCCTCGCTGACGAACAGCCATTTGACGGTATCGTCTGCCTCTGGACTTCATTCGGCTTCTACGATGACGAAACCAATGAAAACATACTGCGCGACTGCCTCAAACTGGTGAAACCCGGCGGCTTCTTCGCCCTAGACATCGTGAACAAGGACTGGCTTATCCAGAACTACCTGGAAAAGGGGGTTGCCCGGTATAGTGACTGGATTGTCCTCGAGGAAAGGAAGCTTGACCTGGAGAAATCTCGGAACCACAACACCTGGATGTTTTTGAAGCAAACCGGAGAACTGTCCTTCAAACTGGAAAATATAATCGAACTTGACCACCGCATATGGAACCTGCCGGAGCTTATCACGCTTTTCAACGATACCGGCTGGCATTTTAAAGCCGCTTACCCCGGATTTGCCACCGGTTTCACTCAGCGAAAGGTCACTCCCCTCTCCGTAGAAAGCAAGCTCGAAGAAGCACCGATGCTCCTGGTCATATCGCGCCGTCCCGAGTAAATGGGGTTTTCAAAAGGTATGGCTGACAAAGGGAATATATACATCGGAACATCAGGCTGGTCTTACCCAAAAGGCAAAGGCACCTGGGCCGGCTACTTCTACCCTGCCGGCAAGATTAATGAACTCGAGTATTACAGCCAGTTCTTCAGTACCGTGGAGGTAAACAGCTCATTTTACCGCCCGCCGAACCCCGCCTACGTGGCAAACTGGGTGCGCCTGACACCGAGAGATTTTCTCTTCGCGGTGAAGCTGTGGCAGAAATTCACCCATCCCCGGATGTACGAGGCAGCCACCGGCGATGCAGCAGCAATATCTCAGAATGATGTCGACCTTTTCCACCGGAGCCTGGAGCCGCTCTGTAACTCGGGAAAGCTCGGCGCACTCCTGGCCCAGTTCCCACCGAGCTTCAGGAACGACCGACACAGCCAGCAGATACTTCACGCTGTACTCCGGACATTCGGCCGGTACCGGCTCGCCGTTGAGCTACGTCACCGTAGTTGGAGCGACGACCCTCACACCGTAGAAATGCTCAGGGAGCACAACACTGCCTGGGTGCAGATTGATGAACCGAAATTCCCGTCCTCCATCGCCACCGACGTTCCACTAACGGCCGATATGGCCTATTTTCGCTTTCACGGGCGCAACAAGGAAGAGTGGTGGACCGGCGATAGCGAGACGCGCTATAAATACCTGTATTCTCTGGAAGAGATAAGGGAGTTGGCAGACAGAGCAAGACCCGCCTTTGAGCAGACCAAGCTCGTTTTCGCCTTCTTCAACAATCACTGGCGCGGTTACTCACCGCGCAATGCCGTCGCTCTGAAGAAAGAGATGAAACTGCCCGTTCAGGAATTACCCGATCATCTTGCTCGGTAGCCACAGCATCACCCCTGGAAACACAGCGAACAAGGCAAGTGCTACAATTATTAGGACGACAAACGGGATTACCCCGCGGATTATATCGCCGCTGGTCACTCCCAGATCAGGTTCGGCGCTTCCCTGACAGACGAATATCGCCTGGGCGAGGGGCGGGGTCATGAAGGACATCTGAAGGTTAACGCAGAGCATCAGGGCAAACCACAGCGGGTCAAATCCCAGGTCGGGCGCAATGGGTACCAGTATCGATACAACGATTAGAATGATGCTCATCCAGTCGATAAACATGCCCAAGACAAATGCGGTCAGCATGACGGCGAAGAAAGCACCCCACCGACCGAAAGGCATAGCCAGAATGAGGTCGCTAAGAACATCTTTACCACCGAAATACATAAAAACGCCCACGACAGCGTTGGCACACGCTGTTATGAGCATGACAAAACCGGTAACTCGTAAAGTCTCTCGCATGGCATCTTTCATCAGTTTGAGGCTAAACCTTCGACAGGCAACGGTGACCAAAAGCGTAGCGGTAGCCCCGACGCCAGCCGCCTCGTAAACGGTGGCGATGCCAAAGAATATAGTCCCCAGAACTGACATTATAATAACCAGAGGCGGGAACACCCAGCCTAAAAGCAAGGTTATTTTTTTGCCAAAGGAGATTTGTCTTTCCTCAACGGGTGCCGGGGGACCTATTTGCGGCTGAAGCCCGCAACGAACCACGACATAGGTCAGATATAGGCCGGAAAGAATAAAACCAGGAACGAAGGCGCCGAAGAACAGTTTGCCTACAGACAGGCTGGCCGTCATGCCCAGGATGACAAGCATAATGCTGGGGGGAATAAGAATGCCAAGAGTTCCGCCAGCGCAAATCACACCACAGGCCAGCGACTTGCTGTAACCCCTTTCCACCATTGAGCGAAGTGAAATAGTGGTCAGCATGCTCACCGAAGCCTGGACAACCGCCAGACCAGTCGCAATAATCGTGCCCAGTATCAAGGTGCTTAGCGCCAACCCTCCTCTCAGTCTTCCCAGCCACAGGTGTAAAGCGCCATAGAGATTCTCGGCAAGCATCGAGTGCGCCAGCAGGACTCCCATGAAAGTGAAGAGCGGAATAGCCAGCATATTGTGGTTCATTATCATGTTATTGATACGGCTGTACATCAGCCAGAATATTGGTGGCCCAACAAAAAAATAGCCGATTATAGTGGCTACACCTATTAAAACCAGGGCAATGTGAAAGCCGCTCAGGATGCCGATCAGTACCGCTACCACCAATACCAGCGTCATGATTTCGGGGCTTATATCAATCACAGCGCTTCGCCCCTGGCCAGAAGGTACAGGTCGCGGGCGAACCGCGCCCCGAATTGAAGGAAGAAAAGACTCAATCCAAGCAGAATCAATGTTTTATGCAACAGCGGGAGCGGTGGTGCCCCACCATAATACACATATATAAATTTACCGCCGATTAAGGCGCTCCACATTGATGAAGCTGCCTCTACGGTCAGAGCGCCAAATAACGGAAAAAAGAATAACGCGGTGCCGATAATATTGACCAGCGCCCTTTTGCGCGGCGAAAGGCGGGTATAAATGAAATCCACTCTAATATGGGAGTCAAGCAGTTGGGCATAGGCCCAACCCAGGACTACAATGGCACTGCCCAACATGCGGAGGGAACCAAACCCCCATTGTGTTGGCGCGTTAAACACATACCGGGAGACAACTTCATACAGGATTACGACTATTAAAAAGGCAACAAGCCAGCTGGATATAGATGCTACCCGCTCGTTCAGCGTGTCAATGGCACGCAATATCCTCTTTATCATTACAACTTAAACTTTGATAAGGGTTGCCAGTGTGCAGACGGAGATTGATTAAGCTGGCTCCGATATTAAAGTATATTATACTTGGCGTTCAGAGCGCAATATAAAGCCGCGCGGCGCCTGGCACACTCCCCATCCAGGCACCAAGCAGCTAGCCGCCAGGGCTCAAAATCTACTTGGAGGTTTCTGTCTGTTCAAGGCTGTGTAACCAGCCAACTTCATCCTTCCGAACGTCAAGAATAACAAAGGTCTCGCTTTTTCTGATTCCAGGGACTTTAGCCAGATAGTCCTTTACAAACTGCGTCAACTCAGCTGACGAATGGAACCATGTGCCAATAAAGATATCGTGGTTGCCGGTGCAAAGAGAGACGTAACGTACATTGGGGCAAAGAGCCAGCGATTCTGATATCTTATCTATGTTCCCCAGGTCAACTTCAAGGGCAATCAAGGCAATAATGCTATAACCCAGCTTTGCCGGATTGAGTATCGCGGCAAAGGTTATGGCCCCGTTCTTCTCAAGTTTCCGGATTCGACGTCTAACGGTAGTCTCGCTGACACCCAATTTGCGTGACAGCTCTGCGCTGCTCTGCCGTGCATTTTTTGCCAGCTCCTCTATCAAGCGACTGTCTAACTCATCCATAACGAAACAAGTATGGCACCGAGGATTTTCCCTGTCAACTGCCTGCAAATCGCTCGTAGTTCGCTGGCGCCCATTAAAATTATTAAAACGATGACCACCGTTGTTTTTGCACGCATTTAGGCCACCAGCGGTTGAATTAATGCATTAAAGGCACAAAACACACTCCAAACAGACATTATTATCTAAAATACGTCTCTTTCCGCCATATTCCTACACTTGACATGGCAACCAATCCGTTAATAATTAAAGTATAAAGTCTTTTAGACTGGCAGGTCTGCGTAATGATGGCGAAGGGAGATAAAGACAATGGTAGTAGCACAACACATTAGTCCGGCTTACATCACCATCGACGCTGAAAGGTGCAAAGGATGCCGTCTCTGCGTCTCCGTCTGCCCCAAAGAAGTAATCGGTCTGGCCTCCCATATTAACGAAAAGGGATACATCCCGGCCGTCGTCCTAGAAGAAAAGGCCCATAGCTGTAAAGGCTGCGCCGCCTGTGCCATGATGTGCCCTGACGCCGTCATCTCCGTATATCGCCACACCAGGGAACCAATCGAGTTAGTCGCCTAACCGATGACCATTTGCGGAGCGGTCTAATGTCAAATAGAACCTTGATGGCAGGTAATATTGCCATCGCCGAAGGTGCTATCTTAGCCGGCTGTCAGGCCTACTTTGGCTATCCCATCACACCACAAAACGAACTCCTGGAACACATGTCAAAACGCATGCCCGAAGAGGGACGGGTGTTTGTGCAAACGGAGAGCGAGCTGGCCGCCATAAACATGGTCTATGGTGCCGCCGCCGTCGGTTGCCGGGCAATGACCTCCACTTCCAGCCCCGGTTTCAGCCTCCAGCAGGAAGGCATTTCATATATGTCAGGAGCCGAGCTACCCAGCGTAATCGTGAATGTGATGCGTGGCGGCCCCGGGCTGGGCAACATAGGTGGCGCCCAAGGCGACTATTTCCAGTCGATTAAGGGCGGCGGCCACGGTGACTACCGCGTTATAAGCCTGGCTCCATCCTCGGTGCAGGAAATGATGGACCTCACCATGCTGGCTTTTGAGTTGGCGGACAAATACCGCAATCCAGTGGTGTTACTGCCAGATGGTTTCCTCGGTCAGGCCATGGAACCGGTAGTGATGCGGGAACCGGTCACGGAGCTACCGGACAAGCCCTGGGCTATCACCGGAGCCTCGGGTCGTCCCAAGAATATAATTAACTCCTTCGATATGGAACCAGCCAACTTTCAGCCCCGGGTCGAACTTCTGCTGCAAAAATTCGAAAGGATACGCCAGAACGAGGCCCGCTACGAAGGCTATAATCTGGATGACGCTTCCCTAGTGATAGTAGCCTATGGCAGCGCCAGCCGCGCCGCCCTGACCGCAATGAAAACCGCCCGCCAGGAAGGCCTGCCCGTAGGGTTATTCCGCCCTATCAGTCTCTTCCCCTTCCCCTGCGAAGCCCTCTCAAATCTGACCCGAAGAGCCAATGATTTCCTAGTCGCGGAAATGAGCTCTGGACAGTTCATTGAAGATGTCAAGCTGGTCGTGGGTCTGGATAAACGAGTGGAACTGGTCAATCAATACGGCGGCGTAACGCTGTTCGCAGAGGATATACTGGAAGCCATTGAGAAAATGATAAAACAACCGGCTGGTAGGTGACATGAGCAAGTCAGATTTGCCAGAACTGGATACAGTTCTTTACCACAGACCCGAATCGCTGGAAGAACACCCTTTCCATTTCTGCCCCGGCTGCGGGCACGGTATCGTGCTGCGCCTAGTCGCCGAGGTGGTTGACGAGCTGAAAATCAGAGAAAGAGCTATTTGTGTAGCTTCTATTGGCTGTAGCGTCAATTCTTATCATTACTTCAACTTCGACGGTCTGGAATCGGCTCACGGACGCGCTCCGGCAGTGGCCACCGCCATAAAGCGCTGTCACCCTCATCTCATCCCGTTCACCTATCAGGGAGACGGCGACCTGGCAGCCATCGGTACCGCCGAAATAGTACATGCCTGTGCCAGGGGTGAAAATATCACCACTGTCTTTGTCAACAATGCCATCTACGGTATGACCGGTGGGCAGATGGCGCCTACCACCCTGGTTGATATGTACTCCACCTCCACTCCTGAAGGCCGAAGGCCTTCCCTTTCCGGGTACCCCATACGGGTCTGCGAGATGCTCTCCACCCTTGAGGGACCGGCCTATATTGCCCGCGTCTCGGTACACAGCCCGGCCGCAGTGCGAAAAGCGAAGCAGGCCATCAAACTCGCCTTCAGAGCCCAGCTCGCCGAACTTGGTATGTCACTGGTGGAAGTCTTATCTCCCTGCCCGGTGAACTGGAGAGTGGAGCCGGTAAAGGCGCTGGAGTGGCTGGCTGAGCACCTGATACCCCATTACCCTCCGGGTGAGTACAAAGTCACCGAAGCTGTGGCTGCCCTTAAAAAGGAGACCACCCGTGCATGAAGAAATCGCCATAGGAGGCTTTGGTGGGCAGGGGGTACTGTTCATCGGTCGTCTTCTGGCCGAGGCCGCTTTCCTGGAAGGACACGAAGTGGTGTTTATGCCATCTTACGGAGCTGAGAAGAGGGGAGGCACCGTCTGGTGCAATGTCACCATTTCTGATGATAAGATAGGTGCTCTATTCATTAAAAGGCCTACCGCCGCCATTGCCATGAACACGGCTTCGCTGACAAGACTTGAGTCCGCCATGAAGCCGGGGAGCCTGCTGGTTATCAATCAGTCGCTGGTGCCGACAAAGACAAGTCGGCCGGATATCAGCGCCGTCTACGTGCCAACCAGTGAACTAGCCACGCAACTGGGGGATAGTTCCGCCGGCAACCTGGTTGCGCTGGGTGCTTTGCTGGCCAGCCGACAGGTGATACCGGTATCCAGCGTTAAAAAGGTGCTGAACAGCGTGATGTCCGGTCATCAAGAGCGCTCGGAAATGAACCGGCGAGCCCTCAACGAAGGTTATCATTGGGCACAACAAGACCCGGCGTCTGTTCATCGAGTCGAGAGAAAGGTTTAGTCATGTTTAGCGACAGGACGCTGGACGAGGCGCGTCGGGGCATGGAGAGGTGGCAGGAGGAAGTTAGAAGCTCCGCTAATAATTCCCCGGTACGGAAGCGATTTACCACCGTTTCCGACCTCGATATAGACCCGATATACACTCCAGAAAACATCAAGGATCTGGACTTTAACACCAGCATTGGTTATCCGGGTCATTACCCGTTCACAAGGGGCTGCCAGACTACCGGTTATCGGGGGAAACTATGGACCTTCCGCATGTTCTCGGGGCTGGGCACGGCGGAAGACACCAACCGCAGGTGGCATCAGCTATTGAAGGAGGGGGAAACCGGTCTGAGCACCGCCTTCGACTTTCCCACGCTCATGGGATATGATTCTGATTCGCCGAGAGCCACCGCCGAGGTCGGTAAATGCGGAGTAGCCATTGATACCCTGGCTGATATGGAAATCCTGACCGGAAAGATTCCTCTGGACAAAGTAACCACCTCCATGACTATAAACCCGCCGGCGAGCGTTCTATGGGCGATGTACCTGGTGGCTGCGGAAAAGCAGGGAGTACCCTGGGACGAATTGGGTGGGACAATTCAAAATGATATGCTGAAAGAGTTCATTGCCCAGAAAACCTTTATGTGTCCTCCAGAACCATCCATAAGGCTCATCAGCGACACTATTGAGTTTGGCACCAGCCATGTTCCCCGCTGGAACACGATAAGCATCAGTGGTTATCACATTCGTGAGGCCGGAGCCACCGTCGTGCAGGAACTGGCCTTCACCCTGGCCGACGGGATTGCCTATGTGCAGGATGTCATCGACAGGAAGAAACTGGAAGTAGATGCCTTCGCCCCCAGGCTTTCTTTCTTTTTCGATTCTCATATGGATTTCTTTGAGGAAATCGCCAAGTTCAGGACAGCCCGCAGGATGTGGGCAAAAATAATGAAGGACAGGTTCAAGGCGAAGAACCCGCGCTCCTGGTGGCTGCGATTCCACACCCAGACGGCCGGCTGTTCCCTGACCCACCAGCAACCATACAATAATATCGTCCGCACCACCACTGAGGCACTGGCAGCAGTTCTGGGAGGCACCCAGTCTCTGCACACCAACTCTTTCGATGAGGAATTTGCCCTGCCCACGGAATTTGCCGCCACCATCGCCCTGCGCACACAGCAAATTCTGGCTGAAGAGACCGGTGTTATTAATACCATAGACCCTCTGGCTGGTTCTTATTTTGTGGAGGCATTGACCAACCGGATAGAGGCAGAAGCCTGGGAATACATAGACAGGATAGATGAAATGGGGGGGATGCTGGCGGCGATTGACCAGGGTTTTCCTCAGAAAGAGATTGCTAACGCCGCCTATAATTTCAAACGGCAGGTGGATAACCTGGATAAGACCGTGGTCGGGGTAAACAAGTATGCGTCTGAAGAAGAATCCCCTATTGAAATTTTAAAGATTGATGAAAAGGCGGAAGCGGAACAGGTGAAAAGGCTAAAAGAAGTAAAGAGGAACAGGGACAATCGTAAGGTCGTTCAGACCCTGCGCGAGCTTCTTGCTGCCTGCCAGAGCGAGCAAAACGTCATGCCCTGTGTTATTGAGGCGGTCAGAGCCTATGCCACCGAGCAGGAAATCTGCGATATATACCGCGAGGTTTTTGGAGAGTATCGCGACCCCGGCTTCTACTAAAGCAGTCAGCAAGCCGGGTTCCGACCTGTGATGGATTAATGAGCCCGCAGAATAAACTAAGAGTCCTGATTGCCAAACCCGGGCTGGATGGCCACGACCGCGGCGCCAGGGTCATTGCTAGAGGCTTCAGGGATGCCGGCTTCGAGGTAATCTATACCGGCGTGCACCAGACACCGGGGCAGATAGTCAGCGCGGCGTTGCAGGAGGACGTAGACCTCGTCGGTTTGAGCTGCCTTTCTGGCGCTCATCTGCACCTGTTCTCCGAGGTAGTTAAGCAACTGAAAGAAAAAGGTGCGGGCGATATCATCGTTATCGGGGGTGGCATAATACCCGAAGAGGATATCCCCGCTCTCAAGAAAGCTGGTATCAGGGAAATATTTTTACCCGGCGCACCTCTGGACGAAATACTGTCCTGGACCAGAGAGAACGTAAAGCCGGTGAAATAACCGCACGTACCCGACAATTTATCTGACCACCGGATAAAAGTCGCTCTTTCATTACCTTAACGCATCATCATTCTTTGCCCACCGCATCTCTGTCATCTCATAACACAGATGTCTTTGAGTGCTTGTTTAGTACCTGTATCTGCTCCTCTTTTCTTCACACCGGTTTAAGATGGAACCTTTTAACAGAATCTAAAAAAGGGAACTCCTTGATATTCCACAGAACAACCAGTTAAAGTTTCACTTCAACAGGCAGGTTGTGCTAAAATGCCGTAAACTCGTTTACCACAATCCATTTTCAAGGTTGAATCCGGCAAGCTAAAACGCATCACATGGCATATGACAGATAAGGAGGTCGCCTGTGGACGCAGCCAAGTCAGCCAAGAGTAAGCTTCCAGCCCTTGACCCCATTAAATTTGAAGTTATCCGGAACCTGATGCATGCCTTTGTCGAAGAGATGGCTGCCGCCCTGGCAAGGTCAGCCTATTCAACAAACATTAAGACTCGTCGTGACCACTCATGTACCTTCTTTGATGTCAGGGGAAGAATGGTAGACCAAGCTTCCGACCAGCCTTCTCATCTCGGTGCGCTGGTTTTTTCCGTTCCCGCAGTGCTGAAAGAGTACGGCGTGGAAAACCTCGAACCCGGAGATGGGATATTGGTCAATGACGCACACCGCGGCCTGGTCCATCTGAATGATGTTTGTCTTATTTCCCCTGTCCATTATCAGGGAAAAATATTCGGCTACGTGGCCAATGCCGCCCATCACGTTGACATCGGGGGAAGAGCTCCTGGAAGTATAGCCATGACAACGGACATCTTTCAGGAAGGGGTAATCGTGCCGGGGGTGAAGTTCGTGAAGCGCGGTGAAATCGACAGGGACATGCTGAAATGGTTTACCGCCAATGTGCGTGGCAAGAAGGAGTCCGCAGGCGACCTCAGAGCGCAGGTGGCGGCAAACAAGCTCGGTGTACGCCGGATAGCAGAGCTACTGGATAAATACGGCGCGGACGTGGTGAACACGGCCATTGAGCAGCTACATGAATACACTGAACGCCGAGTCCGCCACGAATTACAGAAGTTCCCTGATGGTGTGTTTGAGGGCGATGCCTGTGTTGATGAAGACGGCATAACCGATAAACCGGTATGCATCAAGGCAAAGGTAATCATTAAAAAGGGAGACGTGACCATCGATTTGACCGGCTCAGACCCGCAGAACCGGGGGCCAATGAACTGCACATTTGCCATGACATATTCCGCAGCAGCATACCCCATCCGGGCTCTACTTCCCTCTGACATGCCCATGAACGATGGCTTCTACCGACTAATAAAGGTTATCGCGCCCAAAGGTACCGTGGTGGACTGTAATTACCCGGGCGCGGTGGTAGGCGGATGGGAGGTGGCACAGAAGACAGTGGAAGCGGTTCTCAGGGCACTTTCCAAGGCCATGCCCGACCGTGTCCCCGCCGAGACCAAGAAGACCATCCTGCACATAGCCTTCGGCGGAATAGACCCTCGAAGAAAGGAGTACTACGTGTTTCTGGAAACCTGCGGAGGTGGCTACGGAGGCAGGTCAACCAAGGACGGAGTTGATGCCGTGCAGGTCGCCCTGCAAAATGCGGAGAACTCTCCCATCGAGGAGCTTGAAATCGGCTATCCTGTTTTCATAATGAGATACGAATTGCTCCCCGATTCCGAAGGCGCCGGCAAGTTCCGGGGAGGCCTGGGACTGAGAAGGGATTACCGCTTCCGTGGCCACGAAGCCAACGTCACCATCCTCGCCGATACCGTCAAATTTCCCGCCCGGGGGATATTCGGCGGCCTGGACGGCAGAGGAGCCAGATATCTTCTGAATCCCGAAGGCGATAACTTCAGGGATGTCGGCTCCAAGTCAACCTTTTACGCCAGCCCCACCGATATCGTCAGTATGCAGACTCCGGGAGGCGGTGGCTACGGCAACCCATTGGAAAGAGACCCTGAAGCCGTGCTCGACGATGTAAGATGCGAGAAGGTCTCACTGGACAGAGCACGTGAAGTGTATGGAGTCGTCATAAATCCGGAGAACTGGACGGTAGATATACAGGAGACATCCAGGCTAAGAAAGTCCAGAGATAGCAGGAGGCGCAAATAATGGCACAGTACAGGCTCGGTGTTGATATAGGCGGCACTTTTACCGATGCAGTTCTGGTGAATCTCGGCACAGGAGAGTTCCGGACCTCGAAGGTCTCAACCACGCCGCAGGACCCGTCCATAGGCTTCCTGCATGCCATCGAGAGACTGGTCTCCGAAGCCGCCATAAA
>Ga0209427_10008767_pt1 | contig 11347 bp, 5 predicted proteins | sample DeeMarSWOR136_30_FD_187465 | JGI IMG/M metagenome (GOLD analysis project Ga0209427, IMG submission 187465) | Marine sediment microbial communities from White Oak River estuary, North Carolina - WOR-1-36_30 (SPAdes) (version 2) | ecosystem: Environmental > Aquatic > Marine > Intertidal zone >... | reverse complement strand
CGGTAGAGCAGTACCATCTCTTGGAGCCGCTTCTGCCTGAGGTCGATTTGTTTTTTACATCCTGCGATGAGGCCAAGCTGATTGAGAATACCCTTGCGCCGGGGAGGGCGTGGAGTGATTTTGAAGAACATGAAAACAACGTGCACTTTCTTGAGTTTTTGACAGAAAGATTCTGGTGTAAGGAAAACAGGATGAGGCTGTTCGGTGTGACGGTCAGCAATGGCGCTTACGAAAAGCATATCAGCCCGGATGGGATCATGGATGGGCCGAATAAAATCGAGTCGCGATTTATGGGAGGGGAGGTGGTCGATCTTGTGGGTGCGGGGGATTCGTTTCGGGCGGGATTTATTTCATACACTGCCTCCCATCTTGATGAATTCGAGAAGGGCTTTATAAATTTTGAAGAAGCGGTCCAGATGGGGAACCTTTTTGCATCGCTTTATATAAAGGCACCGCTCGATGACAGGTATGGAGGAATCAGGCCTTATGAGAAAATGCTGGAAGTAGTTCGTAGCGATATAAAATACGAAAGTTTTGAAGAGCTGCAAAAAGCTTTGGATTGATCAATTTGAGAAAGACGAGGAAATAGTAATGGCCAAAACCAATCGCAAAACCACATGGCAGAACAAGGTTATCAATCCCGCTCAGATTGGAGGTATTGAGACATCCGTTCTGGATAACGGGCTCGGTAAAGGGACACGAATCGCCTGGATCAATACAGGGGGCGGTCTTCGATATAAAGTTGTTATCGACCGGGGGCTGGATATCGTGGAGGCGTTCTATAATCAGCACAGCCTGGCTTGGCTGAGCCATGCGGGTGTTACCGCGCCACGGCCTGACGCCAACCGGGGTCTTGAGTGGCTGTATTCATTCGGCGGCGGCTTATTAACGACCTGCGGGTTAACGCATGTCGGAGGACCTGAAGGCGAGGATTTCGACGAAAGGGGTCTGCATGGGCGACTCAGTAATATTGCCGCGGAGGTAGAATCAATCTTACAGCCGGACCTGAAGGCAGCAAGGCCGCAGATGAGTATAGCGGCGGTTGTGAAAGAATCCCGCGTCTTCGGGCCGACCCTCGAATTAAAACGCACTATATTAGGTACGCTCGGTGAACCGGTTATCAGGATTCATGATGTGGTGACAAATATGGGTAATACACCTACGCCGCATATGATTTTGTATCACTGTAACTTCGGCTGGTCGCTGGTTGATGAAGGCACGGACATTTTATGGAAAGGCAAATGTGTCTCGCGCGGTCTGGACATGGATAATGCTATATTCAACAGCAAACACAACTTCCGAAAATGCCAGAAGCCGCGTGACAGTCACCGGGGTGGTGGAGAAGCGTGCGGCTTTATCGATGTTCGGGCAGACAAGAAGGGCATCTGTACCGTAGGTCTTTACAATCGGCGGCTTGGGCTGGCTCTGGCTATGAGATATAAGAAGAGACAATTGCCATGCCTTGCGAACTGGCAGCACTGGGGGCCGGGGGAATATGTAACGGCGCTGGAGCCGGGGACGAATCCTCCCATCGGCCAGAACAAAGCCAGAGAACAGAAAAAGCTGATTCAACTCGGGCCGGGGAAGAGCAGGACATATGATCTTGAAATGACGGTCCTGACCGAAAAAGAGCAAATCAAGCGATTTCTCAAGGCTGCGGGTCAATAGTTATGGCTGAACATCAAATTGTCGGATTCGGATTCGGGCCTATCCAGAGCGGGCTGTTCGCCAAGGAGGCTTTTCAAAGTGGGAACTTTTCGCGTATCGTTGTAGCTGAGATTGATGCAGAGCTGGTCGATGCTGTCAGGGCAAATAAGGGAACATATAACGTTAACGTGGCGCGAACCGACGGCATTGACACAGTAAAGATTGATAATGTTGAGCTGCTCAATCCAAATGTCACGGAGGACAGACGAACACTCCTTGAAGTTCTGGCGGAGGCAACTGAAATAGCAACGTGCCTTCCTTCTGTTAATTTCTATGAGGCGGTGGCAGAGAACAGCCCTGCTTCGTTGATAGCGACGGGATTGAAGAAAAGTACAGCCGATGCAACGATAGTTTATACAGCGGAAAATAACAATCATGCGGCTGAGATACTTGAACAAGCGATTATTAAAAAAGTCTGTAGACTCTCACACAAACGGGTGCAGTTTCTGAACACAGTGATTGGCAAGATGAGCAGGGTGGTCACTGATCCGGCCGAGATCGCAGAGAGCAAACTTGCGACCATAGCACCGGGCATTGAGCGTGCCTTTCTGGTGGAAGAATTTAATCGCATTCTGGTGAGCCGAACGACAATCGATGGTTTCAGGCCCGGCATAGAAGTCTTTATTGAAAAGGACGATTTATTGCCCTTCGAGGAGGCGAAACTTTTCGGTCATAACGCGATACACGCTTTGCTTGGCTTTATCGGAGCTGTTAAGGGGATTATTTCAATGAGCGAGCTCAAGGACGACGAGGTCGTGATGGAAATTGCGAGGTCGGCTTTTTTGGATGTGTGTGGCGCAGCCCTTGTAAAAAAGAACGCCAACACAGGGGATGAACTTTTTACAGAGGCTGGTTTTAGAGAATACGCCGGGGACCTTCTGGGGCGTATGACCAATCCTTATTTGGGGGACACGGTTGCAAGAGCTTGTCGCGATGTAGTTCGCAAACTCAGCATTAACGATAGGGTATTCGGAGCTATGGATCTGGCTTTGCAGAACGGAATTGAGCCAAATAATATGGCTATAGGGGCGATGGCCGGTATCGCTGTGCTTTTGGAACATGCAAAAGAGTATAACCTGCCTAACAATTTATGTTTTGGCGATTGGCGTGAATTAGATAATGACGGCATACAAAAAATCATCAACTGGCTCTGGAAAGGCCAAACCACTGCTCAAGCCTCACAGCTTATTCAATATGTCCAGAACGCTAAAGAGCATTTAAAAAAGGCAGCCACTAAATAAGAAAAACTTTTATACACGGATTGACACGGATATATACTACCAAGGCAGGAAGAATCTATAACTCAACTGGCGAGGCACCAGCTGCCACGAACCGCAGCCACCGGATTTGGTCAAAGATTTACTGTATGAAATTATGCTGGTAACAAGAAATTTGATAACACCAGGTAAAAAAAATCTTGGGGCTAAGCAGTGCTGATTTGCGTGCAGGGAGTCCCGCATAAGTATCATTTATATAAGGCCTTACGGATTTAGGAGAAGTGGTTGATTGGATTGCAAGTCCGTTATCGCGTGTTCAAATCACACTTTTGAGCGGGACTGAGAATAAAATGCTTGACAACATGTCAGTATTGTCATAAATTCCATTTGAGCTCAGGAAAAAGACAACCATATCCGGATGGTATATTAATAACATTGGAGGTTGCCCCTGCAGGGTCTTTTTGATGTTATCTGTGTGCTTTATGAGTAGATGTCTTAAAGTACTATCGTAGAAGTGAGTGTTAAGTGTGGGGTAAATACAATTCAATTTCTTTACTTTGCTGGAATCTCATTGGGCTAAAAAAGAAATACATAGACAGGACCTGATATGCGAATATATGCCCGGATTATATGCTTTTGTTATTTTGTGATCCTCAGAGTGGTAGGTATTCTGGTCTCAAGACCACCGTGACAGATTGTTTTTTTGAGAAGGGTATTTTTGAATAACACATTATATAAGGATACTTAGCAGACAGATTTAGCAAAGAAATGGGCAATAAAAGTGTATTTGTCACGCAAGTTTCGTAATACAGGAGAGTGAACATGATTGAAATTATTAATAAGGGGGATATGCCCTTTAAATTAAAATACCGAATGAAAGGAGGAGCAATTATGAAACGCAGAGCGAAACAAACTATCTTATTGTACTGTGTTTTCGTATTTCTTATTATTGCAGGCCTTGGTCAAAATGCCGGAGCGTACCTGATCGGAAACCTGGTATGGTTGGATCTGAATAGCGATGGACTACAGAACAGACCCCATGATGGTTATTGTGACGATCCAATCATAGTTAGTGAGCCGGGCGTTGAAGGGGTGGTCGTCAATCTCTATGATTGTGATACAGATGAACTTGTGGCCAGCACCGTGACAGATTCCGACGGGTACTACTACTTTGGCACCAGCGGATCACTGTGCGGGGATGATGTCTCAGGTCTTACATTTAATGAAATGCCGCGTGCTTTCTATGTAGAGTTTGAGCTGCCGGATGGCCTGGCTTTTACTACACAGAACGTTGGAGATGATGACAGAGACGACAGCGATGCCGACCCTGTTACGGGGCAGACACATTGCATAGTCCTGTCGGCTGGCAGGGATGGGGAGCCTCCGAGGAATACTCATGATGTTACCTTGGATGCCGGCTTGGTTCTGGCATGTGATTTTTGTGGCTGTCGTTTCACCGGAGGCGGCTTGGATACGGACGGTAACTGGGATCACACACTGGAGTACGGGGAAATGGAACGTAACGGCGCCGGCAATCTACCGTCGGGAATCGACCGAGCTCAGTTTGGCGGGCAGGCAGGTGCCAGCACGGGCCAGCCTCCACAGCCCAAAGGTGAATGGACCCATCACCAGCAGAGGGGCCCTTCAGGGAGCTTTACTTTCCATGGTGGTACGTCCAGCGCCCCAGCGGGTACGGAGATTGACGAGATCCGCTGCAGTGATCCGGGAGGGTGTAAGCCTTCCGGTAATCCCCCCTCCCCAGCCAAACAGCTCGACTTTGACGGCATTGGGACGTTTAAGAGCATCGGTAACGGCGGTAAGGCACCCATTTTTGATATTCCCAATCCGAACGTTACAGCCGAGGGCAAAGGAAACAAGGATTTTGACGGAACGTTCCATTGGTTTGAGGTCAATATAGATGACCTTGGTGAACGAGGCGGCCTGAACACAGGTGCGCCAAACTCTGACGACTGCCCGAGCACCGGGTTTGGAGAAAAAGGAACTGTGGATTTGGGGAACTGCGACTGCCCCGACTTCTACCGTATTACTATCTACAATGGCGTGAATGCAGAAAATGTGGTTTTGCTCCCGGATGGCAGCATTGATCCTGCTCCCCTCCGTGCACAAGAGGTAATCTACGAATTCTACGGCTATATTGACGGCGGTAACCTGCAGATCCATGAACCCACGGGCTATGACTTACAGGCGTTGGCCGAAGAATGGCTGGCAGGCCAATAGTTATTTATTTCAAATCCAATTTCAAATAAAAGAGCCATAAGTATATCACTTGTGGCTCTTTTTTTTATCGATACGGATTTAAAGCCAGTATTAACGGGCTCTTTGAATCTCTTTGTTCCGAGTCACCTGTCCATTTGTGCCATATAATCGCTTTTTGTGTATTCAGAAATTTTCCTGGTACAGGTGGGATAATCCCAGAATATGTAGATTGACAGGGGAGTTGATTGTGTCTAAACTGTTGGGGTGAGTATTTGGAAAGGATTTATTTTAGAAGGGATTAATTATGGATTTTGAGCAGAATACTAATCAACCGGAGCCGATTCAGCCGGCAGAGCCGGTTCCCGGCGTGGCGGCAAGCGGACCGGCAACAGAACCGGCGAGGAAAGGAAGCGGGTGGAAAATCTTCTTTGGGATTATTTTTGCACTGTCAATTATGGCAAACTTCGCCCTGTTTTTTATGCTAATCGCAGCAGTGACTGTTTTTACGACGGGGCAGCGAGACCTTATGACTGAGGAGGTCATACAAAAGGGACCGCGAGGAAACAAAATTGTGATAATAAAAGTGGAGGGCATAATAGACGGCCTACAGGCTAAAGGTGTGAAGAAGCAGCTCGAACGGGCAAAGCAGGACCGACGAGTCAAGGGATTAATTATTAGCGTGAATTCGCCGGGCGGGACGATTTCAGGCAGCGACCAAATTTATAATGAAATCCGAAAGTACCGGGAGGAAGCAGGTAAGCCGGTTGTCGCTTTTATGCAGGGGGTTGCTGCTTCGGGGGGCTATTACACATCCGTTGCGTGTGATAAAATCGTGGCTGAGCAGACAACGCTTACCGGTTCGATTGGCGTGATATTCGGGCACTTTGTTTTGCAGGAATTACTGGAGGACAAGCTTGGGATTGAGCCGGTCATTATCACATCGGGGCCGAAAAAAAGCTGGCTCAGCATGTTCAAACCCTTTGGAGAGGAGCAGCAGCAATATGTAGAGGAGAGGCTGATTAATCCGGCGTTTGAAAGATTCGTTGAGGTTGTTGACGAGGGCAGGCCATCGCTTACTTTAAGTGAAGTCAAAGAGCTGGCTGATGGTGGTATTTACGGTGCCAAGGAAGCAAAAAAGCAGGAGCTTATAGATGATGTGGGCTACCTGGATAAGGCGATAGATGTGGCTAAATCTCTGGCGGGGATCAATGAAGCTTATGTGATCGAGTACCGCAGGCCGTTTTCTCTGGCGGGCTTTCTGAGTTTACGAAGCAAGAGCAAGAATGTTCTAAACTTCGACAGGACCATGCTGTATGAGCTTGGTACGCCGCAGCTATTATATCTCTGGACCGGATACTAATTGCTGGAAATCGTATACTCAAGGGCCGACGAGTCAAAGGTAGTTCTATTTTATGCAAATGCAGGAAGATGATATTTGTATCTTCCGGCACGTCCATTTTTTCCGTACAATTATGAAATCCCTCCCTCGATTTCTGCTATAGGTTTGCAACTTCCCTTATGTTCATCGGGGGCTTGGTGAGCAAATCAGTTTATAGGAGGTTCAAAATCAGTTTACGGGTGATATTTCGTTAAATCCACCAATAAAGTTCACCGATGTTATGAATGGAAATGCTGTTGCAAGATATCAAATTTCTGCTATGGGGCGTGTTTTCCTGCCCGCCTACAACTTTTACGAGGCTGTAAGAAGAATGTTTGACGATAAACCGCCTTGCAGTGATTAATAAGCTATGATGTCACCAGGGTGTTTCATAATCCTGCCAAAAAAGCGTTGACTTAGTTAACCGTATATGTTATAAGAGATTAGACTCGTTTGAACTATTTTGAGCTTATAACATCGGTGAGGAATGAACTAAAGATGTGCAGTTTCCCAAGGACTTCATTGTTATCACTTTTATTAATAATACTCTGGGCTGGTTCGACCGGTGCCCAACCCCAACTCACAGGCGACCTGAATTCAGACCACATTGTTGATTCCAAGGACCTGCGGGCTTTTGCCTGGCAGTGGCTGGATCAGGACTGTCTCATCCTCGGTTGCACGGCCGACCTGGATAATGCTGACGGGGTAAATCTGGCCGATTTTGCTCTTTTGGCACAAAACTGGCAGATTGAAGAACCTCACATAGTAATTAGTGAGTTCATGGCGTCCAACATTAACACAAAGCTGGATGGAGACGGTGAATCTTCCGACTGGATTGAGATTTACAATCCGACAGCCACAGATGTTAATCTGAATGGCTGGTATCTGACCGATGATGATGAAAACCTAACCAAGTGGCAGTTCCCGGACGGCTTTGAGGTTAAGGCCGGTGAGTTTCGTATTATCTTTGCCTCGGAGAAGACATTAGAACTGTATCCATCTAATTACCCGTATCTTGATGCGGGCGGTTACTATCATACCAACTTCGAGCTGAACAAAGATTCTGGTGAATACCTTGCATTGGTGGCACCGGATGGTAACACTGTCATCCATGAATACGCGCCGGAGTATCCTGTACAGTTAACAGATATCTCGTATGGTCTTACGCAGTACGCCTCAACACTCGTACCAAAGAGCGTGACCGTTTCCTATCATGTGCCAACGAGCGGCGATGCGGTTCTGGGCACAGACTGGACCGATGTTGACTTCGATGACTCTGAATGGGATACTGGACAGACCGCTATCGGTTTTGGCCTTGGGGGAGACCGGATGGTAGCCTACAACGACTGCGTGTACCGCAGCGACCAGTACATCGCCAGTAACGTAACAACCTATTGTATTGGCGAAGGGAATCCTGGTCCGACGTCCGGGCCGTTGGTGGACCAGGCAACCGGTGAAGATATGGGTATCACGGCAACGCTTACGCAGAGCGGCGGGGTGCATTGGCAGCCGGACCCTACTAACGGCGGAAGTGACTGCGCAGTGGGCACCGATGCCTACAACACGTTCAGCGGGATAGCGGACATGACCGGCGTCATTTATTACGGCGGTGTCGGGTGGTGGGTCGAGCTGACATTTACAGGTCTGGACCCGCTTACGGAGTACACCTTTGCCACCTCTGCTGCCCGTAACAATTACAGCGATCGATTGACGATCTATACTCTTACCGGCGCTGATACCTACACTAATGCCAGCACTATCGGTGTGGATGTTCTTGCTGAAAACAAGGTGAGGTTCAACACCGGTGACAATCACAACGAAGGTTATGTTGCCCGCTGGACAGGTATTACGGCGGCCGATGGCAGCTTTACTATCCGTGCCGAGGCCGATCCAAGTAGCACCGATGGTAAAGCGTATTCTTTTGACGTCTTCATGCTCGAAGGTGGGTACCGTGTCACCGATATCAGTGACGATATGCTTGGTGTCAACGCTTCGTTGTGGATGCGCTCCGAATTTAATCTGGAAGCGGGGGATCAGGACATCTTTGACACGCTAACTTTGCGGATGAAGTATGAGGATGGATTTGTCGCATATCTCAACGGGGATCCTGTCACAAGACGTAATGCGCCTAATTCGGTCAACTGGAACTCTACGGCACTGACTAATCGTCCTATCGAAGAGGCTGCAATTACCGAAGTGATTAATATTATGGCCCACGTACACAAACTTCAGGCCGGAAAGAACGTGCTGGCTATTCATGGGCTTAATGACAATGCATCCGATCCCAATTTCCTGATTCTACCTGATATGGATGCCGCCAGTAACATGACTGTCCCGCAATACTTCGCCAAACCAACGCCGGGCACATTTAACGTTCCCGGTGCCAAAGGTGTTGTAAGTGAGGTTTGGTTCAGCCACAAACGTGGTTTCTACAACGCCCCGTTTCAGTTAATCCTGTCCACCGAAATGGACGACGCTGAAATCCGTTACACCCTCGACGGTTCGCAGCCAACGATAACGCATGGGATTACTTATACCGAACCAATCGATGTGAGTGATACTACGGTTGTGCGTGCCACAGCAGTCAAACCGGGCTGGCTGGATGCCGAAGTCGAGGCCCACACCTATATCTTCCTGGATAATGTGATTAACCAGCCGGCCAGTCCGCTCGGTTTCCCAATGTCTTGGGGGGGAGAGTCAGCCGATTACGAGATGGACTCCGATATAGTTAACGCTCATATAGGTACAATCATTAGCGACCTGAAGTCACTTCCTACAATGTCGCTGGTAATGGATTTGAATGACTTGTTTGACTCGTCGAAGGGCATCTATGCAAATCCATACGGGGAGGGTGTTGCATGGGAACGGCCTGGTTCTATCGAGTTGATATATCCGAGCGGCGAAGAAGGTTTCCAGCAGAACTGCGGGGTCCGTATCTACGGCGGGGTCGGACGGCGAGAAAAGAAGAAGACATTACGCTTGTTGTTTAAGGCGTTGTATGGTCCATCGAAGCTGCGGTATCCACTGTTTGGTGAGGATGCTTCTGGGCAATTCGATACTATCATTCTGCGTGCAAACTTCAACGATGGGTATCCCTGGGGTGGAGACCGTTCACAATTCATCCGTGATGAATATGTTCGGCTTTTGCAGTTGGGTCTCGGACAGCCTTCCCCGCACGGCATGTTTGTACACCTTTATATCAACGGCCTGTACTGGGGACTATACAATCCTGTCGAGCGGCCTCAGGCATCCTTCGCCGCCAATTACTTTGGTGGGGACAAAAGAGACTGGGACGCTCTCAATTCCGGCAGCCCAACGGGAGAAAGCACTACGACCACCTGGAACGCGATGCTTAATCTTGTCCGGCAGGGCGTGGTAACAAACGACGCCTACCAGCGCTTGCAGGGGAACAATCCCGACGGCACACCGAATCCGGCATATGTGGACTATCTCGACATCGACAACTACATCGTCTATATGCTCGTCAACTTTTATGTGGGGAATACAGATTGGCCCGGACATAACTGGTACGCAGCCATGAACCGTGTCGATTCAAGCGGGTGGAAGTCCTTCTCATGGGATGCCGAGTGGGTGGTCGGAATCAATTCGGATGTGGGTGTGAATCGAACAGGAGTCAATAGCAATATTTGCGAGCCGTATGCCTACTGTCGCCAAAACGGCGAGTTTTGCCTGTTGTTTGCAGATTACGCTCACCGAGCGTTTTACAATGGCGGTCTGTTGTATGTTGATGATAGCAGCCCGCAATGGAATCCCAATTACCCTGAGCGGAACCGGCCTGCTGCATTGTATGTATACCTTGCCGATTGGGTCGAAAGGGCAGTTGTTGGAGAAACTGCACGATGGGGTGATGTGGGAGGCGCACAGTACACTCTCGGTCAGTGGCAAAGCCAGCGTGATTCGATTCTCACTTCCTATATGCCTTATCGCTCAAATAACGTCGTCGACGACTTGCGCAGTGCCGGTCTCTATCCTATGAACGTGAACCCACCGGTATTTAAGATTAACGGTGGATATCAGCACGGAGGTCAGGTCTCGGCCGGTGATGTGCTGACTATGGACAATCCTCCATCCGGGACTATCTATTACACAGTTGACGGCAGCGACCCGCGAGAGCCGGTTACCGGAAATGCGGTTGGAATTCCATATACTCCACTCACGTTGAATAAGAGCACTCAGGTAAAAGTACGTGTGCTAAACGGCAGTACATGGAGCGCGCTGAACGAAGCTGTATACGCCATCGGCCCGGTTGTAGACAGCCTGCGTATTACCGAGATTATGTACCATCCGAAAGACACAGGCGACGCAAATGACCCAAACAAGGAATTCATTGAGCTTAAAAATATCGGTCCTGATACACTGAATCTGAATCTTGTAAGGTTTACTGAAGGAATCAACTTTACCTTCCCGGATATGGAACTCGACCCCGAAGAATTCGTCGTAGTTGTCAAAGATCAGGATGTGTTCGAAGCACAATACGGCACATCAGTCAATATTGCAGGCCAGTACACGGGCAGCTTAGCCAATAACGGAGAAAGGATTAAATTAGTAGACGCTATCGGCCGGACGATTCTGGACTTTGAGTACAAGGACGACTGGCATTCAATCACTGATGGCGACGGTTTCTCCCTTACTGTCATAGATCCGACCGACAAGGCTCTTAATGTCTCGGATTTAGGCCTTGTCGCACATTGGAATTTTGATGACGGCTCCGGCGATACCGCGAAAGACAGCGTGGGCACTAACGATGGAACACTGAATGGAGACCCAACCTGGACAACGGGGCGAATTGGTGGAGCCTTGAGCTTCG
>Ga0209427_10008766_pt1 | contig 11348 bp, 10 predicted proteins | sample DeeMarSWOR136_30_FD_187465 | JGI IMG/M metagenome (GOLD analysis project Ga0209427, IMG submission 187465) | Marine sediment microbial communities from White Oak River estuary, North Carolina - WOR-1-36_30 (SPAdes) (version 2) | ecosystem: Environmental > Aquatic > Marine > Intertidal zone >... | reverse complement strand
AATTGATGCCCTCCTTTTTGCTGCAGATCGCGTAGATAATACAATTAATTGCATTCAACCCGCTCTCGATCAAGGTAAAATTGTCATTACTGATCGTTACGTTGAATCGTCTATCGCATATCAAACATCATCTGGTCTTGACATGGAGTGGGTTCAAGAGCTAAACAAACTTGCCCTCACACCCAATATCACACTCTTACTTGATATCTCTCCTCAAGTTGCACTCGGTCGAAAACGAAAATCAAAGGAGAAAGAGAAGTTTGAACGAACAGCCTTTCTGAAAAATGTCCGTCAAATCTTTTTATCCCGCGCTGAAGAACAGGGATTTAAGGTAGTGAATGCTGAGCGTTCAATCAAAGAAGTACAAAGCAAGATACGAAAGTATGTACAACCCCTTCTCGGAAATCTTAAGTAAGCTGTGACTCCATTTTACCACGGCGGCAATGAGGAAAGCAATTGGGACCTGATACCAGATGATGGACCCGACGGGCGGACCAGAGCCGCCACAATTCTATCACCTCTTCTGCCCTATTAGACGGTACTACGTGGAACAACATACAAAATGTAGATATGTTAGAATCTCTGAGTCGAGTTATGATTGTAGAATCGACTCAATTTGACTGCTGTAACGCTTCATTACCAAGAAGACCATTCCGAGATTCGCACTCTTCTTCACCAGAGAAGTGAGAATTGCATTTTCGCCTGCACCCTTCAGAATGATATAACCATTTTCTGCTTCAACTGTAATTTGCATAAGCTTCCCGCGGGGGATCTCAGTTAACGCCCGCTCAGCTACACCCAAGAGGGCTGCAGTCATGGCTGCAACAATTGCCTCATTAATGGTCTGTGGCATCGCTGCAACAATTGGTAAACCCTGCGCAGTAACAACAGCACTGGCTTCAATCCCGGGTGTTGTACTCTCCATCTGACGAAGGAGCTCCTGCAAATTCTTTGCAATGGTTGACACGCTATTAACCTCAGTTCGCTACATGCCGAGGAAAAGCTAAAATTGTTCTGGTGTTTGCGCAAATTACCTAAAGCAATTTTAGTTTCACGCTATTGGTTAACGTAAACCTTAAAGAACCCCTTTTTAACTGGCTGACCTAATCAACAGGGCTGCGATAACCATGGCAAAACGTGATGAACCAAAAGAACAACCTGAACCGGAGCAGAAGGAAAAAGAAGAACCTAAAGAAACCCCGAAATCAGGAGAAGAAACAGAGGAAGAAGAAGCACCTGAGGAAAAATACCGCAAAGCCGGCAAGATTGCCAGCCAAGTTCGGGAAGAAATCCTCCCCCAAATTAAAGTTGGTGCCCGAGTCTTCGATCTGTGTGAGGCTGCTGAATCACGGATTATCGAATTAGGCGGAGGTATTGGGTTCCCCACCAACATCTCAATAAACGAGGTTGCTGCCCACTACACTAGCCCTGAAGAGGACGATACCCTCATCCAAGAAGGTGATATCGTCAAACTGGATATGGGTGTTCACATCGATGGTTATATCGCAGACACCGCTTCAACTGTCAGTTTTAACCCCGAACTCGAAAAATTGGTCGAGGCTAGCCGCGAAGCGTTAGATAAAGCCCTCCTTCTCATTCGACCCAAAACCAACAGTAAAGATCTCGGAAAAATCATCGAAGACACCATTAAAGGCTTCGGATACCGCCCTATCCGCGACCTCAGCGGACACCAGCTGGACGAATACCTCCTCCACGGTTCCAAAAACCTACCAAATATCGCCGTCCCTCACGGATCCATTCTAGAAGAAGGCGAAGCCTACGCCCTCGAAACTTTCGCTACCACTGGCACAGGAAGTGCTCACGAAACAGGCCAATACTACATCTTTAGCCTCAATCCCGCTCGAATCCCCCTCCGCAACCAAGGGGCCCGCGATATCGCTCGACTCGTTGCCCGAGAATTCAAAACCCTTCCCTTTAGTCGTCGCTACGTCGCAAAACACATACCCAAACTCAGCCTAGCCCTCGGGATGCGAGAACTCACTACCAAAAAAGCAGTTCGACAATACAGTGTTCTTGCCGACATCAAAGGTAGCTATGTTTCACAAGCCGAACACACCTTTCTCGTAACCAAAGACGGCATAGAAATTACCACCAAATAGCTCTCAAAATTTCACAATTTTGTAAACATTTTCGCCCTTTCGTGAAAACCAGTTCAAAAAACAGATTTTAGTCGGGTACTACAAGAATATGTGTAAAGATAACATCAACATTGGTATAGTTACACATATGATTGAAGAAAGCTTTAAAAGGCTGGGACGCGGTTTTCTAAAGGCGAACCTTATAAAGGTTTCGCCATTCCAAGCGGGGAAAAATACCACAAACACAGACAAAGTTAGCACAACTTTTCATCGCAACCAGCGGGCGATGGAAAAACTAACATTCAACATTGGACTGGGACGACGCTCTAACAGAGAGCAGACTCTCTAACCGCCCCCGTCCCCTCTTCATCGGAGAAAGAAGGTCGAAAGAGTAATGGTTGAAGAAACACCTTTTGTGGAAGACAAATTACGAGTCGCACCGCCTGAGGCAGCTCACCAAGCAACCCGTTGCCCTGATTGCAGCGGACAAGAAGTCATCCGCGACACAACTCGCGGAGAAATCATCTGCCGAAATTGCGGGCTCGTAATCGATGCCCATATGGTTGATCAGGGACCCGAATGGCGGGCATTCACCTCTGAAGAACGCGACAAACGCAGCCGCGTTGGCAGCCCCATGACCTATACCGTCCACGACAAAGGCCTTAGCACTATGATTGACTGGCGCAATCGTGATGCCTATGGCAAAAAATTGGCTCCTAGCCGGCGGGCTCAAATCTACCGGCTTCGAAAATGGCAGATTCGAACTCGAGTTCATTCTAGTATTGACCGCAACTTAGCGTATGCAATGAGTGAACTTGATCGATTGACCAGCCAACTTGGTGTTCCACGTCCAGTTAAAGAAGCAGCAGCTATCCTTTATCGTCGGGCTATTGAACACCACCTCATCCGTGGTCGTAGTATTGAAGCCATGATTGCCTCCTGCGTATACGCCGCGTGTCGCCTACGGCAAGTCCCCCGAACCCTCGATGAAATCGCCCACCACAGCCGCATCAGCCGAAAGGAACTGGGACGATGCTATCGGCTTCTCCTTCGCGAACTCGAAGTTCGCATTCCAATTGCGTCACCCACTGACTTCATTCCACGCTTTGCCCAAGCCCTCGAACTTAGTGGTGACGTCCAACATACCGCCGCCGAAATCGTTGATTCAGCTCGTTCCAAAGGTATCACTGCTGGTAAAGACCCCACGGGTCTTGCAGCGGCTAGCCTCTACATCGCCTCCATCCAAGAAGGCGAACGCCGAACCCAACGCGAAATTGCCGAAATTAGCCGAGTCACTGAAGTCACAGTACGAAACCGGTACAAGGAACTCGTCCGTGAACTCGGATTAAAAGTTGAGGTCTGAAAACGCCTTCAGATCTCAATTTTTAAACTTTTTATCCAGCTTCATTATGAAAGAATATACGATTAGCGATTTTTGTATACTCCTTCTTTTTCAAGTATATCATCACCTAAATGCCCTAATTACTGGTTCTGGAACACGAAACGAATATTAAAGACATCAAAGGGAAGGTAAGACGAATCCTAATAGGGACAGTCGGAAAGGTTCGTTCAGTGGCTAACCCGCAATGAAGTCGAAGAAAGAGACATTTCGGGTAATAGGTACAGGCTCGTAGTAGTTGGGTTGTACCTTGGGGTTCTAGTCATTTTCCTCTATCTGATCCCGATTAGGAAAATATTGGAGTGTTAACTAGAAATGTACAAAATTGGACTAATTCGAAGTAATTCTAACTTGAAAGCTATTGTTTTTCTGTCGCTGTTAACCTTGTGGCTGCTTCCAATGACTTTTTCATTTACCCAAATGACTACTGAAATTCCAATCACCCCCGTTACCACACCGACCCCCGCTGATAAATTGGGCTATGGAGTACCAAGTCTACTAACACAGGGATCAACTCCAGTGAATGTCATTGTTGCAACGACGACCAATGCCTACAGTCAAATCTCCGCACTCATTGAGGAGTTAGGTGGTACTGTAACAATTGAATATACTCATACTAATGCTATTGCCGTCGCCATTCCCGCCAATATGCTACTTGAACTAGCAGCCAGCCCGCTGGTTGTCACAATATACCAAGATACAATGCAATATCTTCAAGCATCAAAAAGCTCATTTTCCTCTCTCGACTTGCTTTCAACATCAGACTCGGGCCTTACAGTCGAACCAATCACTCTCGAAAATCTTGCCTCGATTCCCTCAACATATACTAATAATTGGTACACCATGGCGGATCTAATTTGGGCTGAAACTGGAGCCGGAATGGGAGCCAGTGTTGCCATTATTGACACCGGCTGTTGGGTTGGACCATGGGTAGATCCAGACTATAGTATCGAATGGTATCCCTGGTATTGGGATGCGGTCTACGGTGGAGTTGATATCAGCTTCGATGTCGGCACACCTTACGAAGGTTATGGTAACCCAATGAACCACTATCACGGAACAGCCTGTGCAGACCTCATAGCGGCAGCTGTACTAATCACCTTCAGTCCAGGGCATGCTTGGGGTGAATCAATTGCTGCATTTGATCCTGAAGGAACGTGGGTTGACGCAGATGGCATTCACTGTGTCTGTCTTGGAATAGCCCCAGAAGCCTCAATTTATGCAGTCAAGGTTTTTGACCATACAGGCGGTGGAGTACCTTCATCAATGGTAATGCAGGGCCTTGATCTAGCCATTGCGGAAGGTGTTGATGTCATCAGCATGAGTCTTGGTGGTGTAGTCGGAGCACCAGGTAGTGACCCAACAGACTTGCTCGTAGATGCCGCCACTTCGTTAGGTATCACCGTTGTGGTGGCCGCAGGTAACGAAGGTCCTGCTCCACTTCGTGTGGGCTCACCTGGAACAGCTAAAACCGCAATCACCGTAGGTGCTGCAGCTGATCCAATTCATGAACGAGTGTTTGGAGGAATTGCCATTGGGATTCCATACTTTGGGGATCCATACATTGGTCAGTTTTACTATCCGTCTGAGGACTTTACAATTGTTGATTTCAGCAGTCGTGGACCCACATCCGATGGTCGTATTAAGCCCGATGTAGTCGCCACCGGTTCATGGGTATTCTTCGAGGCTACTCCCCAAGAATGGCCATATACAATACATCTGGGCGGTGGAACATCATTCTCCTGTCCACAAGTCGCAGCAGAGGCTGCACTACTAACAGCTTACATTAAAAACAATGGCTTAGACCTCGGACCCAAAGAAATCAAGAAGGCTATCATGGAAGGCGCTGTGCCAATCGATGGATACAGTGCCATGGAACAGGGCGCTGGCTATATCAACTGTGTCAACTCCTTAGAGCTTATCAAAGATATGGAATCAGAATGTCATTGTAGATGCAAGTGGAACTGGGGTCACCATATTGGTAAGTGGTGGATCCCACCCATTGAAACCCTGCGCGTAAGGGATGGGAAAGCCGTCATCAACGATGTTACCCTCGAACCCGGTCTGTATGAGTACTTTGCCTTCTGGGTGGGTAGTCAAATCGATGCAATTCGAATCACCCTTTCAGGTGTTGAATTCGCGCCTCCGGACGAACAAAATCCAGTCTTTGGTGATGCAGGCGTACTTTATCTTAGCACAACTGGTAGAGACGGGGCGCCCGAATACCATATACCCTATATCTATTTCTTCGGAGATGGTGCTGTACAGGTTTCGGCCAATGCAGCTATAGGACCAGGGTTAATCCGTCTAGTACTCGCTGGAGACTTCTCATCTTATGCACCTTTAACTATCGAAGAAGTGACTATCGAACTTGTTGAAGTAGAGGCGTGTAAGTGGGGTCGATGGCTGGGTATATGGAATAAAGGTGTCGATGTTGATCAAGCCCAGGTTTCAATCTATGATGGGACTATTGAGAAACATAAAGGAAAGATCAGGGAAGGCGAATTAGACGTTTATAGTTTCACCATTCCTGATGAGACTGGATTTGCCTTCGTTGAGCTCTCCTGGAAACTTGATTGGACAAAGTGGGCTACTAGCGACTTGGACCTGGTCATCATTGGACCTGGCGGGGTTAACGTTGAAGGAGCATCTGGTGCATCTCCTGAGGTTACAAGCATTTCAGGACCGGGAGATTATACTATCCTGGTTGATGGCTATCAGGTCTATTGGGGTAAGAAAGAGAAATACACGCTGCGGATAATCTATTTCGCTGATCTAGGTAATCCTTTGTGGGAATCTGAAATATTTGCCCTTGATAGTTGTCTCACCTTCGTACGACTCCCGCGGTGTAAACATGGTCTAGCAGTAATCTGGATCCATGACAGCCTCTTTTCAATCTCTTATATGGCTGACTACGTAGTCGTCTAAATAACTAATCTCTTAAAGGGTGGGATGCAACCCACCCTTCCCTCCTCTTTTTTAATGTTGTATCAGAGTTGGGCTGCGATTTTTAGTCCAAATTCTTTACAGGTTGGTAAATCCGCATCGAGAATAGGTCCTTTCATTCCACCGACTGCAATTGATAATCCCGGTGTTATGAGTTTGAGGTTGGGGAATTTTGCTTTCAGCTGTTCCTCCATTCTTCGAAGAGCCTTCTGGAATTCGCCGCCTCCCGGGTGAATTATCTCTTGTTCATCCTTTTTCCCAACGTAGGTATCAAAGGCGGCGAGAGCCTTATCCTTCAAATTGGTTTTTTGGAGTTTACCCACGAATTTTTTGAACGTACGGGTCGGGCGACCCATGTGATTGGGTGAGCCCATCAGAATCGCATCAAAGCCTGCTGCTTCGTCAACCTTGACTTTTTTCATGTTTTCAACAACTGCTTCGGCACCCGCAGCTTTCAGTCCGTCCGCAATTAATTCAGCAACACGTTGCGTGTTTCCATATTTCGTATCATATGCAACGAGAACTTTCACCATTGGAAAACCTCCCAAAGTAGAGATACTCGAAAATGACCTTAAATCTTTACGGAATAATGATGCTGTGAATACTCGACAGTACTGAAAGGGCTCCAATTTGATTTTCGTCGCCATTTTTGACCGTGCCAAAAGGTAATTCAACTAGAACAATACCAATAACCGATACTCGGTTATTTTCAACTGATAACAATAACAATGGAGCGTAAAATGACTCATGAAAGAAATGCTCTGGCACAAGCATCACTGGCCTGAAAAGGTTCGAAAAACCATTGACTACCCCGATGAACCTCTCTACGCCCTTCTTGACAAAGCAGCTAAAGAGGCAGGAGATAAACCTTATACCATCTTCTATAAGGAACAAACATTTGCCCACGTCCACGAAAGCGCGAATCGTATAGCCAACTTTCTCCATAGCAAAGGGATCAAAAAGGGTGACCGGGTGGCACTCTTTTTACCGAATCTCCCTCACTATCCACCAATCTTCTTTGGCATCCTCAAGGCTGGAGCAGTAGTGGTAACCTGTAACCCACGGTACAAGGCACCTGAGCTTCAGCACCAATTCAAGGATTCGGGTGCAAAAATGGTCTTTTGTATAGACCATGACGAACTCACACCAACCTGTTATGAGGCTGTCAAAGGAACCGATGTCAAACACGTGATTGTCTGCAGTGTTAAACCTTGGCTTCCCAAATTCAAAGCTATCATTGGTGGTCTTCTTGGAAAGGTACCTAAGAGCCCCTACTACGAAGAAGGAATGACATTCCACTACGATGATATCATGGCAAACTACCCACCGGATCCCCCCAAGGTGAAAATCAAACCCAAAGATGATTTGGCACTGATTTTGTACACCGGTGGAACCACTGGTGTTCCCAAAGGGGCAATGCTAACTCACCATAACCTCTATGCCAATGTCCTTCAATATAGTGAATGGATCTGGCTTGAGCCTGACGAAGGTGGTCCGCTAGTTCCAGTTGATATTGGAAATGAGGTGTACATAGGGGCTTTACCCTGGTATCACAGCTTTGGACTCACCTTGACAATGATTGCCTCCGTTCTCCATCAAAGCAAACTTGTCTGCATTACTGATCCCCGTGGTGGAAAACCACCATTCTCAGATGTCCTCAAGGCAATACAAGATTACAAAGTGACATTGCTACATGCCGTTCCCGCGATGTATGCTGCACTCGCTTACCATCCCAATGTTGCCAAATATGATCTCAGCAGTCTCAAAGCCTGTGGAGCAGGAGCTGCCGCACTTGCCCCGGCAACCGCTAAGGTTTTTGAAGGTGAAACCGGTGCTACTCTCTTTGAAGGCTACGGACTCACGGAAACATCGCCTTTGGCATCGGCCGATCCTTCGAACAAACGTCAACGCAAGTTTGGTTCTGTCGGCTTCCCAATGCCTGATACTATCATCAAAATCGTCGATGTAGACACGGGCAAGAAAGAAATGAAGACTGGAGACGATGGAGAAGTTGCCATTCACGGACCCCAAGTCATGAAAGGCTACTGGGACAAACCCAAAGAAACTGCTGCTGTTATGCAAACTATCGGTGGCAAACGGTACTTCCTCTCTGGTGACATCGGGCACTTCGACAAAGAAGGCTATCTAGTCATCACCGACCGCAAGAAAGACATGATCAACGTCAGTGGACTAAAAGCCTGGCCAGCAGAAATTGAAGAAACCCTTACAGAACATCCAAAGATCCAATTGGCTGCTGTCATTGGAATCCCACGGGAGGATGATCCTGGTAACGAAACGGTCAAAGCCTACGTTGTTCTCGCCCCTGGTCAAACAGCAACTGAAGAGGAAATCATAGCCTGGGCGAAGGACAAGATGGCAGCCTATAAACGACCGAAAGCTGTGGAGTTCCGGGATGCACTCCCACAAAGTGCTGTCGGTAAGATTCTCCGTCGTGTTCTTCGTGATGAGGAACTTGCCAAACTGGGTGAAAAATGGGAACCCTCAGGTTAACTAATATCAGAGGGCTTCCCTCTCTCTCCTTTTTTATTAGCCTTTGATTATTTTTGAAGGTTAATTACCCTCAGATACCTGTTGTCGATGTGTAGCTCATATACCTCTACAGCACTGTCTCCTAATGATATGCCACTCCTAGCAGATTTGCTCGGAGACTCATCTGAAACAGTTCTTGCGGTACATGCTCTTCGGCGACAGAATTGTCAAGCATATATTGTTGGTGAGCTTCCTCGGATTCAAGCAGCTCTGCTACAAATCAGCTCTTTCCCTAGCGAACCCCAAGCCTTTGGCACCAACGCAAATGCAATACTAACAATGCTCCAAACAATTCATGGATGGGATTGTGTTAATGTGGCCTATGAAGTGGCTGAGTCAGTTGGAGCCCTTATTCAAAAGAAAATGAAAGTAGCTATCCGTTACTATGGAAACTTCTACTATACACTCTCAAAACCTGTGATGCATTTTCGTCACAAGTATGTGAGGCGTTTACGACTTGAGGATCTTTCTTTATTGGAATCTGCACCTAAAGAATTTCAGGGACATGGGTATGGAACTCCTCGTGGGTTATTAGAAGACGGAGTGGTTGCCTGTGGGATTGTATCGGGAAAGATTGTTTCGATTGTCCATACAGCCGGACACACAAAGAGATTTGCTGATATCGGAGTTATTACTCGTGAAGATTGGCGGAACAAGGGATTGGCAAGTGCTGCAGCATCAATTGTGGCTGAGGTTTTACAGGAAAAAGAAATTACACCTGTGTGGAGTGCAGGTGATGACAATCTTCCATCAGTTCGTATTGCCCAAAAGCTTGGGTTCTCAAAGGTTTCTCAACGACAGTATGTAATCCTTGAAAAAGGCTAATCTAAAAATACGATTTACACTAACTGGAAAAACTATTTTTCCGTTGCAGGCGCTTCTCTCCGATCTCTCGATAAAGCTCAAAGGCGTTCGATGGTGGAATAGCAACTTCGGATTCGTCTTTTCGTTTCAATGACAGCGCTTCAGAAGGACAGGTGCTGATGCAAAGACCACATCCAATACAATAATCCAAGTCAATTTGTGCTATGTCGTCTTCGAAGGTTATCGCATCCATTTGACAACGATCAAGACATGTTTGACAACCCGTACAACTATCTTCGTCAACTACTGCAAAGTAGTTACTGGGAACGAGCGTTGCTGGTTTTGGCAATTTTTTCAGATTCGTTAAAATCCCACAGTGACAGCCACAGCAGTTACAAATAACAAACCCCTTCTGATCGTTACTTGGACTACAAACCAGACCCGCTTCGTGCGATTGGTCAAGAATTTTGAGGGCTTCGTCTACTGTGATTTCACGACCATATCCATTTTCAATATAGTAGTAAGCGCCGGTCGAAAAGACCATGCACACTTCTTCAGGCTTGTCACATTTTTCTCCCAAAACCTCTTTTTCACGCTTGCAGATACATGGGGCAACAGCGATTTTATTCTGTTTTTTGATGATTTCTCGGGCATCTTCATGGGGTAAAACGCTCATCGAAGGAGACAGGCTTGCAACTACAGGGATCACTCGGAGTTGTGGTGGGTCAGCGGAAGCAATAAGTTCATCTCGCAAGGCTTCTTCCATATATTGCTCGAAATCTTCTGCTAACTCCTTAGTCATATTATTGACTTGATGTTCGTAGAAACCAACGGCAAACCATTCAGCACGGTACTGGGTGATTCCCCTTTTGTGTGAACGGAAAATCAATCCCTTGTCAGCTAATTGGTCCAATACCGGTTTGACTTTTTTAGGATCTCGGTTAGCTCGTTGTGCGATTTCTTCTACTGTTTCAGGAATATAGGTTAGGTGTGTTGCCATTTCTGCCTCTTCTTCAGTGAAAAGTCGCTTGAGAATCCGGATTTCTACTCCTGACTCCGTTTTGGGAAAACCAACTGGAAGATCATCCAGATGTTCTCTTAGTTGTTCATACACATCTTTGGTTGTCAATATCAACAACTCTGTTCGCGGTACCCTGTTTTACTTTGATTTTTGCGCTAGTCGCTCCAACCCCGCTTGCTCATAGAGCTTATACATATTTGTGGGTGGGATACGAATGCTACTCTTGTCTTTCTGTTTTAGTGAAAGTGCATCAGATGGGCATGTACTTACACAAAGACCACAACCGATACAATGGTCGAGGTCAATATTTGCCTTCTCCTCGTCCAAAGTTATGGCGTCCATTTGACATCGTTCAACACATGTTTCACAACCTGTACATAATTCAGTGTCAACAACAGCAAAATAATTCGTGTGACACATCGAGCTTGGCTTGGGATATTTTTTGTAGCTTTTCAGAATGTCACAACAACAGCCACAACACAAACAAACAATGAAACCTTTTTGTTCATTACTCGGGCTACACACTAAC
>Ga0209427_10008764_pt1 | contig 11348 bp, 9 predicted proteins | sample DeeMarSWOR136_30_FD_187465 | JGI IMG/M metagenome (GOLD analysis project Ga0209427, IMG submission 187465) | Marine sediment microbial communities from White Oak River estuary, North Carolina - WOR-1-36_30 (SPAdes) (version 2) | ecosystem: Environmental > Aquatic > Marine > Intertidal zone >... | reverse complement strand
TCCACTTGGCTGTGCTGTCACCGGTGGTGGGCTGATGGCCGGCAGCGTCATGATAATCAACGCCACCAAAGTCACTAAAGAAAATATTATCCTTTTCATATTTATCCTCCTCGTAGGACTAATTAGCTATTACCTCAGTCATATTACCTTTGTATATATATAGTCGTAAAAAAGCGGAAAATCCCTCACTTTTCCCAGTACTTTTTGGGGGTTTTTTTTAATTTTGTCAACCAAACAGTAGATACCAGAGGTACTAGGTAATCTACTTTCTTAGCCCTGCTTCCCCTTTAAATATTATGTCTAATGCTAGCACAGCCGCACTTTTTTTGTCAATAGGTACTGGTTAGAAAGTACCAGGACCAGGCTCTGGGGTGAATGGGTAAAAGGTCACATTACTAAATTCTAGGAAAAACAGTACCAAAACGGTACCGATGGGTGATTCTCGTTGGATTGGCTGGCTGCTATATATAATTTATATTGAAGAAATTAAAATATTTAGCTATAGCTCTGACGCTGGTTGAGGTACTACTCGTTGCTTCGTTAGTACACAGTGTATTACTTGCCAGAGAAAGCGTGTCGGCCTATAGTTATTCGCCTGTTTACTATGTGGAACGTGCCGATGATAGCGAATCCTCAAGCTATGATCCTTCCCCACAGGCGACGTATTCTCTCGATGATGGCTATCTGACTGAGAGATGGGGGGTAAGCAGGATTGAGGCAGCCCAGGCCTGGCAAATAACCAGAGGGGACGAGTCAATTATAGTGGCTGTGCTGGATACGGGCATCGATAGTGATAATCAGGATTTGGCTGATAGGGTGGTGGCCGAGGTTAATTTCACCGATAGCCCGACAAGCAATGACCTTTATGGGCATGGGACCCACATGGCAGGCACCATTGCCGCCATCGCCCCGGAATGCCGGTTGATGAATGTGAAGGTGGCTGATGATGTAGGAAGGTGTGAGTCATCAGTGGTAGCCAAGGGCATCACCTGGGCGGTGGACCACGGAGCCAAAGTCATCAACATGAGCCTGTCTATGAAAGCATCGCCGAATTTGGAAGAAGCGGTAAACTATGCCTGGAGCCAGGGAGCGATACTTATAGCAGCGGCGGGCAATAAAGGTGGGTCGGAGCCTTCCTACCCGGCTTATTATGTCCATTGCCTTGCCGTGGCCGGCACTAATACAAACAATTGCTTAGCTTTGTTATCCAGCCATGGCGACTGGGTGGATGTAGCTGCTCCAGGTTTTAATATTTACTCTGAATTGCCCCAGAATCAATATGGCTATAAGACTGGCACCTCAGTAGCCGGGGCCCATGTCTCAGGTCTGGCTGCTCTGGTTTTCAGTGTCGCTGAGGATAGCAACAACAACGGCGCGGTCAATGACGAGGTGCGGTGGGCAATCGAAAATAGTTGTACTCCCATCGCTGCCGATGGTGTGGGGCAGGGGCTGGTCAACGCTTTCCAGGCGGTAACGGAGATAATATCTTTACCTTCACTATAACCTCCTTACTTAGAAGCGGGAGCTCCTTGTGGGCTCCCGCGAATTGAGAAGGGACTATCTCGTTGGGGCCATTACGCGTCGAAGGCGGGGCAATTTCCGTTTGGAGCACACAGCTATCAGCATTCAGCAATCGACTGGAAAACAAAAAACATAGCCCGAAGCTGTATCAGGTTCCCGCAGGAATCGCTGATTTTTGCGGGTGCTATTGAGCCTCGTGCCGCATGAACCTGGAAGGTAACACTACAGAATTTGGAGGTGAAGAATTCCCTGGACGCTAAAGAAAAATCTGAATCCGAAGCTAGAATAAAATTAAACAGCCTATGTAATCTAGGGGGATCCTATAACGAAATTATGCAAGAAGCTCTATAATCAAGGTTCGTGGTTGTTTCCCTCCAGCTTATCCCGCATAGCCTTCCGGGCCCGCGACAACAATCCCTCAACTGACTTTGGTGAACGATCCATAACCTGACTTATCTCTAGCACGGGCATCTCTTCGATGTATTTCATTACCAGCACCTTTTGATAATCATGGGGCAAGCTCCCCAAAGCCTGGTGAACTGACTGGCGAATCTCTTTGGACTCCAGCACTGTGAGGGTTGCTGGTTCATTGTTCCTGGTTTGCTCTAGCTGCTGCAGGGCATCAAAATCGGGGGACGATATCTCGGGTTTAGGCTCTCGCGCCTGACGACGATAAAAGTCATTTATCTTGTGAAATGCGATACTGCGCAACCAGGTATAAAGGTGGCTGTCACCACGGAATTTATCCATTGAAACCAGGGCAGCCAGGAATACGTCCTGAACCAAATCCTCAGCTGTGCCGTGGTCTTGGCCTACTTGTTCGAATACCAGAGAGTAGAGCCTGTTCCTATAAACATTATAGAATTCCTCCCTGGCTGTGCTATCGCCCGAGCGCAGTTTCTCGACCAGCTCAGTTTCATAACTTTGAGAGGTAGGATTAGCTATTTCCATGTTGCCTCTATCTCTTACACCATGCGCCGTAGTATTTTTAGAATATCAGCTAGCCTGGTTTATGGGAATCACCCGTTTGTACTGTTTTGCGGTAGAGAGCAGCAGAAAATAGTACTATGACCGTGCGGAGGCGATACTGGCATACCTTGTAGTGTACTGTCTGTCATCGCCAGCCGAAGGCTCGCGGTGTCCGAGCTTGTCCATGTCTTCACCCTCTCTATAGCCCTCTCACGTCGAGGGAGAGGGGAAAAATCCTCTACCATAGCGGGAGAGAGGCAAAAGGTGAGGGGGATAACAATTTCACCCTAATCTGTGAAGGTAGAGGGGATTACAGTCGATGTGTATTTTCTAAAAGCGCTGGGGCTTGGTTTTGCGCCTGAAGTAATAATAGCCACCATAGCCAAGGAGTATTATGCCCACGACAATCCCTACGACCAATCCAGCATTGACCCCGGCTTCCATTGCGGCACTTGTGGACACCAGTAGACGGACGTATAACCTTATGGCCAACAGGTCACTGGATTCAGCAGCGACTCCCAGCCATGTCTCCCAGTCCTCGCCTGTCCACTTTTGCTCTTGTGGTATGGCTACCGTTACTGTTACATTAGCCGCAGACTTGGCTGGCACCTCAATATTTGGAGAGGCAAAGCTTATCCAGCTGTCATCGGGTAATTCAGCCCTTCCTTCCCTTCTCTCCTCTTCCGGAGGCTGAAAGATAGTGAAGGTGAAAACATGAACTAGCTCATCCTTGTTGTAAATGGTCAGTTCGAATTCTGCCGACTCTCCCAGGGGCAAGTTATCGATTTTTACCTCGGTGGGGGAGACGCTGAATTTAGCATCCTGAGCCAGAGTAAAAGAGGGCAACAAGATGACCAGTAAAGCGACAATGAGCCCAGCTAATTTGATATGCCCTACCATCAGGCAGCCACTGCGCTTATGGTGATCTGGGTTTGCATCTGCCTGCCACCAACAAAGTAGGTCGGAGTTAACAATTTCAGGCCAAATTGCTTGCTATCCCCGGGGGCCAAGCTTGAGCCACCATTATAAGGCCAAAATTCGCCTTCTGTCTTAGTGATAGGGACATAACCCCGTGAGGTATCGCCAGATATGCGGAACCGTAACCCGTATAAGTTTTCCCCGTTAGTACCATCGGTGCTCAGCGTCCATTTATAGGCGCTGGGGTTATCCAACCATTCAGCATCCTCTCCAACGATAAAGATATTCACATTACGATTGCCCTCTACAGTTAAAGTGCACCACTCTATCGGCGGGCTTGTCATATACTCCGTGTTTGAGGCCACGTTTCCGAGAGGCCACTGTGTTTTATCCAGGCTGATGGAAATTTCACTGACTCCTGTCATAGTGATGGTTATGGACTCACTCTCCGCGGCTAGAGCCGGTAAAGAAAAGATTAGGGCTAGTATAATGGCTACCACAATACTTGTGATTTTTGATTTCATCTACCCCTCCTGACTTGATAAACCTCTGCTTAATGTATTGGATAAGTCGTTTTGGATGAATCGAGTGCAATAAAATGCTACAACCCTCCATAGCTCTTGTCAAGCCCTTGGCGGCTGAAATACATGGGTAACACTTATGGTATATTCGGTAGTCATAACTAATCATGGGAGTTACCAGGATGAAAAAGCCAGCCAGTTTTTACTTCTTTCAAAGAAAGCCTATTGTTAGAAAGGACAAATATGCGCTCTGGAGAGGGAGTGACAAACTTTTTGGGCTTTAAGAGCCATGAAAGACCGGCGGTGGCACTAATACGTTGACTATCTCGCCCCCATAAAGTATATTGTCAAGGGTACTTGTTGAAATATACCGCCCGGTGTCACCCATATAGTCAGCCAGCACAAACAATTAATTCTAGCCGAGGCAGAGGTGCAGAATCGGTCTTGAAAATGCGCACAATAGCCGCAGTGGAGGTGATATCTTTCAAAGGAATAGCAATTAGAAGGTACTGGAGCTAATGGATCGTCGATTAATAGCTTCCGGCAGAGAAGGTTTTCATACAGCCTGTAAAATTAAAATTAAACAGCCTATCTATATTGGAAGGAGGTAATAAATGACAGACCCTTTGATTACTATATCTGAAGCGGTCCAGAATGGCGACCAAGAGCAGGTTATCAAAACTGTGGGAGTGGCGCTTAAGGCCGGTGTGCCTGCCAGTGCTTTGTTGGAGAAGGCGCTGGTGCCCGGCATACGGGCGCTCGGGGAAAAGTTCAAGAATGAAGAAGTTTTTCTCCCTGAGGTTTTAATCGCGATAAGAGCCATGAATAGAGGGGTTGAAGAACTAAAGCCTCACTTTACCGCAGAGGACGCCAAGAAACAGTATAAAGAAGGCACTGTAGTTATTGGCACCGTCGAGGGTGACCTTCACGATATTGGAAAGAACCTGGTGGGAATGATGCTGCGAGCCAATGGCTTCAATGTGGTTGATGTGGGCGTTGACGTTTCAGCCGATTCTTTCATCAGTGCCGCTAAAGAGAACGGGGCGGATGTCGTAGCGATGTCCGGTCTGCTGACGACGACAATCACATACATGCCAACGGTTATTGAAGGACTGAAGAAGGCAGGACTGAGAGACAGGGTTAAGATAATGGTCGGCGGGGCACCAGTAACACGGCAATATGCCGATGAAATTGGGGTTGAGGGTTTTGCTGAGGACTGTGCCTCAGCGGTGGATGAAGCTAGGCGACTGATGAAACTGTAATAAGGAGGTAGTTAATGACCATTACTTTCAGAGAACGATACCTGGGTGTATGTCACTTTGAAAGACCAGGCGACTTGCTCCTCAGCGGACCGAATCTTATCTGGGTAGAGGCGTTAAGAGAGTGGGTGAAGCAGGGCGCTCCCGAGGAGATAATGAATTTTTTCTTTTGTCAGCAATACTTTCAGTTTGACCCCTTACCACGCTGGCTGGTTGAAATCAGGTCTGGTCTGGAGTGGTGGAGAGGCAAAGTATACGACCTGGGGCATGGCATAAGAGCCGGAGACTGGGGAACTGCGCCAGCTTATCCTGGCTTTGTGCCGAAGATTCTGGAAGAAGATGAACGCACCGTTGTCATGATTGATGGTGGTGGCCGCAAGGTAAAGTCCTTCAAGCAGAGTGAAAAAATGCCAATGTTTCTGGAGTACCCGGTCAAGGACAGGGCTTCCTGGAAGGAATACAAGAAGCGGCTGGATCCTGCCACACCTGGGCGATATCCAGACGACTGGGATGCCTATGTCCGGCAAATCAACGAACAGGCTAAGGAGCTACCAATATCATTGCAGGTGGGAGGTTTTTTTGGATATTTACGGGAATGGATGGGATTGGAACCTTTACTTTATATGTTCTATGATGACCCCGCATTGGTGGAGGAAATGATGGACGGCATGCTCTATCTGGAAATGGAGGTAGTCAAGCGGGTAGTCAAGGACATCAAGATTGACCAGGCTACCTACTGGGAGGATATGTGCTATAAAAGTGGACCGATGATATCGCCGGCCATGTTCCGCAAGTTCATGATGCCCCGTTACAAGAAACTCAACGACTTGCTTAACAGTCACGGCGTGGACATAATCTGGGTGGACAGCGATGGGAATTTGGAGCAACTCATTCCCCTCTGGCTGGAGGTAGGAGTCAATTATGTTTGGCCCCTGGAAGTAGCAGCAGGAAATGATGCCGTCGCCCTGAGGAAGAAGTATGGGAAAGATTTAATAATGGGAGGAGCTATCGACAAACGGGTACTGGCCAGGGGGAAGGAGGCAATAAGGGAAGAGGTCATGTCGAAGGTACCATTCCTCGTTGAGAGCGGGGGCTATATCCCGTCAGTAGACCACTGGGTACCGCCGGACGTAAGCTTCGAGAACTACTGCTTTTATGTAAACACCTTACGCGAAATCGCCGGACTAGAGAAGCTGTCATTTTAGTACGCCAATAGGAGGATTTCAGATGACTATTTCAACTAGGGAGCGATTCCTGGGTATCTGTCGCTTTGAGAGACCAGGTGATCTGTACATCAGGGAAATGTGGGGACATGAAGCACTGATGGAGTGGGTCAAGCAGGGTGCCTCTGAGCAAATACTGGATTGGCGCGGAGCCTTTGTCGAGAATTATTTTCAATGCTTCAATTGGTTTCGCAATCCCGTTTTTGTCGGGCGCCGTATGCATACAGATATCTCTAGTTCCTTTGACTTCGGGACCGCCGAGGAGGTCACACCAGTCTATCCCCCCGTTGAGCGGAGGGTTATCTCAGAGGATGATCGCACTCTTACCACTGTAAATGGAACCGGCCAGATGGTCAAGCAGTTTAAGGACGAGACTTTCAAGATGCCCATGTACCTCGATTGGCCTGTTAAGGATAGAGCCACCTGGAAGGAATATAAGAAGCGGTTAGACCCCAACACTCCAGGACGCTTCCGCGACGATTGGAATGACTACGTTCAAAAAATGAACAAGCTGGGTGAGGAGCAGCCAATTCAGCTACATGTAGGTAGCTTTTTTGGCTACCTGCGGGAGTGGGTAGGCATGGAAAACCTACTTTATATGTTCCATGATGACCCGTCTCTAATAGAGGACATGATGGACACTGTGCTCTACCTGGAAACTGAAATCATCAAACGTACCCTGAAGGATATAAGAATTGATATGGGCAGTTTCTGGGAAGATATGGCTTATAAGGCTGGGCCACTGATTTCACCGGCTATGGTAAGGAAGTTCATGATGCCCCGCTATAAAAAGATAACTGACCTACTGCACAGTTACGGCGTCGATGTAATTTTTATTGACAGCGATGGCAACTGTGAACAACTCATTCCTCTCTTGCTGGAGGTAGGAATCAATTATATCTGGCCTTATGAAGTGGCTGCCGGAAATGATGCCGTCGCCGACAGAAAGAAATACGGGAGGGATTTGATAATAGGTGGCGGTATTGACAAGCGAGCACTTATCAAAGGGAAAGAAGCCATACGGGTGGAGATCATGTCCAAAGTCCCCTTCTTACTGGAACAGGGAGGCTACTTCCCGTCGGTGGACCATTATATACCGCCAGGCATAACCTTCGAGAACTATTGCTACTACATCAACACGCTTCGTGAAGTCGCCGGACTAAAGAAGCTGCCTTTCCCGTAAAACGAAGGAATATTTAGGCATGAAACTTAATACTTGTCGGACTAGAGAACTGTCAATTGGCGTTAGCTTCAGGGATGGAGATAAGGTTAATGTCCTGGCTGGCTAGGTAGAGTGGTTAGTAGTATGCCCAGGTAAGCTAACAATAAGGCACAGGAAACTCACTACTCAAGAGGTATCGGAATCAGACTTTGTCTGATAGTAATCTATCGTTTTTCTGGCTGCTAGAGCTGCACGACCTATTGTAGGATAAAAAGGTATGCCATTGGCAAGAAGTTTTGAGCGCAGCTCGCAGGTGAGTTTCCATTCATCGCTGTCCCAGTCGTTGATGCCAAGGCTCGGCTCTGGCACCACAGCCAAAACTGGCTTAGTTTGCATAATATCAAACTTTAGTCCTAACATCGCGAAAAGCTTGTCCAGTGTGAAGTCAAATTGCTTTGTCCGGCGAAAGACCCTGAGCATAATGATGAAAAGGTCAAAATGTGGGTCTTTGGTCATCATCTCGAAAATATATCCCATGGGCAAACGCTCGCGCTCGCTGATGATTGAGAAATCGACCGGGTTGCTCAGCCAATCCCATTCAGCAAAACCCTGGCTTTTCAACTGTTCCCGGAATTCCTGTGGTAATTGGATAACCTCGAGTCCGGCCCTCTCGCATTCATCGGCAGCTAACACACTGGCACCTCCAGCACCACCAACAACTCCCACCCGCTTACCTGTGGGGGATGACAAGAAATAGAAGGACACTGCTAAGTCGATGAGCTCCTCAAGACTCTCCACAGCAATAGCAGCCGTCTGGCTTATTGCTGCGTTCCACACTTCAGACGCACTAGCTAAAGAGGCAGTATGGGAACTAATTGCTCTTGCTCCAGCCTGCCCCCTTCCCCCTTTGAGGATAATGACAGGTTTAATGGTTGTAGTGCGATGCAAGGTATCAAAGAAACGACGACCATCTTTCACTCCCTCTATATACATCAACACCACCTTCGTTTGCGGGTCCTGAGCGAAATAATCAAGATAATCAGATTCATTGAAGTCAATAGCATTGCCATAACTTATGACTTTGCTAAAGCGAAGACCTCTCTTGTCGCCTGTCATGACCAGGTCCCCTGCCAGGTTCCCGCTCTGCGAAGCAACTCCTATGTTACCTGACTCTTTAGGGAACTCGTCTCCAAAGGAGAGACCGTGAGCTGGATAATACACACCCATGCAGTTAGGACCAATGATGCGAATGCCCAACTTCCTTGCCAGTTTTAGTATTTCTTGTTCCAACTGGGCTGCTTCCGGACGGCCGGTCTCGGTAAAACGAGCAGTGAAGAGATGAGCAGCCTTAGCACCTTTGCTGGCGGCATCCTCCAACATCCGGGGCACTTCTCGCGCTGGAACACGTGAGATGATATAATCCACAGCGTCTGGTATTTCCTTCAGCGAAGGATAGCACTTCAGTCCCTCAACTTCAGTATATTTAGGATTCACAGGGTATATATTACCTTTAAAACCCAGTGCCAGTGATGCTGACACGAAACCAGAACCAGGTCCTCCTCGTTGTCCTCCCGCCGCACCGACTACGGCAATCGACCTGGGGTGCAGAATTTCATCTAATGGATGGTGAGACACAGTCAAACCTCCTTGTAATAAGCATAGGGTAAACCGGTTATGCCCCATTTGCTATTGCGTCTCTCGGGCCAGTCTGTTTACCCTGCAAAAAGTAACACTCCAAATTAGAGACGAATGGGCATTATAACACAGGTGCCGTTTTGTGGCAAAACCCGATTTCAAACTTTTGATTATCCCCTTTTTTGAAACCTAGTTCTCCAGGGTCGGCTTGCCTGCCAGCCGCTCTAGTCTCTCTAGGCTATCCCGGAGTACCCCATTCGTAATCCTCACAACCGGCAGTGTCAAGTCTCAGGGGTTGGCTACAGTCTACGGTTTCCTTACCAGAACGCATATGTTGCGTGAGAAATTCTTTATCGGGAAATGGTAAGACTTCTCCGGTAACATGGTAATGATTTCCCAGCCAGTCTTAATTAAGAGCTTCCTTAGCTCGCCATAAGAAAAAAGGTGATAGTAGCGGTAAATCGTTTTTTCTTTTAGTCTCCAGGGGACTTGTTGCTCTTTGGGCTTGAAGCAGAAACCAGGTTGCCCGTGGTTCCACACGGTCAAAAAGGCCTCACCCTGAGGCTTTAATACCCGCCTTAATTCCAAGAACGCCTTTTCCCTTTCCTCTCTGCCTTTGACGTGGTGGTAAGTGGCTACTGATATTGCCCAATCGAAGGTATTATTGGGGAAGGGCAAGAATAAGGCATCGGCGGTTATCAAGTTGACATAAAGCTTAAACTTGGCCGAATATCCCAGAGCTTGCTTGAGCATAGCTTGGGAGGAATCCACTCCCCAGAGTTTGAAGTCCTGGTTGAAGGGCAAGAAGTCCGGTCCGTGAGCACAGCCCACATTTAGTAACTTTCCGCTTCGCCATCTTGTCGCAACCTCTTCTACCTCTTCTTTTAATAAGGGCCAATGTCTCACCCGATACCAGCTTTCAGCTATTTGGTTGAAAACTTCTCTATTTGTGGTCATAAATACACTCTGCTAAACTTTATCATATTATGTCCAAGTGCTCATGGTCGGCAGTCTCCCGTCGTCATTCTGAATGGAACCACGCTGAAGGAAGACTCTCTTTGGTTAGTGTAATAATAAAAGAAGATTCTTAGCTACGCTCAGAATGATAAAAAAGGAAGGGCTCAGAATGGTACCTCCATCCTGTCATTGCGAGTCCCAATTAATCGGGACGAAACAATCTCGTGGAAGGGTAGTGGATTACTTCGCTCCCTTCGCAATGACATTAGGAGAAAGGCTGAGAATGACATGGAGATGATATGAAGAAAGCATCTCGAACTATTTCTGGAGTGACCCCGGTAGCAGTTATGGCCAAGCCATTTCCTTGCCCGGGCAAATGTGTTTATTGCCCCAGTTCTCCTGAGGCGCCCAAGAGCTATACCGTAGAGTCTCCAGCGGTGCTCCGGGCTCGAAGTTGTGGCTTTGAGGCCAAAAAGCAGGTGGAGGTCAGACTCAGGACATTGGCTGAAATGGGACATGCCCAGGATAAAGTAGAGCTTATCATCATGGGTGGTACCTTTCTATTCTATCCGCGGGACTACCAGTATCAGTTTATTAAGGAATGCTATGATGCTCTGAACGACAACCCCTCTAGCTGTTTAGAAGAAGCCAGGAAATTGAATGAACATGCTAAGCATCGCTGTGTGGGATTGTGCATTGAGACCAGGCCTGACTTCTGTGGGGAAGAGGAGATAAGGAGCATGCTTGATTTCGGCGCTACCAGGGTGGAGCTTGGGGTACAAACTTTGGACGACGAGGTACACTATCTGACAAAGAGGGGACATGGAGTAGCTGAGGTTATTTCCGCAACCAGGCTGTTACGAGATTATGGTTTTAAGGTTTACTATCACTGGATGCCTGGTTTACCGGGGTCAACACCTGAGCATGATATAGAGCTATCACGGCAATTGTTTGAGGACGAGCGCTTTCGACCTGACGGGCTCAAGCTTTATCCCACGTTGGTAGTTCGGGGTAGTGAGCTGGAGAGTTGGTATCGGGATAATCGCTACAAGCCTTATAGTGATGAGGAAATGATTGATTTGCTTATCGCTATTAAAGCTCTAATTCCCAAATATGTGAGGATTTCCAGGTTGATGCGGGATATTCCCAGTAAATTTATCATTGCCGGCAGCAGAGACTTAGC
>Ga0209427_10008759_pt1 | contig 11352 bp, 11 predicted proteins | sample DeeMarSWOR136_30_FD_187465 | JGI IMG/M metagenome (GOLD analysis project Ga0209427, IMG submission 187465) | Marine sediment microbial communities from White Oak River estuary, North Carolina - WOR-1-36_30 (SPAdes) (version 2) | ecosystem: Environmental > Aquatic > Marine > Intertidal zone >... | reverse complement strand
GCGACCCACCCTTGTTATGATACATGGTGCAGGGGGAAGGGCCCAGATCTGGCAGAATCAGATCGTGTCATTAGACAAGACCATAAACGTTTTAGCTCTGGACCTTCCTGGTCATGGGAATACGAAAGGTGATGGCCGATCTCTCATTTCCGAGTATGCCCAATGGCTGGTAGATACAGTGAAGACGATCTTTAGTTACCCCATTTTTCTCATGGGTCATTCAATGGGTGGCGCCATCGTTCAGCGGGTGGCCATTACTTCTCCTCATATCTTGGAAGGGATTGTTCTGGTGGGCACGGGAGCACGACTCAAGGTGGCTTCCACCTTTCTTGACGGTCTTTTGAACAATTTCGAGGGGATCCTGGAGACCCTTATCAGCTATGCCTACGGTCCAAAGACTGACAAGTCAATCATTGAAGAAGGGCTAAGAATGATGAAGGCGTCCGGATCAGAAGTGGTTTATAACGATTTCCTTGCATGCGATCGCTTTGATACTCGGCAAGAACTGGCACAGATCCATTTGCCCTGCCTGGTGCTTTGTGGCAGCCAAGACGTACTGGCCCCGCCAAGGCTCTCTGAGGCCCTTAGGAGGGGGATTGAAGGGAGTGTGCTGAAAATGGTGCCCCATGCAGGACATTCGGTCATGATTGAACGATATAAGGAGGTGAACCAGGCCGTTCAGGAATTTATTTTGGGGATCCATGCATAAGACATTCCGTTTTTGACAATGCGTCATTTTCCCACTATATCAAATAAAGTCACTGAGGAACTTTCCCGATTTGGAAAATGGTCAACCAGGGTAACTGGGTATTTATTTATCAGACAAATTTTTGAGCAAAATAGGACCTAGGAGGAAGGAGGGGTGCTATGGCTGAAATGGAATCCAAAATACCGGTTATCCGCACCATGTCTGGCAAGGACCTGGATCGTATCGTTCAAATTGATACGAAGGTCCTCGGAAAGTCAAGAACCGAATACTGGGAAATGAAATTGGAGTTGGTGGAAAAACGATCTCCCATGGCGTCCCTGGTGGCTGAGCTGGACGGTGAGGTGGTGGGCTTCATTATTGGGGATGCCAGTGGTTGGGAATACGGGATTCCTGAGCATATCGGTTGGATCGATACGGTCGGCGTTGATCCCGCCCATCAAGGGAAAGGCATCGCCAAAATGCTGTTCACTGAGATGATCGGTGCCTTGAAGAAGGTTGGGGTGGACACCATATACACCTTCGTCAACTGGCGTGATTGGAGCCTTCTGCGGTTTTTTAATGCCATGGGCTTCGAGAAAGGAGACATGGTAAACCTGGAATTAAAGCTTCGATAGGGAGCTTGAAGAAGCCATACCAGCCGACCGCTGCCTCTGTTACAGCGGAAAGCTGACGACCATCAGCGTTCCGTCGCTGATCTCTCCAGGTGCTTTCGCAGCCTGTCCAAGAACTCAAATCTACCCACATACGTTTCCACCCTCAAATCCTTCTCTTCCTCGCCCTTTCTGTCCAAGAAAATGACGGTGGGTACGCCCCTGACGCCGTATTGCTTCAAAACCTCATCTTGAAAGGACTGGTGGCGAGTCAAATCCAAGCGCATGGCGATCAAATTCTGGCTTAACCTCACGACTTCGGGGTCTTTGAAAATCCTTTTTTCCATGGTTACACAGGGTGGACACCAGTCCGCATAAAAATCCAAAATGAGAGGTTTCTTCTCCTTTGCCGCCGCGGCTATGATGTCCTGATCATAAGGTATCCATTTGATCCCTTCCCTCTCAGAAGCTGATGAGATGAGGTAGACGACTCCTCCACCAATGAGACAAATCCCCACAAGTTTCTTGAGGTTGGAAAAACGACGCAGGCCAATTCCCGACCTGTCAAGAAACCCGAGATGGATACCGGCGGATGCAGCAACAGCGGCCAGGAGCCCCAATTTTCCCAGATGATGGGGGATCAGAGGGCTTATCATGTAGGCCGCCATGCCCACCAAGACCCAGCCCATAAATTTCCTAACCCACAACAGCCAGTCCCCTGACCTGGGTAGCTTATCCAAGGCTCCGGAAAATATGGCTAGGAAAGAAAGGGGGAGACCGAGACCCAGGCTGAGGATGAAAAAATAGAAGAATCCCAGGAATGGATCACCCTTCTGGCCCACATAGGTGAGTAGTGCCAGTATGAAGGGCCCCAGGCAGGGAGCAGCCACGATTCCAAGGGTTAGTCCCATGAAGAATGTCCCGATGTATCCCCCATAGGTCTTGGATGCAATCTTGGTAAGGGCAATTGGGATCCGGAATTCCCAGAACCCGAAAAAGCTCAAACCCAAGGCAGTCATCACCCCAGCCACAAAAATCAGGACCAGTGGCTGCTGGAGTACCGCGCCAAGCATACCCCCAGATAGAGCAGCCGTTAGACCCAGCACGGAGTTGGTGAGGGCAAGACCCAGGATGTAAAGCATCCCATGCATGATGGTGTTGGCACTTACTTTTTGGCTCCTTCCTCCGAAATAGGAGACTGTTATGGGGATGAGGGGATAGACGCATGGGGTAAGATTGAGGGCCAAACCCCACAAGAAAAGGCCAAATAGGGTAAGCAAGAAGCCAGCGCCAGACCGCATTCCCGGAAGGCCCTTCTCGTGAGGCATCTCCCTCTGAGCAGAAAGAAATAGCTCTTGATTCAGGGCATCGGTCGGAATGCCATGGGGGACGATATCTGCGGAGAGGTGCACAGAGACATTTTCTGGAGGCAGACAGAGTGTGGGCGAGCAGGCCTGATAGGAGAGATTTCCTTTTATCACTTGGCGCCCTGATGGGACCGTGCCAAGAACTGCAAGCGTAGCCCTGACCAGAACAATGCCCGAATAGATCTCTATAGGTTTCGACGTATAAGGGAATTTTTTCTTCTCAGGTTCAGGAAATTTGACCTCTTCCACTTCTAAACCGGGAGATTCTTGAAAGGAGAGCAAAGTGGGGATTAGCCCTTCGCCCTCGCTTCTGGTGCCGTGGATATACCAGGGCTTTGAAATCTTCAAACGGAAAAGAATAGGATAGCTTCCCTCTGCCGGATATTTGTCGCGGGAGTGAAGGATCTCTACCTGAACCGTTGAGGCAAATGTGAGGAATGGGTGGAAGAGGCTTATTACGGTGGCTAGAAGGATTATGCGTATTAGACTTTTCATTAGGACTTGTAATCAGTAACAGGCTGTCACTTTATTTTTATCATACTCATACGTTTGGGAAAAAGTCTCCGTCAGGGATCTCTGTCAAAAGGCTGCACATACACTTTCTCATCTCTATGGATTATCGATTTTGAGGTTTTTGTCTATTTCCAGCGCCTATGTTAAAATATATCGGTTGATTCATTGGGGTGTCAACCTGCGAATAGAGGAGAAATCTGTATATGGATCGTGCTGATGAGCTAAAGACATTTTATCTTCAAAATACGCCCGGGGCCAAGATGGAAGGTCATCTTCTGAAGGCCCCCTGTCCGTTTTGCACAACAGAGAAAGGGCAGAAGCCCGGTGTCATGGTGGCATATCTTGATCCTGAGAGTTTTTTCATGGGCTACTTTCGATGTTCGAACAGATGCATGCAGGGAGGGTTCCCTCCATACTTTGCCAGGATGATGGGCATCCCGCCACGAAATGTGCCAGGATACGATCCAGATCGGGAACCCTTTGTGCAGGATGTCATTTTTCCTACCAAGAACCTTAACCTGGAGCTTAAGAAATTCAGGTCTCTCATGACCGAAAACGAGTATAACCATTTTGAGGCATTTAACGTATCAAAAAGCGTGGTCGATGCCATGAAGGTGGGCTACAACGGCCGTTATCTCGTCTATCCCTATTTTCTGGAAGATGGAAATTGCTATGCCGCTCGATGCGTTTTGCCTGATCGTGAGGAGGATAGTTTTTGGCACGGCGATGAAAGGTTCTCTTCAGGGGGGTTCCGAATATTTAATGCCCAGGAGATAGAGAGATGCGAGGATGGTGCATTGTTCATCACAGATGGGGAGAACAATCTCTTAACCCTCAAGGAGCTGGGGTATCCTGGCATCAGTGTGCCTTCTTACGGCGATCTGGAACTGGTGAGCGCAGAAAAATTGGCCTTTGTCAACCATGTCCTCTTGATCCTGATTAACACGCCAGAGGCTCAGCTTGCCGCACGCTCCTTTGCGACGAGACTGGGGTTTAAGTCCAGAATCTTGAAATGGCCCTCCCACTTGAAGCGGGGATACAGCCTGTGTCACCTTGCAAAAGAAAAGGGAGAGGGCTTCAGGGCAGCTGTGAGTTCCATGGTAAAGGCTTCAAAGGCCTTCTCTCCATTTGCCTCGCCGGAGAAAGAGCACAGGCAATTTACAGACTCCCTGGAAAGGGAAAAAGGGAAGGAACTCCTCGGCTTGAGTAGTGGCTTTGAGAAGATGGATCAATCCATGAGTGGTATCCGGGGTATTAACATCATGGGAGGACAACCTAAGGCGGGGAAATCCTGTTTCTTTATCCAGGTATCCACAGAGATGGCGAGGCAGAAGATCCCCGTCATATACTATGATTTTGAAAATGGCCGGCAGAAGATCTACACGAGAACCTTGTGCCGTCTAGCCAGGCTTTCGGAAAAGGAGGTCAGACAGGAAGACCTGGAAGGAAAGGCATCTATGAGGTTGGAGATGGCTTACCAGGTTTTCAGGGATATGCTTCCCTATTTCCGGGTGGTTACAGACAGGAAATTGAGCCCCGATATCATGAGGCGGCAGATCGATTTTTTACAAAACGAGACGAGAAGAGACGACACGCTCGTGGTGGTGGACAGCCTACACAAGCTTCCTTTCAAAGACCTTTCAGAACGAAGAGCGGGTATCGATGAGTGGCTCCGTCACATGGAGTCCATTAGGGATGAAAAGCGTGTATCCTTTCTTGTTATTTCTGAACTCTCCCGAGGTGAGGGGGGAGGTTACGGCGGAAAACCGGACCTAAGCAGTTTCAAAGAATCCGGAGATATAGAATATAGCGCCGACAACGCCATGATTCTCACCCCCGATTGGGATCCCTTGGCACCCATCTCTTCAGAGGAGAAGAGGAGCATCTTGTGGCTGGTGGCGAGCAGGGAAAGTAGCCCAGGCAAGATTGCCGAATATGTCTTGGAATATCCCTTCTGGGGATTCAGGGAGCTATAAAGGCTGCAGGGAAAACGCCCATCAACCTCCTCTAGTAACCGTTTTTTCGAAAGTCTCGTAAACGCCTTTGAATCCCTCTAATCCCCGCTCAGAATCTCTTCTCGTAAAATTGACCGCATTGCCATAATCTCCTTTCACCTAAAGTCATACTCTCGTCGCTTGAAAACGCCTGCCCGTCCCGGGTCGGTACGGGCCGGGGAGGCGTTTAAAAAGCGCCTGGGGTAAGCGGCATTCTCTGGAGGCGTCAAAAAATTGGCTCAGAGCCCTTAAGGTTGGCGCACAAGGTGAGTTAGCTCTGAGGCCTTATTCCGTTACCATTGAACTTCGCATGGTCTCTGCTTGGACGGCCTGTGCGCGCAGGCGTCAGGGCAAGGGAGCCCCCGGAAAAAACCTTGCAGAGAATGCCGCCCACCCCACCCAAATTTATTGCACGGTTGTTTTAAAGGCTAAAATGTGGCCACCCAACAAACCTTGCTGTGCATCCATAATGGGTTTCATATCATTGTCGTCCTAAACCCGGTCCCGTTTGACACAAAAATCAAATAGTTGTGCTCTCCTAAAAACGCGGCGCTATGTTTCTTTTCTCTTGACAAGCTCCCAGTATTGGATGAAAAGTGAGACTCATTCTCCATGGATGATGACCAAAGAAGATGCCCAATATCCTTTTCACGGTGTTGCGTGTCTTCTTAAACCACGGCTCTTTGCGCCAATTCCCGGGGTAGGGGAGCTTGAGGGAAAAAAAGGACAGGGAAAGGAGGTGAAACAGCTAGAAAGTGACTTTGACTAGCGGCGGTGATCACGGGGGGTTTCGCTGCCAGGGTCAATGCGGACCAAAACCATTACTTTAAGCATAATAAGGAGGGTTTTTATGGAGGACAAAAAGATTTTTTTGCCCGAGTCTGAGTTACCACGTCAGTGGTACAATATCATGGCAGATATGCCTACACCTTTGGAACCGCCTCTTCACCCGGGAACAGGCCAGCCTGCCGGGCCCGATGATCTGGCCCCCATCTTTCCCATGCCTTTGATCGAGCAAGAAGTCAGTCAGGAAAGATTCATCGATATTCCGGACGAGGTCCTGGAAAAGTATCTCTTGTGGCGTCCAACCCCTCTTTACAGGGCCTACAGCCTGGAAAAGTATCTTGATACACCGGCCAAGATATACTTCAAGAATGAGGGCGTGAGCCCTGCGGGAAGTCACAAACCCAACACGGCCCTTGCCCAGGCCTACTACAACAAGATTTCGGGCGTCAAGAAAATCACCACGGAAACGGGTGCAGGGCAGTGGGGAAGTGCTCTTTCCATGTGCTGTGGACTTTTCGGTCTGGAATGTAAGGTCTTTATGGTCAAGGTCAGTTACAACCAGAAACCCTACCGTCGGGTCATGATGGAGACCTGGGGGGCCACCTGTGTGGCAAGTCCGAGCACCGAAACCAAGGCAGGCCAACAGATCCTTGCGCAGAATCCAGAGTCACCGGGTAGCCTGGGCATTGCCATTAGTGAAGCCGTGGAGGCCGCTGTTATGGATGAGGACACGAAGTATTCCCTGGGAAGTGTCCTGAACCATGTCCTGATGCACCAGACCGTCAATGGTCTTGAGTGTCAGAAGCAGTTGGCCATTGCAGGGGATTATCCAGACGTCATCATTGGCTGTGCTGGGGGTGGTAGCAATTTCGCCGGCCATGCTTTCCCCTTTGTCAGGGACAAGATCAACGGCAAGGAGATCGATATTATTGCCGTTGAGCCCGCCTCGTGTCCCACAATGACCCGGGGTCCCTTTGCCTATGACTTTGGGGATACCGTTCAGATGACACCCCTTCTCCCTATGCACACCCTTGGCCATACCTTCGTCCCTGCGCCTATCCATGCGGGCGGTCTCAGATATCATGGCATGGCTCCTCTCGTGAGCCAACTCATCTTAGACGGGCTCATCCGTGCGGAATCTATACACCAGATGGAAACATTTCAGGCGGGCATTACTTTTGCCAGGACTGAGGGCTTCATCAGTGCCCCTGAGACGAACCATGCAGTGGCCATCGTCATCCGTGAAGCCATCAAAGCCAAGGAGGAAGGTAAAGAAAAAGTGATCCTCTTCAACTGGAGCGGACACGGTCTGATAGACTTGGGGGCCTATGACGCGTATCTGAGGGGAGAGTTGTCCGATTATGAACTGCCTGAAGAGGAGATCCACAGGGCCCTGGCAGATATTGAACCGCTTCCCAAGCCAAAACAATACAGACCAGGAACCGTGTAGACGCCAAACGCCCTATGACCGCATCATCGCCGGAGGCTGACAACCGCAGCCTCCGGTCTTTTTTAAGACAGGGTTTCATGAGAAAAGAGAAAGCCGGAGGGTGACCGCTGAAAAATCCGGCGCTCACAAGGAAGGCGGGGGCATGGAAAGTTGTCTTCAACGCACGTATCGGTTCCTGTCCTCCATGAAGTCTTTATAAATCCTGTAATGATCCGTCTCTTCGTAGCCAATCCGCTTTATGGGTATATGGTCGAAACTGTAAATATCGGCACCGGGGCATGCCAATAGAATAGGAGAATGGGTGGCGATTATAAACTGAGCGTGACCCGCCCCACCCATATCCTGCAGTAGGGTAAGCAACTCCAGCTGACTTTTCGGAGAAAGGGCGGTCTCAGGTTCGTCCAATAGATAGAGCCCCTTGATTTTATAGCGAGCCCTGAATAGCGACAGAATGGATTGGCCATGGGATTGGGTCACCAAGGATTTGCCCCCGAAATATTTGAGCATTTCAGGATCTGACACGGCCCATTCATCCAGATATTGCGTGAAATCCCGAAATATCTCGGATGCAAAGAATGAGCCTGGCACAGCCCCATCCGTCCACTCCACGGCTATGAAAAAGTGAAGCGCCTTTTCATAGGGGTTGGTCCTGAGACGACTGCCTTCAGGCGATTTCCAGATGTGAATCCCGCATCTTTTACACAGCGCGTTTAAAAAGGTGGACTTCCCCGTGCCATTTTCTCCCACAAAAAAGGTAACCTGTGAACGAAATTCAACGCTCCTGGTTTGGAGGAAGATTTCTTGGTTAAAAGGATAATAATCCTTGGTCGGGTACTTCTCGGGAAATAGCCTGACTCGCTTAAGATGCATGGCGCGATCCCTCAAATTCCGAAAATTTTATAAACCCTAAAGACTTGCCTTTGTGATGGGGGCAATATAGGCCAGAGGCGCCTCTGTGTCAATGCTTGGAAAGAAGCCCCTTTTAGTCCTCCGTCTCTCCCTTGCTCGAAAATAGACGGAGAGGCTCAGGCTGGGTGCACCGCCTCTGAAATAAAGGGTTGCAAAAGGGACACCGAATAAATAAAATACGCCCTTTTCTCGAAAACGACGCATAAGGAGGAAACAAAATGAAAATCTTAATTTCGGACGCATTCGATCCATCTCTGCCGGAACGACTGGCCAAATTTGGGGAAGTATTTGATGACAAGGAGCGAAGGGCTGAAGCAGAGGCCATTCTGGTCCGATCAAAAACAAAGTGTACCAAGGAATTCATCGATGAGATGCCAGACCTGAAGTTGATCATCCGGGGCGGTGTTGGAATAGACAATATTGATGTTGCGTACGCCAAAGAAAAGGGAATCGAGGTGCGAAACACACCAGAGGCATCTTCTGTCGCCGTGGCCGAGGTTGCCATGGCCCTGATGCTCGCCGTATCAAACAGAATCCTGTTTTGCCATGAAGGCATGTGCATGGGTGAGTGGCGTAAGAAAGAGGTCAACCGCAGGGAGCTTTTCAGTAAGACCTTGGGTTTAATCGGAATGGGTCGCATTGGCACCGAAGTGGCCAAAAGGGCCCAGGCCTTTGGCATGAAAAACATCGCCTACGACAAATATGTGGAGAAATCAGATTTTGCAGAAATGAAGAGCTTGGATGAAGTGCTGGCAGAAGCAGACTACCTATCCCTGCACACCCCTCTAACGGACGAGACCCATGGAATGGTGGACAAGAACTTCATTTCCAAGATGAAAGATGGGGCGATCCTCGTTAACACGTGCCGGGGTAAGTGCGTTATTGAGGAGGATATCGTAGAGGCCCTGGAATCTGGCAAATTGGCGGGTTACGGCAACGACGTGTGGTACACGGATCCCCCTGAGGAAACTCCGCTCACTATGGCACCCAACACCGTGCTCTTGCCCCACGTGGGGGCATCCAGCAAGGAAAATCTCTTGCGCATAGGTGATATGTGTGTCTCGATCATAGATGAGTTCACCCGCAGATAGGAGGGATGAGGCTGGCAAACAGGATTACAGCTTAATCCCGTCATGGATTTAGTGATCAACGCGGCCGCCGATATGGTGGGGGTTCTTTGCTGCCCTCTAGGGCTCTGCGCAGCTTATCACGATCGGCTTTGACTTTGCGAATCTGATCCTTCAACGCTGGCCTTTCCTCTATAGGAGCCCTAAATAATTCCTTCTCCAGCTTTTCCACCTCTTGTTCCAGGTGATAGAGATCTCGTGCGATCATTCGGATCGACATGGTTTTTTACACACCTCCAGGTGTTCTCTTTACATTTCTCCATTCTCTTCTTTCAAGAATCCGCATTCCCTGAAATATCCGAAAATTTCTTTATCCACATTTTCCAGAATAGATTGTTCCAGCTTAAACCTATCTAGGTCAGGAAAGCGGTTTTGGAGGGCCTCACGGTTGTAAAGGATCTCTCTGGATAGGGAATCAGGGTCCAGGCATCCATCTGTTAACTTGAACTCGAACTTGACCCTTATCGGTATTTCCACCCGCTCAAAACCCAGATCAAGAAAATGATGAAACACCTTTTTTTCCGCAATCCATACCATCCTTCAAATTCTTATGCGCATTTATGGGATTTCGTACTAGATTTCAGTAGCCTCCACCCCGATGGGTCCAGATTCGTCCTCCTCATCGTGCCATTTTCGAAGTTTCTCCCTGAGTTTTTTGATCTCTTCCTTGATACGGGGCAAAATTTCTTTAATAAGCTTTTGCCTGGCCTCTTTTTCCAGTTTCTTCATCTCCTCAATTAATTCTTCCAGTTCGTCCTCAAGCTCTTCGAATTCCTCATTTCCAGTCGTCTGGATGGATTTCTTATGGGCTGAGAATCGTAAGCTTGATTTGCTCTCTTGAGGCCCTGCGTAGATCAAGCAGAATTCTTGCTTGAGTCTGTATCCCTCATTCGCGCTGGGGCCTACGGCGAATAAGCCGTGGCTGGATCCAAATAGAGCAAAGAGAAAAAATGCTGCAAATGTCGTCTTCTCGAACATGTATACCCCACTCTGTCAAAAAATAAATCTTGGTCCCTATAGCTCGGAGCGCATATATCCATCCGTCTATCTGATTAGGCTGGCCAAATCCTCAGGCCGGAAATCCAGTTTTGCAAAGAGCTTCTTTTCCACTGCCCTGCAAAGTTCGAAATTCTCTCTGATCCTTTGAGAGATATGTTCCATGTTCTTTGCGTAACGTCTTATAAGATATCTCAGTCTCTCTTCTAGACTCACCACCATATCGTCATTCACTCTCTTGTCCGCATAGTAAACGATTTCCTTTTCACCAATTGGACTATCCAGATGGTAGTCTTTCAACCGCACGTGCTCTCCCACAATATCCGCAATCTGGTCGAGATGATTCCTGAGACATATCTCTCTTCCCTCGGCTGCATGGTCATCGCCCGTGCTCAGACAAAGGGTCTTGCCAATGTCATGCAACAAGGCCCCAGCCGTAATTTTTTCCAGAGAGATGTCCATACCCGCATCTTTCAGTCTCTGGCCGATGAAGATAGCTATTTTCTCCACCATTATGGAATGGGCCTTGATGTTGTCCAACATTCCATATTGTTCCATGAGCTCGAAGCATTCCTTAACCGATGGAATCATGTTATCAAATCCTGGGATTAAGCCATTATTGGGAGCGCGTTTCCTCTCTTGGGGGATAGGTTTTCTATTCCCATCGCACGGTTTTTGCACTTCCCTCAGATATATTCTGACATTTTTTTGCCTTAAGTCAATGGCGACGCTCCATTTCGGCCTTATAGTTTCAATATAGAAATCAGCAGGCGAAGGCCATGGGGTTCGGAGCGACATCATTGCTTACAGAGCAGACTTTGTGTAGACGCGTGCGCTGAAAATGCAGTCAGCCTGAAGGACTCTGAAGAAATGCCTGTCATCGACGTTGACCGATGTGTAAGGTGCGGTAA
>Ga0209427_10008758_pt1 | contig 11353 bp, 10 predicted proteins | sample DeeMarSWOR136_30_FD_187465 | JGI IMG/M metagenome (GOLD analysis project Ga0209427, IMG submission 187465) | Marine sediment microbial communities from White Oak River estuary, North Carolina - WOR-1-36_30 (SPAdes) (version 2) | ecosystem: Environmental > Aquatic > Marine > Intertidal zone >... | reverse complement strand
GTAAAAGGTAAAGTCTCACGAATACTTCCTTCATATAAGAAACTTGGGGAAGTACAAGAGATCGAATTGATGAGTGGAAAAAAAATAACAGGAAAATTTATTGAATATAGTGGAGACCATTCAGTAGAAAAAAATCATTCTAAAATTGATAAAAAAACTGGTAAAATTTCAAATAGTTCTAATGGCAGATTATTTGTTGCAGCCTAACTTTTCTTTTTTCACCAATTAATTTTTATAACTAATAATCTATTTTATTGATATGAGAAATAAAATAGGAATTACTCTGTTAATTATTGGTGGAATAATGATGATCATTAGTTTCACCTTAGGAGGCATAGGAGTTTATGAATTTATTGCAAGTTGGATTAAGAGTAATATATCAGCAGACTTTGCGTGGGTTGTACCAATAGTAGATGTTTTTCTTCTAATTTTAAGATGGATCGCTGATCTAGGAGGTGTTACAGTTATAATTGGAGCTTTTGTTATACTACTTGGAAGTAATAGATTTGGTAAATGGCTTGTAAGCATTGGATTAGCATTTGGGACCCTAACATTGATTATTTGGATTCTTACACAAGTAATCCCAATTAGAGATCTCATCACTGATCCTATTATTTTGGGTTATATTGATAGGATCGCTAGTCTTGTTGAAGCTCATACCATTTTTCAAATTGCTGGAGTAACAGTTGCGATAGTTGGGCGTAATTTTGTGAAAAAACCTAAAAAGCCAAAAGAAGAAATAGCAGAAGAGGCTGAAATTACTGAAGAAGCAAAAGAGGGAGTATTAGAGGTACCATTACCTTTTCAAAATATTTATTGTCCTAATTGTGGAGTATCTTTACCGTTTAATGCGGAGTTTTGCAGTGAATGTGGACATATTATTGAAAAAGCATAATAGATTTCTTTAACCTGAAAAATTTTTTCCATTTTTGAGTTAAACCTATTTTTATTTTCATTCTTTTAAACTCTCTATTAAATCTGATATTCTATAGAAATGATTAAATATCTATTCATAATTCTTATAGAATATGGTCGGTGATTTCTTTAAGATAAAACCTTATGATGAATCCTTAGGTTATTCAATATTTGCAAATTTATATCAAAAAATGTCTAAATATGTAAATCCTGAAACAACTTTTCAGGTAACGGAAGAAACAATTCCTATGTTTTTGGGTAAAGAAACTGTTTTATCACGAGATTTTTTACTTTTTGAAAATAATAATGGTGAAAATGTTGCTCTTGCTGGTGTATCTAATGTACCGGTCTATAAAGATACGTGGCTTGCTGTATATGCGGTACTACCGGAATATTTTCAATCAACACTGCCAGGAGAATTAATTGATGCAGTCTTGGATCTTGGAAAGAAACTAAATGCACCTGAACTCTTATTTCAAACATATGGAGAAAAATTAGCCCCTTTTGATGAAAAATTAGAAAAGAATGGATTTAATCCGGTTAATTTTAACTGGTCTATGCGTTTAGATAATTTTGATTTGTTCTCGCCTGTAGATATTCCACAAGATATTGACATTCAATATGTCAAAGATATGAAGGATTATTCTATTTTTATTACAATACTAAATAAGGCATTTCAAGATTCATTTAAGTTTGAACCGTTTGATGAAACAAAATGGAAAAAAATGCAAGAAGTTCTAAAACAGGATCATGTTATTGAACATTGTATTGCTTACAAAGATAATAATATTGTTGGGTTTTGTGATACTATTATAAATCCTAAACAAGATCAAATAGGACAAATTGGAAGTTTAAGTGTTCTCCCAGAATATCAACACCGTAGAATTGGAAGTGCAATACTAGCATCTGGGATTAGATTACTTCGTGAGAAAGGGTGTAAGGTAATAAACTTATCTGTTGACACTGAAAATGAGAAAGCATTAGGACTTTATAAAAAATTTGGTTTTTATGTAAATAATAGTTTAACAAAAAAAACATACCAAATTATTTGAAAATGCATATAACAATAGTTCTCATATAAGAAATAAGTGTTTTTTAGGTTAAGATTAAGTTAATTATTTTTTCTAACAATAAGGCTTTTTTAATGCATTATATTTAAAGAAAATAGTAAATATATTTCATGTTAATACAATTCATTAAAATTTGTTTAAATGATTAGCCTTGTATAGAAGACAAGTAAAAATAACTAGAATCAAAAAAGGTAAGAAAGAAGAAACTGATGACATCATTTTATATGAAACACCAATTGATTTATATGTAAATTCTAAGCCTTTAGTAAATATTATTTGTTTGGCAAAAGATCTTAAAGAACTTTCAATAGGATTTTTATTTTCAATAGGGGTAATTAATTCAATAAAGGATGTTAAAGATATAAAGGTAAAAGAACTAGAAAAGTCTAGCTTTGTGAAATTAAAAGAAGATTTGAAGTTTAATATTGAAGAACTTGATATTAATCCAGTAAGTCGAGTAGTTGATACTACTTGTGGTATATCATCTCCATGGCGCAACGTAATCAAGGAGAGTTTAGATAAATCCAAGGTAAAGGATGCTATTAAAGAAAAAGACTCTTCAAAAATTAAAGCAGACACCATTTTTTCTGCTGTAAAACAAATGCAAATAAATACTCCACTTTATCGAGAAACTGGTGGGTGTCATGGAGCAGCGATTTTTGATTATATGGGAAATCTTTTAAGTGTTAAAGAAGATATTGGTAGGCATAATGCTATTGATAAAGTTATTGGAGAAATGTTAATAAAGGAACATAATTTTGAAAATGTCTTTTTAACTTCAACAGGTCGATTAACAGGAGATTCTGTTTTAAAAGCAATAAGAGTTAAGATTCCTATCATTGCTTCTCTTTCCGCAGCAATAGAATCTGGGATTCGACTAGCCTTCGCTTACGGAATAACTTTAATCGGATTTGCTCGTGGAGCACGAATGAATATTTATACATATCCAAATAGAATAGAGCTATAATATTCTAAGCTAAATTTTCCAATTTCCTTCCTCGTAAATAACAATCTTATCAGCGATAATTTTAGAACCTGGTTTCTTCATACCTTTTAGTATATCCCAATGAATGGCACTTTTATTTGTAGAACCCAATTCTTTAAATCCATCTCCAAGAGCAACGTGAATTGTACCTCCAATTTTTTCATCAAAAAGGATATTTTTTGTAAATTGTGTTATCCCATAATTTGTTCCAATGGCAAATTCTCCTAAAATATCAGCATTTTCAATTTTTAATATCTCTTTAAGGAATTTTTCACCTTTTTCCGCTGTTGAGTTAATAACTTTTCCATTTTTGAATTCCAAAAAGATGTTTTCAATTTCATTACCTAAATATATGCCAGGATATGTAAACCTAATATAACCATTTACAGAATCTTCTATTGGAGATGTGCAAATTTCACCATCAGGTAAATTTTCTTTTCCGCAACAATTGTCCCATTTTCTTCCTTTCACAGACAATTTCAAATCAGTATTTTCCCCTAGAATTTCTATTTCATCAACTTGTTTTAAATATTCAATGTATCTTTTTTGAGAATTTTCTATATTTTGCCATTCCAGTATAGGATTTTCTTTATCTAGGAATAAAGCTTTTTCAATAAAATGTGCATAAGAAAATAAATCCATATTTGCATCTTGGGCAAAAGAATTACAAGGTAAAGGAACAACTACCCATCTTGCTTTTTTCATAGCACATCTATCATACCATATATCCCAAAGTTCCTTTACTTCTTGAGAACCATAACGCTTAGCTAAGATTTGTGGATTTACTAAACTCAAATTTTTAGTATTGTATTTTGCACTGATAACAATCATGCAATCAAATTCTTTATGTATAGTTTTTCTTACATCATCTACGTAAATCAGTTGCTCTTCTGATGCATATTTAAATAATAATTCCTGTTGCCCTTCTATGAAAGGGAGTAAGAGTGGATGTCCCCCTGCTTTTATAATTTCGACATATAAAGCACGAAAAAATTCTTCTGCTAAAGTTGGACCTAATATAAATACTCTCTCCCCCTTTTTTACATTAATAGAATAAATCACAGCTAGTTTAGCAAGTTTTTCATAAAATGGATTAATCATATTATTATATAAATACCATTCAATATAATGATTTCTTATAAAACTAAAGTATAGAACATATCCTATAAAATATCTTTAGAAAATTTAAAATTCCTCAGAATTTAATTTCTATTTTTAAATATTATTTATTAGAAAATTATCATAATACTATTATTCTAAATTAATAGAGAGAAGATTTTTAAAAAATTCAATATTTACAAATACAAATTATTGTTAATAACAAATAACATAAGATGATTTTATATGGCTAAAGCAGAAGAATATAAAATGTTTCAAGGATGTGTAATAGGCAATAGAATTCCTTTTATAGAAGCTTCAGCAAGAAAAGTTTTTGATAAATTAGGAATTAAAACTTCTGATGCCGCATTTGCATGTTGTCCTGATCCTGTGGGGTTTAATAGTACTGATCATCTCAGCTGGATGGCAATGGGTGCACGAAATCTCACTATTGCTGAGGCTGAAGGAAAAAATATAATATCTTTATGTAATGGATGTTTTCAGACTTTAAAACTTGTTAATGAAGATTTAAAGCAAGATGAGCATGAAAAAGAAAATATTAATAAGATTTTAAAAACAGTTGGTAAGGAATTCAAAGGAACTATAAATGTGAAGCATTTTGTAGAAGTATTACATGATTATATTGATGAAATAAAGAAAAACATAAAAAACGAACTAAGCGGCTTGAAAGTTGCATGTCATACGGGATGTCACTATAACAGACCTTCAGAAAAAATGCAAACCGATGATCCAATGCATCCTGTTAAATTAAGAGAAATTGTAGCAGCTACAGGAGCAACACCAGTGGATTATGAAGAAGAAATGCTTTGCTGTGGTACAGGTGTGGGGAATGCTGAGGAAGGACCGTCAATGCAAATATTATCGAATAAACTCTCAAGTGCAATAAATGCTGGTGCTGAAGCATTAATTGTTAATTGTCCAGCATGTTTTCAACAATTTGATAACAATCAAAAAAAGGCAGGAGAATTTAATATTCCTGTTTTATATGTGACTGAATTATTAGCTCTGGCTTTTGGTGAAAATTCTGAAGATCTTGGAATAAAGTTCCATCGAACTAGACTTACTTCATTTTTAGAAGAGAAGGGTTTAAAATAAAATTCGAATGTTTTATTTACTTTTTTATAATCTACTTTTTAATTTGTAATTAGTCTTGAAATTCTCCTATCTTAAGAAGTAATTCTATCTCAAGTAGTATATTTTCAGGTATTTTTTTTAAAAATGCTTGAGAAGATTTAGGATTTCCTCCACCTTTTCCCCCATATTTTTTTATCAGTTTTTGTAATATTTTGTTTGAATCAATTTTTTCACTTGATGAAAGTAATCTTATTTTATTCCCTTCAAATTTTACTATAATAAGTGATTTTGAAGGAAATTTTTCTAAAGATTTATTCAAAATCTTTATATCAATATCAAAATCAATATAAAATAGATTAATGTCATTGATAATTTTTAAAGGAGATCCAGCAATTGAATCCAATAGTTTATTAGATAAATCTTGTTTTTGCTCTTCTATACTATTTATACGTTTTAAGCGTGATTTAATCAATTCTTTCAATCTTATTACAGGAGAATTGATCTCATTAGCTAGTGCTATTAAATCTAAATTAATATTTGCGTTCATTTCTATTGCTTTATTTCCTACAACATATTTAATTTCATTTCCCCTTTTAAATTCGTAAATAAAAATTAAACCAATTTCTGTAGTATTATTAACATGAGTTCCTCCACAACAAACTAAATCTAAATTTTTAATTTCCATTAATCGTATTCTAGGTTCTTCTGGTATTGGACTTCTTATTTTTTCAGAGACTTCTTCAGCTTCTTTTCTCGAAACTATTCTCCCATTAAGTTTTAAATTGTTGGATATACAAATTTTATTAACTTCAGTTAGGATTACACTTAACTGCTCAAACTCTATTTTTTGGAAGAGCTGAAGATATACTTCTTCGAAGTTGAGAATTGCGCGAAGAGTATCAATGTTATATTTATTCTTAAAGACAGCTGAGAATATATGTTGAGAGCTATGAGCTTTCATTATTCCATATCTATATTCCCAATCAACTTCTCCAACCATTATATCCCCTAGATTAATTTTATTTTTGAAATCTGAAGAAATATGATGCAAAATCTCATCATTTTCTTTAGTTACTTTATCAACCTTAAATTTTTTCTCTCCAAGAATTAAATATCCACGATCACTTGCTTGATTTCCGCTTTCGGGATAAAATAGCGTTTTATCCAAGATAAGCCCCTCCTCTTTTATTGCTATCAATTTTGCATTAAATTTAGTTTGATAGGCATCCTCCCAATATAATTTTTCAGTCATAATTCCTTATTTTGTGGTCTCTTTTAAATAAAATTAATATAAAATTATATTAATTAACAATCATCCTTAATTTTAATTTAAAAATATTTAAAAAATTAATAAAAATTGATTAATAATGATTGAATTTTTAAGAACTCCAAATGAAAGATTTAACAATCTTCCTGGTTTTCCATATAAACCTCATTATCTCGACGATCTTATAGATTATGATGGCTTAAGGTTGCATTATATAGATGAAGGTCCACAAGATTCTAATGATGTGTTTTTATGTCTTCATGGCCAGCCGACTTGGAGTTATCTATATCGCAAAATGATCCCTATATTTTTAGATGCAGGATATCGGGTTGTAGCCCCAGATTTTTATGGATTTGGTAGATCTGATAAACCTGTCGAAGAGGAAATATATACATTCGATTTTCATAGAAATTCTTTAATACACTTTATTGAACGCCTTGATTTAAAAAAAATTACGTTAGTATGCCAAGATTGGGGTGGATTACTTGGACTTACATTGCCTATGGATATTCCTGAAAGATTTACAAGACTTCTGATTATGAATACCGCATTAGGAGTTGGTGATATTCCCCTCTCGAAAGGATTTGTATTATGGCGAGAATGGAATAACAATCATCCGGATTTAGAGCCAGGGCGTTTAATAACGCGTCAGTGTCCTCATTTAACAGAAAATGAAAAAATGGCATATACTGCCCCTTTTCCAGACGTTCATTACAAGGCAGGAATACGTAGATTTCCAAATCTTGTACCAGATCACCCTGATGTACCAGGTGCTAGGATTTCACAAAATGCTAGAGAATGGCTTCGGAATGATTGGTCAGGTGAATCATTTATGGCAGTAGGGATGCAAGATCCAGTATTAGGACCGTCAGTAATGAAAATACTCCGAAGTTATATTAAAAGATGCCCTGAACCTTTTGAAGTTAAAGAAGCAGGTCACTTCGTTCAAGAATGGGGTGATAAAATAGCAAAAAAAGCATTAGAACACTTCAACTTATAATAAATTTAATTATATAATTTTTCCATATAAATTGAATCCAGCAATCTTATAAATTTTAACATTCACAAATTCTCCAAATTCTCCATTGTAATTGTCTATAAAGATATTTTTATATGCCAAATTCCTTCCAAAAAATTGATTTGGCTGCCTACCCTTATGAAGGACTAAGACTTCACCTTCCCAATTTTTCCAGTTTTTATTTATTGATTGCAAGCTATTTCTAAATATTATTGATAATCTAACAGATCTTTCTTTTATTGTTTTGCTATCTAACTGTTTCATACCTTTAGCTTTAGTTCCAGGACGAGGAGTAAATTTTGAGATATTTAAGATTTCTGGTTTTAACCATTTAATAAAATTAATCGTTCGAAGGAAATCATACTCAGTTTCTCCAGGAAATCCACAAATAATATCAGTTGATATAGTTAGATTCTCAAATTCTTCTTTTAATTTTACAATATTAGCAATAATGTCAGATATTTGATATTTTCGCTCCATTTTTTGAAGAATCTTATTACTTCCTGATTGTATTGGGATATGTAGGAACTGATATACGTTTGAATTTTTGAAAATCGAAATAATTTGCTCTATATTTTCAATTAGGAAACAAGGGTTAATCATTCCTATTCTTAGAAAAAACTTATAATTTAAAGAAACAATTCTATTTATTAATTCTGCTAATGTAGTTCCGTTATGATTATAAGTGCTACAATCTTGAGAAGTTAAATATATCTGTTTAATACCTTGTTGCAATTGATGTTCAATATTTTTTATTACGCTATTTGGTTCATAACAATTTAACTTCCCGCGTGCATTTTTTACACAACAATATGTACATGTACCAAAACATCCTTCTGAAATCGGAATAATTCCTGTAATTTTTCCATGTGGATGATTGATAAGATATTTTGCCTTATCAATTGATTTATCTGATCTAATTATGAGATTTTTCTTTCCAACCTTAATTTCTTGAAAGATCTCTGGAAGATTTATAATTGTGTTCAAATCAATTATAGCACCAAATGAAGGAACAATCCTTTTTATAACTTCAACGTAATTAGAGGCTATATAAGGTAAACATCCTGCAATAATAAGATATTTACTAGGATCATTTTTATATTGTTTATGTAAATTTTCTAAACGTGCTTTTATTTTATTTTCAGTTTGTTCTTTAACACCGCATGTGTTAATTATTATAAATTGAGCATCTTCTAAAGAAACCTGGGTGTAATTTGACTTTTTTAACACATTTGAAATTATATATGAGTCTGCTTTATTAGAAGTACAACCATATGTTTCTATATAGAATGAATTATTTTGCACGTTAAGCCATTTTTAAAAAAATATAATAATTTATATTTAAAGAAAAGAACTTGATTATTAGGTATTAAAAACGTTTTTTAATTAAAATAATCTATTATTAAAAAACAAGTAAAACATTTGAAGTTGGGTTAAAATGACAAAGAAAATCAAATTTGCTTATTGCCCAGTTTGTAAAAAAGAGGTTGAAAAATCTTCCAGAAAGCCATTAGATACTATGCAAAAGTTACTTTGGGTTATTGTAATTATCGCTACATTAGGTATTGGAGCCATTGCATACGGTATTTATTTATCAAATAGACCAAAAGTTCATTGTCCTACATGCTTCACAAAACTTGAGTATTCGGATAAACCTTTTATAAAACCAAAAAAGAAGGTAGAAGATATGACACCTAAAGAAAGAGTACTAGATAAAGCAGGATTGAAAGAAGAACCCAAGAAAGCAGAACCTCCAAAAAAGAAATTAGAAGTAAAGAAAAAGAAGAAACAAAAAGAAATAGAAGAGAAAGATAAAATTTTTTGCTCATTTTGCGGTGAAGAATTGGAAGAAGATTATCCTACTTGTCCTTTTTGTCAAGCCGCGAGGAAACTTTAATTTGTCACATAATTTTTAAAAAAAATCTTTTTCTTATCAATTACTAATAAAAATAAATAATAGTAAAACTAATTATTAAAGTATATAATTTTCAAAACGTAATTTAAACTAAATTTTAAATTTAATATAATGTGAATATTATGCCACGAGCGACTCGTAGAGCTCCTGATCGAGAGCCAGATCCATTAGATTTATATTCTACCTGGGATATTAGAATCGCAAAAATAATATATTATGGTCTTATCGCTGCTACGGCCATTGTAGTACTCGGAATTTGGGCTGTAATCATTCAAGCTTTATTTGGAAGTCTTGCCTGGGTATATTTTTTAGGTCTTCATCTTGGATTTCAGATCGCAATAATAGCAGCTATTGTTACTGGGCACTTATTTTTACTAGTTTTATTTTATACCTTATTCCGAGGGGGTATGGTAAAGCTATGCAATGCATTATTTAAAGATCGTCGATTAGCAAAAAAGTGGGAAGATTATTCAACTCTTAGATTACTTGTAGGGACTGCTTTATTTAGTTTGTATATTACTTTAATTGCACTTTTAATTGGTTTTCTTCCATATACATTTTGGAGTGCTCTTTGGGGATTATGGGAATTGATGGTGCATAATTTTGGGGTCGGTTTATGGATCTTATGGGTAGGAGCTATGATGTTTTTGGTAATAGGGTTAATTTTCTTTGGTTTTGTGCTTTGGAATCATGGGGTGTTTGCTGTTTTAAGACGAGTTAAAACAATTGAAGATGAAATAGAAGTAGAAGAACGCCTCAAAAAAGAAGCATTAAAAGAAATGGATGAAAGGACACTTCAATCAATATATAAAAAAGAAACTGGAAAGAAAGCAATACACAGAGGAAAGGAAACCAGAGGTTATATTGAGTGGAAAAAAAAGCAGATGATTAATTAAACTTATTTAAAATTTTTTATACCATCTTTTTTTTAAATTCTTACAAATCTTAAAAAATTGATGAATGATTTTTGAATATGTTTTTTAAATTTATTCTTTTAAAAAAAGTAAAAAAAGAGATATTTTAACTGTTTGAATTTTATCTTCTCATCATTCTTGGGTTTCTAAATAAATACAATTCTTGTGTAGGGATTTTATAATCAGTAGTTGCAGTTTTCTTCATCTTCTTATAGAGCCTTTTAATCATCTTTTCTGCTTCATGCATAAAATTGCAAATACATCCAAACAAAATCATGTACATAACAAACATTTTATCTTTTGCATAAGTTTCATCAAAGATTTGAATCTCGAAATTCTTCTGAACTCTTTGCCCATCTACTCTCGCAACTTTTTGATCACCAATATAAATCCAATAATTCCGACCCGGCCCTACAATTCCTTTAGCAGTCACTACTTGAAGTTTATCATCTTTTTGCTCTGGGAGTAAAGGCCATGACCAATATGTACCTACTAATCTCCAACCTCTTACGCATCGTGCTAAATATATTATCCTAGGGATTTGCATAATGAATACAGGAGCAGGATGTTTAATTTCATAGCTCTGGACTAATGAATGAGTTACGCTAAATTCAAAGCCTCCTTTAAAATTCCCTCCTTTAGCTTCCTTTGCATCACTAATTCTTTCTTCCATAATTGTGAATAAACGACAAGTTAACCTTTTCTCTTCAAGAGGTTTTTCTTCCCAATCATCCTTACTAAAAGCTATGATATATTTTTTCTCACCATCTTCTTCTACAATTCCTTCGATATCAAAATTCTTGCTAAACCACCGAGTTTTTGCTTGGTATTTAAGCTGTTGATGTACTCCTAATTCTTCATCATGCAACCGAGTACGCCAAAAGTTTACTTTCATATCTTTATAAACTGCTTTACTAGGTTTAGGAGTGATTTCAGGTTTAACTTTAGTTTTTTTTGATGGTTTTTGTACTTTTTTTTTTGTTGGAGTTGTTCTTGATTTTTCTCGCGTTTTTTTTGCTGCCTTTTCCGCAGTTTTTTCAATTTCTTCAACAGGATCTTCTTCTGACATGTAAAAT
>Ga0209427_10008757_pt1 | contig 11355 bp, 15 predicted proteins | sample DeeMarSWOR136_30_FD_187465 | JGI IMG/M metagenome (GOLD analysis project Ga0209427, IMG submission 187465) | Marine sediment microbial communities from White Oak River estuary, North Carolina - WOR-1-36_30 (SPAdes) (version 2) | ecosystem: Environmental > Aquatic > Marine > Intertidal zone >... | reverse complement strand
TATTAGGAGGGTGATGAAAGCGGGGGCGAGAGGTTGCGAAGTTAGGATAAGTGGGAAGCTTACGAGTCAGAGGGCTCGAACTATAACTTTTCGACAAGGTTTTGTAGCGAAATGCGGTGAGCCTGCTAAGATTTTTGTTGATGAAGCGGTTGCTTCTTCTGTTTTAAAGCCTGGGGTTACGGGGGTTAAGGTTAGGATTATGCGCCCTGATGCAAAAATGCCTGATGAGATAACTATAAAGCAATCTGAGGAAGTTATACCGCCTAAGGAAGAAGTTATAGAAGAAGAAGTAGAGATAGAAGAAGTTGAAGAGGGAGAAATAATGGTTGAAGAGATTTTAGCAGAAGAAAAGGAAGAAGTTGAAGAGGTAGTTGAAGAGATTTTAGCAGAAGAAAAGGAAGAAGTTGAAGAAGAAGAATGATCAGAAATTATTAGTTTTTCAAGGAGATTTTGGGGGTTTTTAATGCCTATTCTTAGAAAAAGTGAAATTAGATCCATGGATAAAGAAGCAAGGTTTAAGAAACTTAGCGAGTTGAGGACAGAACTATCGAAGATAATGGCGGAAAAAGCAGGTGGTGGAAGTTTAGAAAATCCTGGTCGTGTTAGGGCATTAAAAAAAGCTATAGCGAGGATATTAACGATTAATCGTGAGGAAGAACTTTCAACTTAAAATTTAAAAGAGCTTATTTTGAAAGGAGGTTAAGATTATAAGGTGAAAATAACGCTGAAAAACATAATACAGCATGAGTTAATAGGACGAAAAGTCTTCATAACAAAAGCAGCTCATAGAGGTTATGAAGGCCTTAAAGGAATTATTATTGATGAAACTCGTAACATGTTCATTATTCGTTCCAATGGTAATAAAGTGTATAAGATCCCGAAAAAAGTATGCGTTTTCCGGTTTGATTTACCGGATAATTTAGCAGTTGAGGTAAAAGGATCCCTGCTTGTAGGGAAGCCAGAAAATAGGTTAAAAAAGCGTGTGAGAACTTATTGAAACTTAACCTTGAAATTGATATGAGGAAGATTGAAAATGGCGAAAGTAAAAGTGAGAGACATAGGTTTAGGAGTCCCAGCACCTAAAACAGCTTGTAATGATAAAAATTGTCCTTTTCATGGGAATCTTCCAGTAAGAGGTAGATTAATTACTGGTACTATAGTGAGCGATAAGATGGATAAAACTGTAGTCATAGAGATAAATTATTCCTTTTATGTGAAAAAGTATGAAAGATATGAACGTCGTCGTCGTAAAATAAGCGCTCATGCACCTCCCTGCCTTGATATTAAGATGGGTGATGAGGTAAAAATAGCAGAGTGCCGTCCATTGTCAAAAACAGTAAGCTTTGTTGTTATTCAGAAACTGACATAATAATTATTAATTAGAAAAATTGGAAAAAAGATAGGAGGCAAAAATTTATGGCAAGTGTACAAAAAACCCGGAGAACACCTAGGCAAAAAATTTCTAAAGGACTGCCTGTGGGTGCAAGAGTAAAATGTACAGACAATACTGGAGGAAAAGTGCTTTCCATTTTGGCTGTTGTTGGATATAAAGGCCGTAAAGCTAGAATCCCCTCAGCAGGTGTAGGAGATATGATTGTTGTTTCAGTTAAAAAGGGCACACCACAGCTAAGACGTCAGATACTTACTGCGATAATTGTAAGACAAAAAAAGCCTTATAAAAGAAAAAACGGTGTTACGATATCTTTTGAGGATAATGCAGCAGTTTTAACAACCCCTGTAGGTGAGCCTAAAGGATCGGAAATTAGGGGGCCAATTGCGCGAGAAGTAGCGGAGAGATGGCCACGCATAGCGGGGGCTTCATCCATCATTGTGTAATAACTTTTAAGTTTTAAGATTGGTTTTAGGAGGAAATATGGTTTGGTAGCCGGTAAAAGTAAACAACCTAGAAAACAGAGGAAGATGATTTTTAATATGCCTTTACATAAAAGAAGAAAATTATTTACTACTCGTCTCTCAAAAGAATTACAAATAACCCATGGAGTGAAAAGATTACCGATCGTTAAGGGTGATAGCGTCATGATTTTGAGAGGCCAGTATAAGGGGATAGAAGGAGAAGTAATTCAAGTTGTTACTAAAAAAAATAGGATCTATGTTCAAGGCGCTGAAAGAGAAAAGGCTGATGGCTCAACGGTTATGTATCCTATCCACCCTTCAAATGTCGAGATCGCATTGCTTAATCTTAAAGATCCTTTAAGGAGAGAATTGATTGAGCATCTTAGTAAGGAAGAGGTAAGATTAAAGGCAGAAATGATGGAAAAGATGGAAGAAGAAGAGTTTTAAAATAGATTTTAGAGGTGCAGTAATGTGGGTAGAAAAGGAAACAAGCAACACGTGAAAAGGCTGGCAGCACCGAGATTGTGGCCTATCCACCGTAAAGAAGCTATTTGGACGGTTAAACCTTCACCTGGTCCCCATCCTAAGAAGGATTGCTTGCCTCTGCAAGTTATTATAAGGGATATTCTGGAATATGCGAAAACTGGTAAAGAAGCTAAGAGAATAATCACTGATGGAAAAATAATAGTTGATGGTAAGGTGAGAAAAGATAGACGTTTTCCTGTTGGAATCATGGATGTTATCGAGATCCCTGATTTGGGAGAATTATACAGAGTTTTGCCTAAATATAAGAAAGGATTAGTGCTTCAACCTATTGAATCCGAAGAAAAGGAGTTTAAACTTTGTAAAGTGATCGGGAAAACCACTATAAAAGGTGGTAAAACACAGTTTAATTTACATGATGGAAGAAACTTGGTTCTAGTTGAAGAAAGAGATTATAATGAAGAAGAAGAATCAGAAACTGAAAGAATCGGTTTAAACGATATAAAGGTTAATGATGTATTAAAAATAACAATTCCTAATCAAAAATTTGAAGAATATATAAAGTTAGAAGAGGGAGTAATAGGCTTAATAGTAGGTGGAAAAAACGCAGGAAGATATGGTGTAATAAAAGAGATAAAAAAAGAGCTTATGAGGAGATTAAACCTTATCAAGATAGAAACTGAATCAGAAAGCGTTATGACTCCTCTAGACTTTGTTTTCGTTATCGGAAAAAAAGAGCCACTAATTAAGTTAACAGATTGAAAAAACCAAACTTCTATTAACTTTTAAGGTGAAACACATCATGGAAGAAATCCTAGTAAATAAGGATAAATGGCTAGAACTATGGGAAAAAAATCCTATGCTTAAACCATATATAGCTAAAGTTACGGTTAATTTCGGAGTAGGAGAGAGCGGGATGGGTTTAGAAAAAGCAAAAACCGTATGTGAAAAGATAACCGGGCAGGAACCGAAAGAAACACGATCCAATATGACAATTAGGGATTTTGGAATAAAGAAATTTGAACCCATAGGATGTAAAGTCACTTTAAGGGGAGAAAAAGCAAAAGAGTTCCTTGAAAAAGCTTTAGAAGCAAAAGGAAAAATAATTCCGCCTTCAGCTTTTGACAATGAAGGAAACATTAGTTTTGGAATCGAAGAACATATTGATATCCCCGGTACTCGCTACGATCCTGATCTTGGCGTTTTTGGCTTTGATGTTTCCATAACCATCGAAAGACCAGGATTTAGAATAAAAAGAAGGCACATTCGCCCCCAAAAAATACCAAAAAAACATAGAATAAAAAAAGAGGAAACCATGACACTTTTAATAGAAGAATTTGGAATAGAAATCACAGAAAAACCGGTTGATTTATACTATTAAATTTCACTGCCATGGAGGTATTTACACTGTCAGAAGAAGGAGAAGAAAAAAAAGTGAAATACGGTAAAGGAACAAGAAATTGCAAACGATGTGGAACTCATCGCGGCATTATAAGGCGATTTGACCTTTACATTTGTAGAAGATGTTTTAGAGAAATAGCGGAGAGTCTCGGTTTCAAAAAATTAGACTAAAATCATTTCTCTCTTATAAGGATTTAAAATCAGATCGGTATTTTGATTATTGGAGGGATTTATGGGTAGATATTTTGTCAGGTTTTTGGTACGGGGATGAGGATGTTTTTATCTCGTAATTCTATAATCGCTTTTAATACTTCTTCGTAAGTCGTTTTTCGAAGGGTGCTAATAGCTCGTAAAATGATCTCTTCGAGATAAAAGGTGTTATCTGGTCCAAGTTCGCTTGAATATTCACGGATTATTTGTCCTACGTTGAGGGTTTCTTCTAAAAGATGTTCGGCTAGAAATTTTGCACTATTAAAATGATGAGGAAACAAATAATCTACATGAAGTTGTTCTTCCATAAGGGTAAAAGCAGGATCAAAAACTCTAAGATCGCCTAAAAAGCTAATTAGACGGGGTTGAAATCTGTCCTCAAATAAACGCACGAACTCTCGTAGTCTTTCCTTAAACTCGTTACTTTGTATCCTGATTTTGGAAAATACTGCAGTTAATGTAAGTTTACCTTCAACTATTCCTATGTAACCTCCAGCTTCACCAAGTTCTCGCCAAGGCATTAAGAGGTCCTTGGTTATATCTTTCTTTGAGTCTTCTCGTATCTCTTGTAAAAAGTTAGTTAAGGCAGAAATTAAGCCAGAAACTAAAACAGGTTGCTCTATTCCACCTCTAAAATTTTTTTCAAAAACGTTTATCCCGGTGTCTTTTATAATTATTAGGATATGGTTAAGGTTCAGTAAATCTGCTAAATAGTTTAACAAAGGATCTATTAAGGGTTTAGGAGCAAGAATAACCTCGCCCTTTACTTCTGTTTTAGCAATGTTTATAGTATATAGTTCAGGCCATAGGGCTAACCCGAAATCACGGAGTACTCCGAGAGGGATAAATCCTTTTTTCGACCCTAATAATCCTAAACTAATAGCTGTACCTTCGAGTAAAAACCAGTCTTTTTCTCTTAAATTTTTGTCTAAAAATTTTATCACACTTTCATCTTTTATTCCTTGAAACAATAAACCGATGGCGATTATTGAGTCGTGTCGAATCTCTTTAAACGGTTTTAACTCTTTTTCTTCCAGTATTGCTTTTAAAATTTGGAAGGCCCTATAATCTCCAGTTCCTTGAAAAACTATCCCAATACTAAGAACAGCGAAACGAGCTACATTAATGTCAGGATCATAAACTAGAGGTTTAAGTATTCTTAAACCGCTTATATCCGCACTCCCATGCAGAATAAGAGAGATTCCTATAACAGCAGATCGTCTGATAAAAGGATCTTCATCGCTTATTAATGATTCTAATAAGGTTAAAGCTTGAGAATCTTTGGTTCCATGAAACAAGGTCCCAGTACCTAAAACAGCACCTTCAAAAAGATAATCATCTTCACGTTTTTCAAGTATGTTCACCAACTCTTCTAAAACATCGATATCCCCTCTTCCCTCAAATAATAACGCCATAGAAAAAGTTGCAAGACGTCTAATATTTCCATCTTCCTCTTTAACAATCATATTCTTTAAAAACCGCAAAGTTGCTTTGTCTTCAAACCTATTTAAAACCATGCCTAGACCAATAATTGCTCCCTCTCTCACATAAGGATCTCCATCTTCTAGAAGTTGTTTTAAAACATTTATAGCGTCAAGATCACCACTACCAAAAAAAGCTAAACCGATACTAATACCGACATTTCGCTTAATTTTTCCATCTTTCTCCTCAAGTAGCGATTCAAATAATGAAAGCCCCTTATTGAGCCCAAAAAAAAGAAGCCCTAAACCTATAATTGTCGCTAATCTAACATCATTATCCTCATCTGAAATAAAAGACTTTAAAAGGGGTAGCCCCTCCTCCTCAAAACCTTGAAACAATAATGAATGAGCAATAACACTACCACTTCTAACAGAAGTTATTTTGCTACTGTTAGCAATCGGTGCTAAAATTTCTAAAACTTTTGAATTACACTCCCCAACAAAAGGTAAAGAAATACCCACTGAAGCGCCCCTATGAGCCCATTTCGAATGCTTCTCCTCAGAAAGGATAAGATCCTTTAATAATTCAAATATCTCAAACGCAAAATCTTCTTTTTTTTCCATATAACCTCATCCTCATAAAAGAAGAAAAATTTCCTTAATATTATTATTGCCCTTCTCTTTTCCCGAATATTCAAACAATTCCAGCAAAATCCCTTTAAAGTAATACTGCTAATATGTACATCAAAGTAATACCATGGTATTAATGTATACCAAAGTAATACTATTACATTAATAGATATACATAATGTAGATATTCAGATAGATATAAATACTTAAACATTCATCAAATCTGGTTAAACCATCTTTAAAAAAAACCTATAACATACAACAAAAATAAAAAATGGTGGTGATTTTAAGCAAAAATCATGGTAAGAGAAATCTCATAAAAAAATATTGTACAAAATCCATGAAGAAAAAAATTGAAAATATTCATACCTAACATTTAAATAAAAAAAAGCAAAGAAATAGAAACTATTTGCTTCACAAAAAGGGATAAAAAAAAGAGGAGAAGTGATTAACAATGCAATTCTGTGACAAGTGTGGTAAACTTCTAAAACCAAAAAAGGACAAGGAAGTTATAAAACTTGTTTGCCTAAAATGCGGATATCAAAAAACATCCTCGGGAGAGGAAGAAATGTATAAAGTGACAATAGAAGTAAAACATTCCCCTCGTGAAGAAGTTATAACAGTAACAACCCCCCTAAGAAGAAAAAAAGAAGGGTTAGAAGAAGAAGAAAGAGAAGAAAGTTACAGACAAGTATTAGAATTTATGGGGGAAGAAGAAGACCAAGAAGACTAATTAATCAATTTATGAAGCTGGATTTGAACTGGCGTAAAATGGATTAATGATAAGCAAAAACTTATTTTTTGAAATCTTTCTGCTAGAGAAGATAATAAGATGATTTTTTATCTTTTTATTCTCTGTGATACGAGGGAAGTTATCACAATATTTGTTCTATAATTTCTGCTGCATCTGAAACAAGTTTTGGACAAAGAGTTGTAAAAATATTCTTTTCTTTTGCAAGCTCCATTCCCTCAGGAGTGCTTATATCACAACCAAGCAGCTCTCTACATACAATTGACCCATTGCGAGACTTAAACCTCTCAACAAATTTCTTAACTAAGCTGTAAGTTTTCTCCTTCGCTTGGCTATCTTCAGCTCTAATATTTCCATATTTAAGCCCTATAACCATAAAAGCACCGGTAACTGCCCCACATATTTCTCCCATACGTCCCATTCCCCCTCCAAAAGCCCCAGCAACCTTTAAAGCAGTTTCAAGATCCAACCCAAAATCTAAACCATATGTTGAGAGCATTGCTTGAGTACAACTAAAACCTTCTTTAAAACAAGAAACCGCCTGCTCAACCTTATCCATACAAGAACCTCCAATTTTTGAACAGAGTGGCATAACGTTTAGGAGTATAAGAAGGTTTGCGAAAAAAGATTAAAACAGTTTTGAAGCCAGAGACCAGATTTGAATCGGCTTAAGACGGAAATCTATTGAGTTAATAATTTTCATCTCTAATTTTTTAGTCATAATTTATAAAAAAACTCTAAATAATCGGAATTTTATCAGAGAAAAATAAATCCTTTTATGTAGTTTTAAGCCTTATTCAAAATATTTTATCACTTTTTCAAATTATTTGATTTTCAACCGTTCTTCTGCTGCTCGTAAAATAGCTTCAAGCATTTTATTATAAGATAATCCTGCAATTTTTGCCATTTTTGCCAAGTGACCATCCCAGCACCAGCCAGGGTTTGGATTTACCTCAAGGAGTTTTGGATTGCCTTTTGCATCAAGTCTCCAGTCAAAACGTGCATAATCCCGACACCCAAGCCTCTCAAACAATTTCAAACACCACTCTATGATGGATTTCTCCGTCTCAATCGAAAGATCCGCAGGAATAGATTTAATGTTCCAATAAGGGGAATCAGGAACCCATTTAGCCTCATAACCACAAATTCTGGGTAATTCTTCAGGAAGTGAAGAGTAATCCTCCTCAATAATAGGTAAAACTATATAGGATTCAGGAGAGTTACCTATAATGCCTAAAGTAAGGTCTTTTCCAGAAAGGAACTCTTCAACAAGAATTGGTTTATCATAACCAAATTTCTCCCTTACCTCGGAAATAGCATTTACAAGTTCTTCAACATTGTTTGCTACGCTTTTTTGGGTAATCCCAAAACTTGAATCTCCGAAATTAGGTTTCACAATCACTGGAAAACCAAAGGGAAGTTCAAACGTTGTATCTTCTGGTTTAATGAAAAAGGCTTCTGGGACAGGAATCTCCATCTCTTTTGCGATCCCACGCACCAGCGACTTGTCATAGCAGTAAGCGATACATTGTGGATTTGCACCTGTATAAGGGACGCCTAAAACCTCTAATAGGGCAGGTAAATGAAGTTCTTGTCTAGCATCATTATTATAACCTTCGTCGCATAAATTAAAGACAAGATCTATTTTTGGTCTCAGTTTTAATAGGTCGTGATAAAGATTATCATGATTACTAAGATATGTAAACTGATAGTCTGCTATTTCTCTTAATGCTCCTTTCATTTTATCAATTGTATAGAAGTCATCTTCATCAAAGATACAAAATGGCTTTAAGATATCGGGTTTTGCAGGATCTCCTAAGATGACAACTATGTTCTTTAGCTTTTTTTTCCTTTTAATAGGAGTCCATTCTTTTCTAACTACAGCCGTTAAAATTATTCGTCTCTCCATCATCCCCAAATCCTGACCCCGCTGTGAATCAGATGATATAGCACCATGTATGATAACATCGCTGAAATCTGCTTTTTTCAAAAGCTCATTTAAACCTTCATGGTCATAGAGCCTTTCTGCATAAAATTGATCCACGATAACGCCTTTTTCTACATGGCTAACAATTTCTCTAGAAATTAACCTTTGTTTATCCAATGAAAGGGAACGTTCCCTGCATACAAAATGATTCTTGTCAATCCATTCCCAAGACCTTGGCTGAAAATGTTCCCTTAAATATTCCCCATCAGAAACATCAAGGAGAAATCGCCCCCAAGGCTTTAGAATCCTGAAAACCTCTTTCAGAACTCGCATATCATCCTCAATCGTTTCAAAATAACCAAAACTATTCCCAAGAATCATTACAACATCAAAACTATCAGTAGGATATGGAAGTTTTCTAGCATCCCCCTCTCTAAATCGAACCTTTAAACCTTCTTTTTTCGCAGCAACTTTAGCCTTTTGAATCAAATAATGCGAACGATCCAAACCCTCAACATTTTCAAATCCCCCCCTCGCCAATTCAAGAGAATGACGCCCCTGACCACAACATAAATCCAAAACTTTATCTTCAAGGGATAAATTGAGAACCTTTGAAAATAAATGAATTTCCTTCATTGTAATTTGTTGATCATCCACAACATCTGCATCCGTCTTCAGATAAGTAGCATTAAAAATATGTCGCCACCAATCAGAACTAACATGTTCTTCAAGATTTAACACAGGCCCTAATATTTTCCTTTTTTGTTCGCCCTTTCCCTCAAGTTTTTCGGATTTCTTTCTAGAAGTATTTTTAGTCATGGCATTTCAATCTACCAAATTGTGTCTAAGTTCCTATGATTTAAATTTAAAAAACTTTCGCTACAATAAATTAAAAATTAGGCGTCTAACTCTCTAACTAATTGACTGCTTTCCCGGTTTTCGTATCATGTGTATGCTCATATCAGAATAATTAAATTGCTTTTCCGTATAGGATTTTAACAACTTGAAACCAAACTTTGAATACCATCTTACAAGATCCTTTCTCCTCTCTATAAACTCCTTTCTTGACAACTCTTTCCTATCTTCTTCAAAAGGTTTCACAACAAGGGCCACTGTCGCATTTCTCTCCTCTAAAAAATCTAAAAACTTGCTCATTAAACTTGTTCCATATCCCTTGTTTCTAAAACCAGGGTCCACGTATATTCTGAACAATCTAAACAATTTAGGATCAAACACATCCACTTGCATTTTTGCAACAATTTTCCTCTTTTTACCTTTTAAAACCGTACTAATTGTAAAAAAATAAGAACCTTGTTTTTTTATAACACGCATAATATCATTTGAAGTTTTACTAGAATATTTACTTCTTTTGAAAAAACCTTCACCCTCCATTGAAAGCTTCTTTTTCAATCCGAGAACCCTCGTAAACACTCTTTTTGTAAAAAACATCTCTCTATATCACGCCAGTTAAACCGCGTCTTATCATACCTATAGCTATCGCTGCTAATAACAAACCTAAGACCCGTGAAGCAGCATTAACACCACTACTACCGATTTTTTCAATCACTAAATCACTATATCTTAATATCAACCAAGCAATTACCCCATTTAATAAGGCAGCAAGAGCAGTCACGAAAACACCATAATCATAAGTTAGAATAATACTCATCGTAATAGTTCCAGGACCAGCAAGAAGAGGCGTTCCCAAAGGTACCACAGCAAGCTCTTCTTTATTAACGATATAAGAACGAACAATATTTCTTCCAATAGTAAAATCAAGAGCAATTATTAATAAAACAAGACCCCCTGCTATAAAAAAATCATCAGTTTCTATTTGAAAAAAGTCAAGGATAAACTGGCCAAAAAATATGAAAACTAAAACAATAGAACCAGCTACTACTGCACTTTTTTTAGCAATTTCTCTTCTATCTTGTGATGAAAAACCATTCGTCAAGGTTAAAAATATGGGCACAGTACCTACAGCATTAAGCATAACAAATAGATTAAAAAAAGCTATAGAAAAATCTCCTAAAAAAGAAGACAAATAAAACGCCCTCAACGATAGATAAAATTAGTTTATTAACCTTTTATTAAAATATTAACATTTCGGAAGAACCTTGTTTAAAAACAATAAAAACTCTTAATAGCTTTTATCTGGTCATCCACTGAATCTATTAAACTTTCAAAAAATCCAAACAAAAAATATCAATCAATAAAAACGATTTAATCAGATTTAGATTTGGAGCCGGGGGCTGGATTTGAACCGGCGTAAGACGGATAACCACAAAATCCTTAAAGAATGGTTTTAAACCGCATTAATCTGCAGTCCGTTGCCTCACCTCTAGGCTACCCCGGCTTGTGGCTTAAATTTCTTCTTAAGAATTATAATCTAATGTTATTTAAATTATTTTTTACTAATTTTTAATAAGTTATTAATTTATTTCTTTTATTGTGAATTCTGGCGGGATTATTTTACTTTTTTTACATTTTGGGCATTTACTTGGTAATTTTGGATTTTTTAGGTTTTTAAAAATAAAGCTACAAATTCCACATTGAGGGGGAAACATTATTAGTTGGAATTTTCCTTTCCCTTTAAGCGTTTTTGCTATGTGCGATAAATCTTCAATAACTGTTTTTTTATCAATAAAAATTTCTTCAGCGATTTCGTTTAGTGATAG
>Ga0209427_10008755_pt1 | contig 11355 bp, 13 predicted proteins | sample DeeMarSWOR136_30_FD_187465 | JGI IMG/M metagenome (GOLD analysis project Ga0209427, IMG submission 187465) | Marine sediment microbial communities from White Oak River estuary, North Carolina - WOR-1-36_30 (SPAdes) (version 2) | ecosystem: Environmental > Aquatic > Marine > Intertidal zone >... | reverse complement strand
AGATTCTGCTTTTGCATATATGGTGAAATGAGTATTGTAGTATAGATCGCAATTTTTAATTTTAATCGATAACGACTTATCTAGTTTTACACCAACTCCATTATGATGAATGTTACAGTCTTCTATGTTAATATTTGAAGATCCGTAGATGAAGCATCCTCCCTGATTATCGTTATTGTCACATATTGCACTACGAGTGATATCTATGTTTGAAGAACTATTGATGAGGAATCCTATACCATTTTCATGTGCATAAACATCATGAATGTTGATATGATGTGAACCTTGGAAGTTATTGCCAAGGGCGTTATGACAAAATTCAGAATCTTTTATTTCACAATTAGATGAGGCTTTAAGAAAAATACCTTCTCCATTAGTATGAAACAAGCAATTACTTATTTCATTGTTATCTGATTTTTCCAGTTGCATCCCTGTTCTTGTTCTATAAATTATACAATTCGTTACTTGGTTATTGTCTGAATTGATTTTAATACCTGCGTTATCTTTGTATCCTCCTGAATTTCTAATTGTAAAATCTGATATCTTTACATTATCACTTGTTATTTGAAGAATTGTATCATTGTACACACCGTCAATAATAGTGTCAGATCTATCTTCTCCAATTAGTGTTATGGTTTTATCGATTGTTATATTCTCGTGGTATATTCCACTAGAGATGTAGATGGTATCTCCGTTTTTTGATTTTAAAACAGCATCTTTGATATGTTGATAGGGTTGCTCTTGTGTTCCATGCCATGGACCTGCTGTGTTATACTTGTTTACATAAATGATATCTGTAATTTGAGGTGTAGTTTCTTTTGTTTCTGTTTCTTGGTTTATAACTACAAAATATAGAGGTATCGGCAATAGTATAATTATCAATATTACTGCAATAGCTTTTTTATCCATTTTAATAAATCCAGATAGTTTTTCAATAAATAAATTTATCCATATAAAATAGAGTTTTTTGCTTTTAAATCAAGAGGTAACCTATTTCTACAGTTGTTTTTTTATTTGCCAATTATTTTTATAATATTTTTAAAAAAATAGAAATTTATATATAGTAATGAATGACAAATAGTAATATAGTGAGTCGTGTTATCAATTAACACGAAATGTATCGAAATGAAAAGAAGTGAAAGAAATGCTGATCGTTGGGGAAGTATCAAGCGAAGATGAAAGATGCGAATTAAGACTTGTAGTACAAGTTTTTATTATAGAAGAAAGATTAAGATATCTTGCCCGAAAAAAGAGAAAAAATAAGGTTTAAGGTTCTCCAGTTAAACTCTTGGTTCCAATCAGTGTTTTTGTATCAACTATACCTTTTAATGATCTAATTTTTTTAATAATTACGTCTCCGATTGAATCAATGTCTGGGCTTTCTATTTTTACTAGAATGTCATACTCCCCAAACAAGGGATGAACCTCAGCTATTTCAGGCATTTTACTTAGAGCCTCAAATACTTCTTTTTCTTTTAGTGGGCTTATTGTTAAAAGTGCGAATCCTGTTGCCATGGTATTGTATATACTGGTTATTTGTCTTATATTTTTCTTTTAATTTTATCTAAAATCGGCTTTTGAACCTAATTTACCCTCAGTAAAAGATATATATAACTAATGCATTATGTTAACAAGTAACAGGAGGTATTTTATTGGTAGAAAAAACCAAGAATAGGTCAAGTATCACTAGTGTTGCAGAAAAAGAGTTAAATCTATTATGTAGACATGTGGACGTTTTAAAAACTGTGAAAGAAAATGGACCCGTTGGTATCATAAGATTATCTCAAATGACAGGGCAACCACAACATATGATCAGATATTCTCTGAGAACCTTGGAAAAAGATGGTCTTATAACACCATCCCCTAATGGTGCTGTAGTAACTGATAGGGTTCATGAAACATTGGGGACACTAGAGGCAACATTGGATGATTTTACAACCACTATGCAGGACCTTAAAAAGAAATTAAAATAAAATTAATGAGTTGCTAAGTGGAAAAATTATCTTTAAATTACTAATTTTTTTAGAACAATTGGTAATAGATGTAAAATAAATATTATAAACTAGATGCTCTATAATTAGTTACTAAATTCGATAAAGAAGTGATAAAAATGATTAAGAGAGTATTACCCCTAGGATTGATAGTATGCGGTCTTCTGATTGCTTCAACTTGTTTTGTTAGTGCAGCTGATGTAACATTAACAGTTAATGATGATGAGAACGATGTACTAGACTCTCATTTAAACTATGTTAGTAGACCAAATGTTGATATAAAAAATGTTACCTGTATCCAAGATGGAAGCGAAGTTGTATTAAAGTTAAAACTCGTGGAAGGAGGCGTCATTCAAGATTCAGACGACGAAACATACCTCATTTTATATTCCTTTGTACTAACAACTTCTGATCATGATTACTCAATTCTTTATGCAAATAAGGAATTTTTTATAGAGGATGAAGAACAAAATGAAATTGATGTAGAAGATTACTCTGGTATTGGAGAAAATGAGTTACAAATTACTTTTATTTTACCAAGTAGTGACGAAGAATGTTTGGATATTTCTGGTACCACCTGGGAGACGGATTATGATACCATATCTTTTATGGACATGGCTCCAGATGAGGATTTAGATTTTTTAGAGGTAGAAATAAGTAGTCCTGATACTGGCCAAGTGGGTAAACCAGTTCAATTTTCTAGTTCTGTTGGAGAAGGTACACCACCTTATACATATGAATGGGACTTTGGTGATGGAGAAACATCTGACTCGCAAAATCCAAAACATACTTACGAAAATGCTGGAACATATGATGTTTATCTATATGTTATTGATTCGGCAGACACGCCTAAGGAAGGAGTTGCTTATACAACGGTTGATATAACTGCTGATAGTAGTTCGAATGGGGACTCTGGATCTGGTTTAACAATGTTTCTTGCCCTTATTGTAATAATAGTTATAGCAGGCGTTGCAGTTTTGGTTTATGTTATAAGAAGATAAAACTTTCTCTTCACTTTTTATTTTTTACATTTATTCTGTTTTTAGTTAGTTATCTTTTTATTTGGATATCATATGACTATTCTCAGAGGCAGTCATATGGTGAAGAAGGATAATAAGAAAGGCAAAGAGAGCAAATATGCTTATAAAAAGAAATCAGCATGGGAGATTTTTACTAAGGATCAAATAAAAAAAGCATTTGATTTCTGTAAAGATTATAAAAAATTCTTAAATGCTGCTAAAACAGAGAGAGAAGCTATACAACAAATAAATGAAACTGCAAAAAAAGACAAGAAAAAAATCAAGTTAAACAGAGATAAGGAAGCTGCAATAATTGTCTCTGGTAAAAGACCCATTAGTGAAGGCCTTCGTATTGTAATATCTCATATAGATACACCAAGACTTGATTTAAAACAAATCCCCTTGTATGAGGATTCCTCAAGTAATGTTGCTCTTTTTGAAACTCACTATTATGGAGGAATTAAAAAATTCCATTGGGTTACAATACCACTAACCTTGCACGGTGTTATTGTTAAAAAAGATGGTAAAAAAGTTAAATTTACTCTTGGCGAGGATGAATCTGACCCGATATTTTCTGTACCTGATCTGTTACCTCATCTTTCTCATAAGGTACAAGATATAAAAAAACTTGAGGAAGCAATAACAGGCGAGAGCCTTGATATCATGGTGGGAAATCAGCCTGCAAAAGGTGATTTTAGTGATAAAATCAAAGCAGCAATTCTTGACAAATTACACCAGGATTATGGGATAACTGAAGAGGACTTTGTATCTGCTGAATTAGAAGCAGTTCCAGCTTACAAAGCAAGGGATATGGGTTTTGATAGATCGCTTATTGGTGCATATGGACAAGATGATAGAGTATGTGCATATACCGCACTCAAAGCTGTTATGGATTTGAAAAACCCGGATCATACTGCTATATCATTTTTTGTTGATAAAGAAGAAGTAGGTAGTGAAGGGAATACCACTGCTCAGGTTACAACGTTTCTTCGGTCAATTATAAAAGAATTAGATCCAAAAGCTGATGTTGACCGTGTTATGCTTAAATCTAAAGTTATTTCAGCAGATGTTAACGCTGCTGTAACACCTAATTATACAGATGTTTTTGAACTTAAAAACGCATCAACTCTTGGAAACGGTATAGTAATGTCTAAATTCACGGGTCATGGTGGCAAATACGCTGCAAATGATGCGTCTGCAGAATATGTCTCAGAGATTAGAAGTATGCTTAATAAGGAAAAAATACCATGGCAAGCAGCAGAACTTGGAAAGGTTGACAATGGTGGCGGAGGAACCGTTGCAAAATACTTTTCAAGACTTGGCATGGAAGTAATTGATCTTGGTCCACCTGTTATGAGTATGCATTCACCTTTTGAAGTTACAAGTAAGGTAGATATTTACTCTTCGTACCTAGCATACAAGGCATTTCTAAAAAGTTAATAGGATAGATGGAGTTTAGAAAAACCGGTCCCTTGTTTGTTCAAAGGTATCTTTATATCCATTTCGACAGTACTCTGGATTGCATTGTTTATCAGTTTTTCCAGCTACAGGAAAACCTGCAAGCCGCATCATAGGTCTCGTTGCTTTTTTACCATGTTTCCATCTCGCATAAAACCAGTGGCTAAAGAAAAAAAGTGGTCCAACTATTTTTTGAACATCTGGAATCCAAAAATCAATATTATTTCTCCAGGATCTAGCTAAAACCTCCCACTGAAGCTCGGTAAGGTTATTTAAATTTGTTCTCTTGCAATTACCTAAGACTGCTTCTTTTAATGGGATGAACAATAACGGCGTGTAGAACATTTTTGCATTATTATTTCTCAAGTCATCAATTAAATTCAATGTTGCAATTACATCCTCTTCTGTTTCATCAGGCTGCCCTGTCATAATTGTACAAAGTGGCCACCAGTCGTAGTCGTTCAAATATCCTATAACTTCAACTACTAATTCAGGCCAGTTATCAACACTATATGGTAGTGCTTTTCCCTTCATATGTTTCTGCATTAATCTTACACTGCCCGTTTCAATACCCATTTCAATTGATATGAAGGGCTTCTTATTATTAGCCTGTGAGATCCATTTTGTTTTTTCTATTAAAATAGGTGTCAATTCATCAAGAAGTTTTTTATCATATTTTATTGGGGCAAATGAAGCATGGGACAGTAAGATATTTTCAACACCTGGATAAGAGGCGATTGTTTTATACAATTTCACAACCTCTTTTCTATTGGGTATGAATCCTTTTTTTGACTTGTAAAGAAATATATCTTCAGTTACAGTAAATATTGATTTTGCCCCACCTTTAATATTTATTTCAACTTCTTTCATTATATGATCAAGTGGAAATGAATATTTTGTACGCATTGTAGGACTACAAAAATGACATCCTCTTCCGCATCCTCTCGTTATTTCAACCATACCATAAGACGCAGCATGTTTAATCAGAGGTACTTCTTCTTTACTTGGTTTCTTTGCTTCAAAGTATTTTGGAATTTCTTCTCCCTTCATTAATTTATTAAAAATTTCAATAAGATCTCTCTCGCCCTCCCCCTGAAATAACACATCGATCCCAAGTTTATCTTGAACGTTTGCCTCACTTATCTGCCAAGAGCCTTGTCCTCCTACAACAACCTTGGGTCTATACTTTTGGATAGATGGATGAGTTACTAATCTTTCAAATTCATAGGCATTAAGGGATTCACCTCCAAAGCCAATGAGAGAGTTATATGTTGTAGAGACATATGCAAGCCCCATGGGATCCATAGTTGAGATTCCAACTACCTTGGTTTTTTTACCGATGAATCGATGAAGATCATCATAGTGTGATACAACAACATTTTCTTCACCAAATTTATCAATTAGCATTGATTCAACTTTTCTGAGACCATAGATGGTACGCTTTGCAGTACCATCTCCATTAGTCTCTAGAGAAGTAAGATGTTCTTTGAGGACATATCCAGATATTTTCTTTGGAAAAGTACATATAAACGCTGAAAATGGATTATCATTATATTCATTTGCTTCAACTCGAGAAGCTGCAAGTACTATTGGTACTCCCTCTATATCTCCACCATTATCCATTGTTCATCCGCCTTTTGTCATCTTACCAATATTTTTTTGAAAACAGGATCTTTAATAGTATCTTGGACTTTGAGAAGAAAGTCTCTCCACGAAAGCGTATTCCGAGTCCATTTTATCATCTCTTTTTTATGTAGCGAAAGAATTTTTAGAAAACTCTGCCAATTGTAGCCTTCTGCTTTCAAAGGTTTTGCCCATCCTCCATTTTTCCATAAATAGCTCGGTAGTCTGTTACCAAACCATAGAGTAAGAGAATCTATTCTCAACTCTATCCCTTTTTTTTGTTCCAAAAACTGCTTTTTTAAAATCTCTGGTTCTGGAGGAATTGTGAGTCTCATAATTATGCCCCATATACTATGTATATGGTATTCTCCTATTGTATTTAGTATTTTATAAAAAATCAAATATGGGGGTAACCACCTAAGATTTTGAAGAATAAAAAAATCTTTATTAGTGAACTACAAATACAACTTATGTAAGGGAGGTGAGGAAAAATATGGCAAAACGTTGGAAGGATCGTAAATGGATAATAGCTAAAGGCGGTATGTGGACAGCATGGGGCGGTGCTTGTTGGATTCTTGGCTTTGTATTCGCTATAGTCGGGATCATCAGTGAGCTTATGGGTACTACTCTTGGCTTAGTACCAATGTCCTGGTATCTACTATCAATTGCTGCTTTTGCAGCTAGCATACCTGAATACCTTGGCTGGGTAATGGCTGTATATTTAAATGACAAAGAAGCTAAAAAGTAGAAATCAATCTTCAATAGGGAGAATTTGCTTTTAATAATCTAGTTTTTATTAGATTAAAAGCGAGCTATCTAGTATAAAAAGATGTTAAAAAAGGGAGGGAGCCATTTAGCTAATTTTTAATCATTAATTTCCTTATAAAAACACCGTTAAATCAACACCATTTTATTATACAGTACCATCCAAAGGTAGTTTTCAGATTATCCTAAATTTCTGAAACTTCAGCATATCCAGGTCGATAAACCAAATATTCGTAGAGTTCTTTTGCTAAATCCTCAGTTATTTCTATATCATTGAAGTACTCGCTATCGGTCCCTAGAAGATCATTTGTATGTCCGTAATATCCTGCATAGACTGCAAAACCAAATATTTGAAAATAGATACCTTTATACATTCGGCCATAGTCATCCGTATAAGAATTTGTATAATAGACACTCGAACCAGGTTGATCCCCGTATTCATAATTTGCTTTTTCTAAATTTCTTTCTTCTATCTCATATTGCCATTGATCCTCTGCGTCACCAACGTCATTTCCATAGATTTTTGCAACTACTGTATAACCGCTTATATTACCACGATATTGATACTCAAAATAATCTGTAGTTTCACCGCTCCAAAAATTCGGCTCTTCATATAGAATCCTGTCTTTTCTGTAAAATGGTAAGTTTAAAAAATACTCTGGATGTATTTCTCGTCTCGTTAAATCATTGCCTTTCAACCAAGTAGCACTACCTCCTTCAAGAGGGATTCCATTAGTACCTACGCATTTATCAAAGGCAACATCCAGATATTCATCTCTAAACTCCTCATATTCAAGTCTCATCTGTCGCCCTAGTTCTGTAACAACTCCTTTTTGCTTTGTTGTTGAATAAGCTTCAAACTCGTATTCAGTATCATTAAGATATGCAGCAAGCTCACTACGCATATTATCAAAATCTTGCTCAAGCTGGTCAACCTCTTCAGCAGAAGGGCAACCTGCAGGTTGTTCAGAGTTTTTATTGTCAGTTGAGTTAGAATCTGGCTGATTGCAACCACTAAATAAAATTAAAACAATGATTGCAAATGATAAAATCACCATAAATTTTTTCATATGTCTCTCCTCAAAGCAGTAATTGAATCAAATTTATTGTTTATAAAAACACCGTAGAATCAACACCGTAATTTAAACACCGTTACATTCAACAGAACGGGCAAAGCGGTAGTGTTGCGTATGAGGTTGTTCTATTTAGGTTGTTGCATCATGGTTGGCAAGTATAGATTTATAAACAACTTTTTGTTATGAAATTAATAATAGGTAATTGAGTATGGATATGTTTCTAAAGAAATTAACAAAAATATCTCTCGTTACACTATCCACATCGATTCTATTCTTCTTATTTATTACTACAATTGAAAGATATATTGTGGGTGGACTTGCAACTTCATGGGGTTTTCCATTTACTGTTTATTATGATTATTACTTTTCGCCAGGAGTAGAATTTTATAATCCATTGATTATCTTAGTTGATATTTTACTAATTTATTCTATTTTTACTATCATGGGTTTATTGTTTTATTTTTTAATCAAAGACAAGCCAACAGTAGAAAAGAGAAATTACACATTAAGTGTTGGAATCCTGATAGTTTTAATAATAGTTTTATCTGTTGGAGGCAACTATCTTTGTAATAGTATACCTCCGCTTTCTTCTCTCCCGCCACCTGATGAATATGTTTACGGTTCAGATGTAACATTTTCACAGGATGATACAAAAAATACATTGACGGTGACTGGACTAAAGCGTTTTAATCTTAAATGGAATGATACTGCTATAGCGGTTAATGGTAATACACTTACATGGAATAGTGATCTAAAAACTTGGAACTGTGGAAATATCGAAATTATACACTCTAAATATTCTGAGGGAAGTATAGATAACATCAAAACAGGTGATTATATAGCAAATTGTAGTGGAATAATAACTATCACATACATTCCAACAGAGGAAGAATTTGGCACATGGGAGTTTACATAATTTGATTTTTCTTATTCTTAATAGATTGTTTGAGAAGAGTCTCCCATTTATTCCTACCGAGATTAAGGTGAATATTAGCCATCTCCGCAGGCGTATTCCCAAATAAAGACTTATGCGGTCTGATAAAGTTATAATAAACCTGATGTCCTCTAACGAAAGGAGTATATTCATATTTTAAACCACGTTGCGTCTTATTTCTTTCTCTGATAGTGCCTTGTAGCCTTTCAACAAGATTATTATCGAATATGTCTTTTCCAGCTTTTTTACCACGAATACCGACATTACCGACATGGATAGTATCACGTTTTATTGTGTGGAACTCTTCGTCAATCGCTTTAATATAACTCTTTAAACCATCAGTAATAATGAATTGTGGTCTTTTACCATGACTTCTTTTCTTGGCTGTTATCATAACTTTTCTTGCATCATTTTTTGTTCTTTCTTTACTGATAACAGATGCAAGATGAAATCTTGTTTCATCATCTATCACATTCCAGAGGTAAAACCAATCGTTGCCTATCTTAATCATCATTTCATCTGCATTCCATATCTCTCCTGTTTGCGGTTGAAATTGGCGGACATATTCATCCATTATTCTAATGTAATAATCAATCCAACGATAGATGGTTGTAAAATACACTTTAATATCATAGAATTGCTTGAGGTGATCTGAGATTTTACGTAAAGAAATGCCCTTAAAATATAAATCCAAGGTAAGACAAATAATTTTAGGATTACACTTCATTTTTTCAAAATATTGATTATCAACAAATTTACGGTTACAATCCTTACACATATAATTTTGTTTACCACGTCTAACTCCATATTTTATAAAATTCTCACTTCCACAGAATTTACAACAAAAAGGCTTATCACTAACTTCTATAATTTCATCTTTCGGGGTTGTGATACTCATACTATCATGACTCCAGACCTTGGGAAGCCCAAACTTCCCTTGGTCAATATTATTAATTTTTAGACCAAAACTTTCAAGTGTTACATCGGCAATTTTATATCTGTTACACTCCTTATATACTCTCCTGTAGGGTCGTTGAAAGTAATCCTGTAAAGTTCTATTATAATAATTTAATATATAAAGCATTTCATAAATTATATTAAAATCATTAAAAAATTGGCATTTTCACACGAAAAATATATATACATACTAATGATAAAGAATTAATCGTATGAATTACCGTGCGGTGGAACTGTAGTTCATTTAGCCTCTTTGAGGCTCACCTCACGGGTTTTTGGAATAATTTTATTTTTTTACATATTTTATTTTATCTACGTGAGTATCTAGGATAGTAATTCCATCTACTTCTGTAATTAATTCACTAGACAATGGCTCTTGAAAGGATGCAATATAAACTTTCTTTCCCTTATCCTTTCTCAAAATACGAATAACAGGTATAAAGTCTTGATCACCACCAACAATTATTATTTCATCAAAAGTATGACATTTATCTAATAGTTGTGCAGCCATCCTAACATCGATTCTTTTTGATTTATGCGGCGGTAAATTGTATTCTTCACCACAATTGGGGCAATTTAAAGGCATTAAAAGTTCTTTACAGTTTGGGCAATATATTTTAACTGGGCGTTCTACAAGTCTTTCAGTTTCAACAATAATGCCCTTAGTTCTCATAACCCGATAAAAATTCATTTCTCCTTTATTTTTTGGATTTTCTGATGAAAAGAGATAAGTATGAACAATATTTTTTCCTTTTGATAAAAAATTTATCATTTTTGGCGGATCAATATTAATACCAAACAAATTTCTCCCAGGAATAAAAACATTGGAATAATCAATAAAAATAGCTGTTTTTGGAATTGGTTTGATTTTATCCATTATACTCCACCATTTTGTTTCTTTTCAAGTTCTTTTTTTTGCACTTTTTCCATTATTTTTGGTAATTCTTTTGCTAACCAAAGGTTGTCTGCTTCATCTTGAACTGAAGCAATGTCTATGTCGCCTTCGATTAATGATTGATTTGCGAAATCTTCCAATTCATTTCCTTGTTTATTTAAAGCATGCCCAATGCCTATTGCAAGATAATAATTTAATGCTGCTGTATAGCTTAAATCAATTTCATGTTCATGTAAATAAGAAGCTCTAATTTTTTGTAACCAACTATGTAATGAGTCGGCTATTGTTACAGTTCTACGCATAATATGACCAAACGACCTAATGACTTAATGACTTATATATTTTTTGGTAGAAGTGTAGGTTGGTCATATTACACTAAAAAACAGTAATACCTACACCCTACCGTCACCAAATAGATGACTCTAAAAATATGAGATACCAACCCTTTTGCAACAACCCACTTGCAACACCCATCAATGCAACACTACCCACAGTACCCATTCGGGATATTACACTACCCTTAAAACATAGAAATCTATTTATATAAGTTCTTTATTTTTGTTTAAAAGTGTATCGAAAAGTATAAATAAATAAAATGGGGGAATGCGTAATAAACACAATGCCTTCGGCAAAAAAG
>Ga0209427_10008754_pt1 | contig 11356 bp, 7 predicted proteins | sample DeeMarSWOR136_30_FD_187465 | JGI IMG/M metagenome (GOLD analysis project Ga0209427, IMG submission 187465) | Marine sediment microbial communities from White Oak River estuary, North Carolina - WOR-1-36_30 (SPAdes) (version 2) | ecosystem: Environmental > Aquatic > Marine > Intertidal zone >... | reverse complement strand
CTGAACCTGTGGCCGCCTCCAGGAGTGAAATCATGGTCACAGGGTCCCCTCCCACCAGCTCGGATAGCTGGGTGAGCACCGGCACCGGGGCTCGCAAGGTGTCAACCACGGGCTTCAGCGGTGAGGTAACCCCCTTGATTTCACCCACCACCGGGCCGAGGAATTGCCCGATGAATGTGCCGGAATTGAGATACAGATTCTTAAATCCAATCTCAGGATCGCTGCCGTCGTCGGTGCTCCAGTTCCAGGAGAGATGGAAGGTGCCCAGCACGCTGGGAAAGCCAGCGCTCTGGCCGGAGCGTATCCCGGTGCGGAAGCGCATATCAATGTTGGCATCAGCCTCTACGTCCAGATCCAGTTCAGCCATGCTGGCTGCCAGCTGAGCCAGGGTGAGGCGGTCGCCACTATCAGAGCCCAGGTCCAGTGAAGTAGTCAAGTTCAGTGTTGAAGCGTCGTCATCATTGGAAGACGTGCTGCCATCGTCGTCAGCCCCATCGCGCAGCGTGACCTGAAGGAAGCCCAGATGGCCCTCTAGACACCGAGTGTTAGAGTAGTTCTGGAGTCCTGCTGGGTCACTGGGATTATCGGGGTCGTAGAAGCAGGCAGCGGGCGTATCGCCCAGGCCTACAGCGCCGCCCAGTTGCAGCTCAGCATCTGTGTGGCTGCCCCCACTGGTAACGATGTACGGCCCCTCGCTGCGGCTCAGGCCGAAGTCCACCAGGAGCTGCCAGCCAACTTGGGCGGTGAAATTGCCTTGAGCGCCCAGGGGCAGGCCGGGCAGACCAATGTCAAAGGGGGCCGCACCATCAACGAGATCCTGGCCGATGTAGAAAGTGACCTGGATGTCACCGATGTCCACCACGGGGTCACTGGCGCTGCAGGTTCCCCCGTCACAGCGACAAGTTACCGTGATGTCTTCCTTAGTGACGTTACCATCGCCGTTGGCATCTCGGAGAAGGCTGGGGCTGCTGGGGCCGATAGCGTCGAAAATCTCGTCCTGGATGGTGTCACCGACCTCTCCGGCAGTGGTAAGCCCTTCCAGTTCATCAGCTAGGTTCACCAGCGGGGTGACAAAGTCGTCGTTGATGGTTTTCACCACATCTGCGCCGGCGTTCAGGGCTTCGCCCACCAGAGGCAGGCTGATATCCGAGCCCCCGTTGAGCATGTGCTGGATTTTCTCGAGCAAGTCCGGCAGTGACTTGAGCAGGAGGGTCCAGTCCAGGACCTCGCTGGCGATTTTGTCGAGCAGGTCATCGGGAACGGTGGCGTTGTATGTGGCTGGGTCTGTCAGGTCCGTGACCCAGAAGCCTATTGTGCCCAGGTAGCCCGGGTTTTCGAGGCCCACGGAAAGGCTGGCACAGGCATCGCCTTCCAGTTCCACTCCGTCAGCAGTGCCACAGTCGCAGTCAATACCGTCCAGGTCGGCGGTCAGGTCGCCGCCGGTCAGGAAATCATCGATGGAGAGGATATCCGACGTACTTTCATTTCTCAGGGTGAAATTCGCCCCCATCATGGCCAGGCCCACGCCATAAACCTCGTATTGGTCGCCGTCAGTCCAGTTACCCGCGTCCCAGTTGAGGGTGTGGGTGGATACCGCCGTGACGGTTCCAGTTGCGTCGGTCGTGATATTCTTGAGAGTAGCCCCGACGGGCACCTCTAAATCCGTGAAGTTTGTACCGGAGTCTATAAGATTTTCAGCGTCCCCACCATCGTGGGTGCCACTCACGATTAACACATTGTTGCCCAGGTTCAGGGTCAAGGGCCCCAAATTGGCGCTGAGGTTGACAGCAGTGGCGCCAACACCTGCCTGTACTCCCACCCCTGTGCTATTAACCACCACAAAGGCATCGCCACCGCCGAGGGGGATCCCCAGGTCGAGCTGGGCCCGGCCGGCGTACTCCAGTTGGAAAGAGGAATCGGCTTCCAGACCCACCAGCCCGGCCAGGCTGTCGCCCAGATCCAGGTTGATTCTCTTTTCCAGCTTGTCCACCACCTTGTCATCATCCTCACAGGGGTCTATAACAGTGTTGTTCGCGGTGCAAATGCCGTAGCCCAGGCGGATGACCAACTCCTTATCGGTTCCGGACTCGAGATCAGCCAGTTCAAGCTCCAGGACCTCGGGATCAAGGCCGAGCTTGTCCTCCAGCATTCCCTCCAGCTCCTGGAGGGAGGAGGGGGGATAGGTGCGGATTTCATCAATAATGTCCTGCAGAGTATCAAACTGGGTGATGAGGTCCCGGGGGCTGGTGCCCACCAGAGGCAGCTTGGTGTCGAGATGAGAGGTGCTGCTGCCGCTGAGAGTATCCAGCCCGGTGACCAAGTCATCCAGGTTATCCAGAATGACGCTCAGCAGGGCCATGTAATTGTCAGGGTCAATGTCAAAAGCTTTGAGGTTTTGGATGAAGTCACCGTCCATCGTGATATTGAGGCCTGATGTCTCGAACGTACAGTTTTCACCGAACACATCGGGCCAGTCTATGCCCACCTTACCGCTGGCCAGTTCTACAGTGTGATTTCCCACAAAGGCACTAACCTTCAGGCCAGCGGACATCTTCACATTACATGAGGGCTCGATTCTATCGCCCAGCTCATCGAGCAATTGGGTAAGTAAAATGGCATCGGGGACGGTGAAATTGCCCGCTGCGTTAATACCTGGGGCGTCGAAGTCAAGCTCCAGCATGGGCTTGCTTCCATCGGAGCGACCGATGGCGAAAATTGTTCCCGTAAGCCCAGCATCACCAACAGCCTCCACCTCTAGGAAGCCCAGGCGGCCCTCCAGGGACACATTGTTCACGGTCAAGGAGGCATCGGCCTGGAACTCAGGCTCAGTAGGGTCCACCTGGAGGAAGAAGCGGTCCGTGACATTGGCGCCGGGCAATATATCGTTAAGGTCGTCAACGAGAATAACGCCGAAGGTAACATCCAGAGTGACATTTGAGGAGTCAATTTCTACATCGGCGCCCTCGCCTGGGCCCAGGCCCGTCAGGCCAGTAGCAGCCTGAAGCTGGCTCCCGAAGTTAAGCGTTCCGCTAACAGCATCTGGGTCCAGCGATTTCTGCAAACGATAGGTGAGGGTATGCGTCCCCGGGTCGTAACTGGGGACGGCGAGTGTTTCATTGAAGCCAGCGATCTCTGCCAGGTTCTCCCCCATCTCCCCTGCCGTCAGGAACAGCGGGGTGACGGTATGGGTCTGTCCCGGGGAATCGCTGGGGAGGGTGAACTCCACCTTTACCTCGGGGCAGCCCCCCGTGGTAAGGGTAAATTCAGCATTCTCCGTGGGGTTAGTGCCCACGGTGGCCAGATTGTTTCCGTTGGCATCTACCGTGCCGTTGGCGATGGTCCAGGTTACGCTATCGGCGTTCTCCAGGGTGATAGCCTGGCAGTAGACTGTGCTGCCTGCTGGCAGGTTCCACACGCTCCCTGCCGGTGGGTCGGTATCAATGGTGCCACAGATTATGGCCGCCTCGCCCTGTCCCTTAAGGAAATCAATCAGGGGTTCAGCGAAGGCAAAGGTATCGCCCAGGCTCTCCTGGAGGAAGGGAAGCTGGAGATCGCCCATGTTCTGGCCCCCCAGCAACGCTGCCGTCATCTGATTCAAGCCGCCCAGCACCTCTGCGGGCTGGATGTTGGTGAAGTCGCTCAGCGCCCCCAGCTCAATAGTAGCCGGGTCTAAGCCGTCGCTGAGGTCCGAGTCCTCCAGAGTGATGCTCGCGTCAGGTGAACCCGAAATCAGGTCGGTATCCAGGGTGAGGGTGGCGTTAACCGACGAACCAGCCGTATAGTTCACGCCCACCAGGTCCACCAAGGACGTGAAGGTCCACTCCTCGACGGTAATCGCGCCGTCTTCGTCGGGGTCGGCGAAATCAACAGCGATGTCCATATTCATCACGGCATCACCTCCCACCTGCACTTCAGCGAAGCCAAGGAGGGTGGCGAAGCTGGTAATGGGGGAGGCATTAACATTAATGGCCACATTGATGGTCGGCTCTCCCACGAGATAGAAGGCTGTTGGGTCTGGGATAGTGTCGACCTTAGTTTTGTCCAGTTGGAAGGTCAGCGCTGTGGAGAGCCCCAGCTCAATGGGAAGCCCGCCGCCAGCCAGGTTGACCGGGTCGTCGGAGAAGGCTATTGGCGGGTTGACGCTCCGGCTGGCGTTCATGGTAAAGCTGAGGTCAGCCAAATCGCCATTCTCGGTTATGTTGACTGAGCTAAACGTGACGGTCACTCCGCAGTAAGTGCCATTCAGGCCCTCAATAGCGCCTTTCAGTCCACTTACGCTGGAGCTACTTAACCCGCTAAACACGTCGCCAAATAGGTCATCCAGATTCAAGGCATCATCGGCGCTGGGATCCAGCGCAGTGAGGGGGATGGTCTCCCCCAGTTCCTCGAACGCGCCCAGCCCATTCAGGACGGTAGCCAAGCCTTTGAGGCCGTCGACGATGGCATCAGCATTTGGGTCGGGATCAGCAAGTACTCGGGACGGCAAGGCAGCTACGCCTAATAGCTGAAAAGACAAACACAAGACAAGAAAAAACCGCCAAACTCGTGACATGTTCCCCATTTTCTTTAGTCGATCGATAAGAATTTTGCGCGACATTCTTCCCTCCTAACCTCGATTTGTCAGTGCGATAGTTGATATGCTGTGTACTCTTTTTGCTGCGCCAAAGTACTCTTTCACTGGACGCCTGCCAATCAGCTAAAAAATGGACGGAGGTTCACATCTCTTCATTTCTGATACCTCCGTTCCTCAAATAGTCAGAAGGTGACGCGCAAAGCAAGGCTTCCATTTCAGTCGAAGACATAGTGGGGACCCTCTGTTGCGCCCACCGTCGAAAATATCCAGCACCGTCCTCCTGCCTATGGTAAGGGGCTTTGTTACCTGAGTAAGGTTCGTTTGCCCGAAACGTTTATAAGTGAAGGTCGCATCCCAACGTCCTCCAGCGTGTTGACCCCTCATTATAATTCATTTATGAACTCTTGTCAATACCCCGGGACAATACCACCGTTCAATGGCATTGACAGCAACACCACAATTGTCCTATGCTACTCCGTCACATTTTCTACTAACGCTAATCAGAAGAATCACAGGAGGTACAAGTAGATTGATGACAGATGTATACCATGAAGATGCTGTCCTGAGGACCTTTATACTATTTGTGCAGAGTGCACAGGCAGTACTGAAGTATGCCGATAGTCATTTGTACAGGAAAATGCATCTCTCGGTAGTGAAGTTAATAGTGTTGCGAGTCTTGGCCTTCAAAGGTGGAGTCATGACGCCCTCCGAGATAGCCGAATGGACGCAGACAGAGCGTCATAACATCACGACGCTGATCAACCGCATGAGACAAGATGGTCTGGTCGTAACCGAACGCCGTGGCAGTGACAAGAGATTCGTGAATGTCACCCTGACAGACAAGGGGCGTGAGACTCTTGTCAAAGCTACTCCGGTGGCGCAAGAAGTTGTCAACCAGGTGATGCTATCAATCACTGAGCGTGATGCAGCGCTGTTGGAAAAGAAGCTAGCAATCCTGAGGCAAAATGCGCACCATGGGTTAGAGAATCTTACTACACATATTTGACCTGGAATCCACTAGAGAAAGAATCTCACCATTCTTGGATTGAGGAGTAAGCCAGAATGTTTGGCGGACTGGCAGCACCTTAAATCCTATGCCTTGGACATATTACGGCCACAATAGGAAAATCGCGACTTGAGCTTTTTTCGGCCCTCTGTGATGAGCCGAGGCTGCCGACCGGAGTGAGGTGAATTGAATTTACGAGATGGTGGGACTGAGTGTACAATAGACAGAACTTTTGCTACAGAATTCGCCCTCCGTCAGTCAAGCATTGAAACGACTGCACATTTCAAGTATTTGTTACCCGATCTGAACATTATGGATCACTGTGCAGGCTTCCCGTATAAGCCTTCCGACACATGATTCACTCCCAGCGCTTGAATGGCGAAGGGCAGTGTGACATCCGCACCCATTCGCTGAAGTCCGGGTCAAACTCTAAGAGACACAAGAACATCGCACATACTATATGTCAACAGAGATAGCTTGTGGATGCCGATGGGGTCTACGACTTATCGAGGTTGGTTGACCAAGACCGGCTGACTCTGCCTGCACTTCTGGACTAAGTTCATAATTCACGGCTCGCGGGTGGTAGCCCCATCCGGTTTCCTTGCATCTGTCATGCTCCATGCGGATCCACTCAGCCGTGACAAGTCGGCCAGAGGAATCCACTAGACCAGCCTCAATCAAGCCCACCCCGTCGAGAGTTTGCTGTCGCATAATCCGCCGACGTGTCGGGCGCAAGCCCTGCGATATTTGCCCGCTCAAATGTCTTAAAAACATAATCAATCACCGAAGCTGGCCCTGAGACAGCTAGGCAGTAATGGTAACGGCTCCTGACAACTTCTGATGTCGGGCGCAACACATCGCCATCAGCAATAATACAGTTAGCTGGTTGCTTTGGATTTGTGTTCTTCATGAACAAAGCAACAGCTGCGTAACCGTCATATACGGCGTCGAGGTTGAATACCACGCCAATAGCAGGAAACGGAGAAAGCATCAAATACCTCCTCTTGCCTTACGAATATCGGCTGCCCTGTAATTATCTGTCATCCTGGCTGGCCCAGTTGAACATTCCGCCATATTGTTGCATAACTTTCTGCTCTTTGTTGAGCAACCTTTCATTGATGCCAGACCTTGATTCAATTATCCTACAGCTACTCATCATTCTGAATGGTATTTCCCATATCAATTATTAGGGCTATAATAGAACCTCTGCGTGCTTGCTGTTAAAACACCCAACAGAATACCAAGAAGTGGTATATTGAGCAATCAGCCAATTTGTGTGGCGATTTGTGTTCTACCCATGCGTTCTATGTAAGCCCAGCTCGTCAATTGAATAGCTCTACATGACGAGCGGTAATACAAAACCCTGGAAAGCGCACAAGAGGAAAGGCAGCAGTTAACACCTATCCCCTATCTTCCATACTTTAACTTTGCATATAGAAGTAGAGCAACGAGAACCGCCCCTATTGCATTCCAAAGAATAACTGGAGTCAGCCTGAGAGAAATCCCATAGGCTAGCCAACAAATCATACCCACTAAAAGCAATATGGTAAAAGGTTCACTTATCTCACGAGCACTTTTCAATTGGAAGACACGAACCAGTTGCGGAATCATACTACATGTCACCAGCGCTCCAGCGAGCAAACCCAAAGATTGTTCTAACTGCAAGACTGACCTCCTTTTGGTGTTCAACTAGATTTGGATTGATTATAGCAGTGTGTGATGATCCCTTCCTACCCAACTAGATCCGCAAACAGAAAGTAAATGCTATCTCACTTGAACAATACATCGTTTTGTGACTCCCTAACGCTACAGTACGTCTTTGATACTGCATAAGAAATTATTGAGAATTTCCTGGATAAGAGTACAATAGCGTTGATAAGAGCACTCTTTACAAAAAGAGACCTTATAAGAAGAGATACTATAAAAGGGAGTACTTCAAGACCAACATAAGGTGGATGGTTCGGTAGGTGTGCCAGAAGGTTGTACTGGTTCCCATCATGTTCAGCCGAGCACATGTAGGAATGTGACCTCGGCTCTTCTTTCATCCCATGGTAGAGTCTGTTATCTTCGTTGCGCCTCAAGATCATCGCCAGGTATAGCTGAGGCGATCTCTTATGCTTGAACGAAAAAACAAGAGCCTATGCAGAGCATTCGGCTGCGCTGCGGCTGGAGCTCTGTCGCAGGATAATAGTTCTGGTCAAAGTGAATTATCATGAAGGAGGCAAAAATGAAGACAATACTTAGTTCGAGGAGACACCATTACCTCGCAAGGTTTGGCACGTTCTTGACTGCGGTAGCCTTAATTGCTGGGATGGTAGGCTGTGGTCCTACTGAGGTGACTTTCACCGACCCTAACCTTGAGGCAGCGGTCAGAGTGGCCGTCGCCATACCGGAGAGACCTATCTACCCGTCAGACCTTGACGAACTGGCTTCCCTTAATGCTACGGAAAGGAATATCGCCGACCTCACCGGGCTGGAGTGTTGCACCAGCCTGCTATCTCTCAACCTTAATGATAACCTGATAAGCGCTATCTCGTCCCTGTCCAATCTCACAAGTCTGACGTTCGTCGGCCTTTCGAGCAACCAGATAAGCAGGATCGACCCATCGGTACAGAATGACGGACTGGGCCCGGGGGACGTAGTCTTGCTGTATGGGAATCCGCTGAGCTGGGATTCCATCAACATATACATACCTGAACTTGAGGCAAGGGGGGTGAATGTTGAATATTAGAACTCAGGCGGTTGGGCTAGGCTATGACATCCCCGGGGTGAAATTGCACAATCGCATATCTTGTTCAATAGGTCACGTCAGTCTGAATTGTTGAGTGATTTCGCACCAAGAAGTATTCCTGTCGAAATCCGGTTACAATTATTCGGATATTGAAGCGATTGACTTTCCAAATCTATGACTGTTGCACCTAGTCTGAAAGGAGGCAAGCGGTTCCTGCCTTTTTTCGAGGCCGAATGGGGTTCAGGTGGTCGCAGGTCCAAATCCTCTCACCCCGGTTTTGGAGTGAACCGTTCTAGTAGCAGGCAGCTCCTTGGAGAGAATCCCTCGAGGATTAGTATGCGTGTATTGCACACACGAAACTGCCACATTGAAGGGATTCAAAGAACAACTATTGAAGCAGCAGCCCTACCTGAATAAGGGCAATACCGATGTGCTCTGTATCTGAGTACTAGGTCAGCAACTTGACCCAAAGAGATGACATTTCGGTTTTTTGTGCGTTCCTTATTTATTCTTGTGTCTTCCGTCAGCGAGAACTAGTTGCCATCTCTGCTGAAGTCTCTCCGTAGCCAGCAGCTCTCATAGCATCGTTGACATTCTTGTTATTTACCGAAACCTCTGCTACTGCTGCTACTGCATGACCATGGGCACCTATGGCAACTCTGTCATAGGCAATGAATTGGCCAACGATTAATGATTCCAAAAGCTCCTTTGCTATTTGACCTTCTAGTGTCTTCATTGATGGTGCGCTTACCCTTGCAAGCCGTATTCTGTCTCCCTTATTAGTGACAAATATATTGCCATCAATAACACTAACGCATAATCGCGATGTACTTGCCATAATATCACCGCCCAATTCGAATTATGTCCATGAGAGAGGGTATCAGGATGGCAAACCTTAGTTTCGTGGGAATTGTGCCGATGGCATTAGAATCCGGCTGGGAACCGGGTGCTTGGTGAACAAATCCTCTTGGCTTGGCCATGCTCAAGTCGCGCTTTTCTTATTTATGCTGCGTGTTCTCACCTGTTTGGACTTGGTTCGTGGCGCCATGTTTCCTTGAGAGTAGCCAGTCCCCCTCCCCGTCGGCGACGCCACGGTCGCTTGAGAGCAGCTAATCTCGGCTCCCCATTGGCGGCGCCATGTTTCCTTGAGAGCAACTAACCTTGCCTTCCGTTGGCACCATGTCTCTTTGAGAGCAGCTAGTCCCGCTTGCCATTTGCTCGACCACGTCTCCTTGAGAGCAACCAGCCTTGTCTTTGCCTGGTACCATGTCTCCGTGAGAGCAGCTAGTCCCGCTTCCCATCTGTCCGACCATGTTTCCTTGAGAGTAAATAATCTCGGCTTCCCTTGGTAGTGCCACGCTCGCTTGAGAGCAGCTAATCTCGCTTTGCCCTGGCGGAGGAACCATCCTCGCCTGGTCACAGCCAGCCCCAGCACCCATTCTTGGCGTATGCTGTCCACATGTTTGAGTTCGCCAGATATGATTATTTTGAGTATCTCGTCTGCGAGCTTGCCCCGTCGGCGAAGGGGTTCAAGCACCCTGAAGTATACCCAGCCTGCGCACCCAAAGACGATGATCCCACTAGCTATGGCGAACGCAATGTATCCACTTGTCACTAAGATCAAAGCGATTGCGGCCACAAGAAACACACTGAAGTTCACTACATTGCTCATCATGCCCTGCCTCTCATTGGACAGAAAGGTCACCCAATCGTGGATCGTTAGGCAGGATTTGGCTTCCACTTTCTTAGCTGTGTCCTTTTTTTTCATCGCTCCCCTGTACCATTCTTCGGCAATAGGCTTCTGGTTTAGCTATCAGCCACAGTATAGATGTCTACTACCTTTCTAAATCCTCTGGCCAGGCTATGTTCATGATTTCGCACGCCTTTTGCCATCGTTTGTTTAATTTCCCCCCCTTAAGGTTAACTCATTTGAATCAGCCTCACAATCACCCAAAAGTAACGTTTGCGCCAGAAAATGGTCATAGGACAAAAATACCTGTCGCCACGAGGAGAAAAGAACTGTGCAGACGCGCTGATAAGGGTAAGCCCATTGCACCCTTGTTTGCCCGTAGGATCAGCCCTTAAAACATGCAAAATAGAGCTATTGCCTGGCAAATCATAGCAACGGCAACTTTTCGGTCATGTGAATATTCAAGTGTTGTTACGGTTCTCTTGTTCAGTGTTCAACTATTGATCCATGGACTGGATAATCGTACAGTACTACAGGAAAGGACGCGAGCGGTCTCTGCCTTTTCCGCTAGCTACATGGGGTTCAGGTGGTCGGTGGTTCAAATCCACTCGCCCCGACTCTGAACTGGCAATGTAGTAGCGGAGCAGCAATCGTCTGTTTCGTTCAACGATAATTCAATACATCACGCATTTCGTCAGAATGTTTGGGGTCTGCAGATCTATTGCGCTTACTCGTGATGGTGACAGGAAGCTACCGGCGAGACACGGTAAGCCAACGAGTTGCGAGTCCCAACGCGTTGTATTTGACAGCAATAATGACAAGTGGGTGTTTCGGCCTTATCTCTTCAGCGCAGGCTGCAAGCTGCAGCGCTTCTCCTAACTCATCAACCGCTGGAGAATCTGCTCCTTCTGTTCTGTACTGAGAAACCCTTGGTCCACTAGCTCCTGTAGCCAGGCCTCAGCAGTGTCCAGGACTTCGGCCCTGCGCTGTTCAGCAAGCTGGCCTTGCTCTACCGCCTTGTCAATTCTAGCCTCAACCCGCTCGAGTATTTGCGCCTTTTCCTCCTCACTCAGGTTCCCCTCTAGCCACATCGTGACACGCTCCAGGACCTGCGCCCTGTTCTCCTCAGCAAGCTGACCTCGTTCTATTATCCCATCGATCCTGGCTTCAACCTGCTCCAGTATTTCCGCCCTGCGCTCTTCACTTCACCCGCCCCGCTCCACTGCCTTAGCAGTCATCTCCTCAACCCGGCCCACGATTTCCGCCTTATGCTCCTCGGCGAACAGACCTCGCTCTATTGCCCTGTCAATCCGAGCCTCAACCCGCTCAAGGATCTGGGCCTTTCGCTCCTCACTT
>Ga0209427_10008751_pt1 | contig 11358 bp, 9 predicted proteins | sample DeeMarSWOR136_30_FD_187465 | JGI IMG/M metagenome (GOLD analysis project Ga0209427, IMG submission 187465) | Marine sediment microbial communities from White Oak River estuary, North Carolina - WOR-1-36_30 (SPAdes) (version 2) | ecosystem: Environmental > Aquatic > Marine > Intertidal zone >... | reverse complement strand
CATAGACAGCTTTCGCTTCTGGCCGGTATTCGAATATCAGACATTTGCAGAGTTATGCCCTGGTGTTGAACTTGTGGAATCCCACAGATTATTCGGCGAGATACGTGGACCCAAGAGCGCTGAGGAACTGGCGGTGATGGAGAAGGCCATCCACATTTCAGACCTGGCGCATTACACTTTTCTGGCCAATCTGAAACCGGGACTTACGGAGGAGGAGGTAGCCGGTAAAGCCAACGAGATTCTGACGGCCCATGATATTGTCGATAGAATTATATTAATCCACAGTCGGCCGGAAGCGGCTTACCCGTACCGCCCCAGCCCGAACATTATAGAGAAACCGAACCCGGTGACTTTTTCCCCGGAGTTCACCAGGAACCTGGGGTATGGCGCCCAGATGATACGGGCTTACTGGTGGGAGGAACCCGAAGGCGTGTACAAGAAGATGTTCCAGCTATGGGCGGAAATGAGACAGATGGTCATGCAGGAGTTCCGACCCAGAGTTGAAATAACCGACGCCGGTAAAAAGATTGAAGATTTGGTCGGCGAATGGGGCTTCGAGTGTGACAAGCTGGGCCATGCCGTAGGGTTATCCTACGGTGATGCCCCCTACATCACCGCCGGCCCACATGAGCGTGACTACATGGAGTGGACAATCCTGACCGATGAGGTGTATGTCGTTCATCCCATGGTAAGGTGTAAGGGAGGAAAAGCGCCATTCACCATGATTGGGGATATGTATCATATCGGCAAGGACGCCACCAAGTGGATGACCACCGCACTGCCCGGCCTCCCCGAGATAATTCCCCAGTAGTACACTGGCCAGCGGCGGGTGACAGGACTGATGAAAAGCATTGTTATTTATTATTCACAGACGGGAAGTACCCGGCAGATTGCCCAGGCCATCCATGACGGGATAAAAGAGCAATCAGGGCAGTGTGATATTGCCCGACTTCAGGACGTAGATACGGATGATTTAACCGGGTATGACCTGATTGGACTGGGCGCACCGGTATGGCACCGGAGAGAACCGGCCAACATGATGGAGTTCATCGAGTTTACCATGAATTCGGTGGCAGGAAAGCACGGTTTTGCTTTTTGCACTCACGGTCTCTACCCCGGCCGCTTCCTTGCCAGAGTGGTGCAGCTCATGAGACAGCGCGGTCTGACGGTTATCGGCTGGAACAACTGGTACGGCAGCGTCTTCCTGCCGGAGAAACCCAAGCCCTATTTTACCGATGGTCATCCCGATGAAATCGACCTCAATGAGGCGAAGAGCTTCGGTCGGGAAATAGCCGAGCGCAGTCGGAGGATATATGCCGGTGAGAGCCAGCTTATCCCGGTACTGCCACAGGGACAGGAGTATGACGAACTATACCCGGGGCCGCCGAGGTTGGTACGCAGGACCTCCGAGCAGCGGGAGATCATAGGCATCCGGGCATTCGACTATAAAATCAATATGGATAAATGCGCCTATCCCCGGTGCACGGTCTGCATCGACAACTGCCCGACACACAGCATCAACCTATCCGTGTCCCCGCCGATTCTCAAAGAGACCTGCGACCGGTGCTCGTACTGCGAGCAGATTTGCCCCCGTGGCGCCATTGAGTTCGATTGGGAACCTATCGTTAAAATCGTCGATGAGGACGCCATCCAGCGTTTCACCAGGGAGTCAAAAGAAGCCGAGGCCAGAAGGGGCTTCCGGAGACTGGTGCCGCTAAAAGACGTCGGCTGGAATACCCCTTGGTACAAAGTCAAGAAACCCCCGCGTATTAAGCCAATTTGAACGGTAAAAGAAGAAGGAGAAAGAAACATGGCGGAGACAAAATATGATAAATATTTCACCAGGGACTGCCTCAAACCACACCCTGAAAAAGAAGGCGTCTTTCTCACTACTACCAGGAATCTGGAGTGGTCCGGTGGTGGCAACTACTCCATTGACTGCTTTTTTATTACATCCCCCCGCCTGATGATAACCCAACCCCACCAGCATGAATTCGCCCAGTATCTACACTTCTTCTCGGCAAACCCTAATGATGCCACCGAATTTGACGCTGAAGTCGAGATTTCACTGGGTGAAGAAGGCGAGAAACATATAATTACCGAGCCTACGGCCGTATATATCCCGTCCCGACTGTACCACGGCCCGCTGAACTTCGTTAAAATAAACAGACCCATCCTATTCGTAGACCTTGTCTTAACCGGTAAATATACGAGGATAGGTGATACTCCGGACTAGGCGGGGAATAGCCGAGAACCTGCTGATTTTACATCTCAGGACAACATCTTATATCATTAGACTGAATATCCCTAAAAACGCCGTTTCAAGTACCAAATATTTCAAACTTCATGACGAGGAGGCAAATAGTGTTACTATCAGATAGAGTCGCTCTTATCACTGGTGGAGCTAAAGGTATGGGAAGAGGTATGGCCCTGAAATTTTCGGAGGAAGGTTGTTCCGTCGCCGTTGCCGATATCGACCTGAAAGAGGCAGAGAACACCATCGCCGAGGTTCAAAAGCGAGGCAGAGACGGACTGGCCGTACATTGTGATGTCACCGACGGCAACCAGGTCCGTAATACGGTGGACAGGGTAATCAACAAATTCGGCAGGATTGACATCCTAGTTAATAACGCGGGGGCTATTGCCGTCCACAAGCCCATCGAAGATATAACCGAAGAGGAGTGGGATAAAGTCCTGGCTTTAAATCTGAAAAGCGACTTCCTGTTCTGCAAGTATGTCGTGCCCCATATGAAAAAACAGAAGTACGGCAAAATCATTAACATTTCCTCAATAGGAGCCGTCCAGCCCCCTGCCCACGAGGTACATTACAATACCGCCAAAGCCGGGATTATCGGTTTTACCTATGACCTAGGTAAGGAGCTGGCACCCTTGAACATAACCGTAAATGCCATCCTGCCCGGCCCAATCCGGACGTCATTCTACGCGCGACGCACAGACTCCATGACAGATAGCGAAAAGGACGACTTCTTTGCCGCCCTGGGCAAAAAGGTACCCATGCAGAGGGCAGGCACTCCGGAGGATATGGCCGGCGCCGCCTTATTCCTGGCCTCAGAGCTCTCGGCATACGTTACGTGTGAGACTCTTTACGTAACCGGCGGACTGCCCCAGCTACCATAGCATTCAACATGATTAACAGGCCATATCATCCCGGCCTGACTTCCGGAGGCGTGTCCTGCGGCGGCCAGAGTTCTTCGGCCACGTCGTCCAGGCCCAGTTCCAGCAGCTTATCCTTGCTCGGTTTGGTGGTTACCCGGTCCCAGTCCAGAGCGCCGAGGTTCCAGTAGTCCTGGGCTTCTATGTCAGTCATAACACCCGCCAACGGGCCTTCCGTCTGGGGAGGCCTACCGATTATCCTGCCATGAACCTTACGCTCAATAGGATTGTCACCTTCGCGAAGGGTAAAAACATGCCTTATATTAGCAATCCTCTCACCAGCTTTGAGCAGTTCTTCCTCGGAGCGGTCCCAGCCGGTAACGGCACTTAGAAATCCCACGACATATTTCGCGTGATTACCGGCCAGGCCGCCGTGCATGCAGAGTCCAGCGGAGCTGCTGACATACTGCATGAACTGGCTGGGTCCGAAACCGGTGGTATGACGGCCGGGGGTGGCATCCATATGGTACATGGCGCTGGTCATCTTGTCGCCAAAGAAACCGGCTTTGGGGTCGTGCATCCCCAGTTCCTGCCCGCCGATATGTACCGCAAACTCCTCGGCTCCCTTCCCAAGCTTTTCGGCGGCTACCTTAACGCCATCGGCCAGGACATCGCCGAGGCCTTCACGCTTCACGAGCTTCTCCGTCATGGCGACAAGAGCCCGATGGTTGCCCCAGGTCAAATCAATGCCGTCGGTATCCGCCTTCGTGATAATACCGTGCTCATAGCATTCGATAGCGAAGGCGATAATACTTCCGGCCGAGATGGTGTCCATCCCGTAGCTGTTGCAGAGATGACTTGCCATGGCTATCGACTCCGCATTTGTATTGCAGCAGTTCGCACCGAAAGCGCCTATAGTCTCGTATTCCAGCCTGTGATTTCCGGTGGGGTAATCATACTCGATTCCCTTTTTCAGACTACCCTTACAGGCCGCCGGACAGTGCCAGCAGCCCTTTCTCCTGTCCAGATTGGCGATTATCATATCCTTATTAAGCCCGGAGACATCGGGTATGTCGACAACGCCGACACCACCCCAGTTCTTGACTGGCGTATCGCCGCTGTGGGCGGACGTGTCACCGTGGCCTCCGGTGCCATATGTATGAAATCGTTCAAGGAACGGTTTCCCCTCGGCAATATGCTCTTTTCTCAATTTGTTGGCCGCCTCAACATCGACAACGGGAACTTCCTTGTTTCCCCTGGCCACCACCGCCTTTAGCTTTTTGGAGCCCATAACCGCCCCTAATCCCGAACGCCCGGCGGCATCGCCTCTATTACTCATAATGCAGGCAACGAGAGCCACCTTTTCTCCGGTCGGACCGATACTGACCACTTTCGACGTCGGGCCGTATTCGGCCTCCAGCGTATCCTCGGTACAGTAGGTGTCCTTGCCCCAGAGGTGCGCGGCATCTTTAAGTTCGGCTTTACCGTTGTCAATGAGCAGATATACCGGCCTATCCGAAATGCCGGTGAAAAATACTCCGTCATAGCCGGCAAACTTGAGGTGAGGGCCGAAATGCCCGCCGGAATTGGCATCACCCCAGCTGTGCGTAAGTGGTGACTTCGCCACGGCGGCATAGCGGCAACCGAAAGTGGCCGGCGTACCGGTCAGCGGGCCGGTAAGCAGACCCAGCGTATTCTCAGGTCCCAGCGGGTCTACGCCGCCCTTCTGCCGACTGTACAAAATCCTGGCCCCGATGCCGTAACCCCCGATGAAATCGCGGCCCAGATTCTCGTCAAGGGGCTCCTCTCTTATCTCTCCCGTGGAAAGGTCCACGAATAAAAGCTTCCCCATATACCCTCTGGCCATTTATAACTCCTTTCGCAGTTTGTTGACATTATACTCACGGTTCAGCTTCGGGTCAAAATATCGGTAACAGCAATTACGTTACCCCCGGGATATGCTGTAGAGCCTCATGGCGCGTTCGGTGGCCGCCTGCAGGAGTTCCTCAGCATTCTTCATGGCTTCGTCACGTTCCATGCACCCCGGCAGAATACTGACGACGGCGTCTATTCCGCAATCATAGACTTCCTGATACCCTTCGCCGAGTTCTCCGGTAATGGCAATCACCGGTATGCCCACCGCTTTCGCGCGGCCGGCTATTCCCGCTACCGTCTTGCCGTAAGCAGTCTGATGGTCAATCCGGCCTTCCCCCGTTAAAACAAGGTCGGAACCCATTAGGTGCTTATCAAATCCGATACTATCAGCGACAATGTCTATCCCCCGCTGTAAAGAAGCGTTAAGAAACGCTACCAGTCCGGCCCCAACGCCGCCGGCAGCGCCGGCGCCCGGCATTTCCCCCACCTCCAGTCCCAGTTCCTGCCTGACGACATCATCAAAATTACGCAGGGCGGCATCAAGCTGTTTGACCATGTCCGGAGTCGCCCCTTTCTGCGGACTGTATATGTAAGCGGTACCGTTGACACCGTACAGAGGATTGGTAACGTCGCAGGCGCAGATTATGTCACAACCGGCAATAGATGGATGCCGCCCAGAAACGTCAATGTGCCTGAGGCGGGCCAGGCCGGCGCCACCCGGGGAAATCGGATTGTTGTCCTCGTCCAAGAGTTTTATACCCAGGGCCTGAGCCATACCGGCCCCGCCATCAACGGTGGCGCTGTCACCCAGACCTATGATGATTTTGCGGCAGCCAGACTCCAGGGCTGCCACTATAAGCTCCCCCGTACCATAGGTGCTGGCCGCCAGGGGATTGAGTTTGTCCTTCGGGACGAGATTCAGACCGGAAGCGGCCGCCATTTCAATAACAGCGGTGTTTCCGTCTCCCAGTATACCCCAGACAGCTTCAACTCTATCACCTAATGGACCGTTTACCTCTGTGGTAAATATCTTCCCTCCGGTAGCTTCCATCATGGCTCTGACAGTACCTTCCCCACCGTCAGCTATGGGCAACAGAACTATTTCACAGTCTTTGATCGCGGCTTTCACGCCTTTTTCCATGGCTCCGGCCGCTTCATGTGCTTTCAGGCTTCCTTTAAATGACTGTGGTGCAATAATAATCTTCATGTTATCAACCTGTATCTAGCTTTGCGCTCTCAGAGTGATATCTTCAAATATTACTATATAGGCGGTCGCCGTTATTTGTCTACTTTTAGAAAGTTCCTATTTGCATTAGGTTATCAGTCTTGCCTCACCCCTCCCCCCTTTCTATGTTATCTATTCCCACCCAGGCCACCCAGTATCATCTACTGCTTATCCCGTAGATTAACCCCACCATCTAATTGGTAAAAGGCGGGGGTCTCTACGGGTTATGCCGCAGGTGACTCGAGGGTGGTAGGGTGGGTAAAGATTAGTAAAGCAAAGTGGATTTCAATACGGGGAGTAGCTAGCGGAGAGGGGCGTAAGCCCCTCTCGTATAATAATCCCCCTCTCCTGTGACCACCTCATCAGGAGAGGGGGACATAGGGGGTGAGGTAGATAGAATATTCTCTTTTCATATCTATTCCCATCCAGGCCGCCCGGTATCATCAGCGGGTTATCCCGCGAGCACCCCCCACGAAAACCCATTAGGTATAATCCATAAAATTGACATCTTTTTGCAGGCCAGTTTACAATGACAGACAATGATATGTAGTAAAGGCAGTTTGTACAGATGGAAGAACGTTATAAAGTAGTGCTGGTGGACGGAATGATTGGTGATACCCCTATACCAGTGGCGGAAGAAACCGAGGAACTGGCCAAGGTAAACGCCGATTTAGTAGTCGCCGATTGCCAGAACAAGGATGAGATTATTGCCGCCGCCAAAGACGCCGATGTCATACTGGTCATCGCGGCTAATATGACACGTCCAGTCCTAGAGAAACTGCCGAAGTGCCGGGCCATCATTCGCTACGGCATCGGTTATGACACCATTGATGTGGAAGCAGCTACCGATAACAACATCCTGGTAGTTAACATCCCCGATTTCTGCCTCGAGGAGGTCTCCAACCATGCCATTGCCCTGCTTCTGGCATGCGCCAAGAAAATCGTGCTACTGAATTCCAGGATTAAGCAGGGCAAATGGATGGAAGCCGCAAAGGCCCTTTCGCCAATGGGACCGATTTACGGGCAAACCCTGGGTCTGATAGGCTGTGGCAATATCGGTCGAATGGTGGCCATGAAAGTAAAATGCTTCGGTTTGAAAGTACTGGGCTATGACCCTTATGTGGACAAGTCACTGGCCGCAGAATATGGTATTACCCTTACCAGCCTGCAGGAGCTGCTTGAGGAGTCGGACTTTATCTCGGTGCATGCCGCCCTTAACCGGGAAACGAGGCACTTAATCGGTGAAAACCAATTCAAAAGAATGAAACCGACCGCCTATCTAATCAATACGGCCCGTGGTTCCATAATCGATGAGCCAGCCCTTATCAAAGCTCTACACGAGAATTGGATAGCTGGCGCCGGGCTGGATGTCTTTGAACATGAGCCGGTTGAACCTGATAATCCCCTGCTGAAAATGGACAATGTCATTGTCCTGCCCCACTCGGCTTCCTATTCCGATGCCGCCTTCAAGCGGTTGAAGACCAGCGTGGGGCGGGAGACAGCCAGGGTCCTCAGTGGGCACTGGCCTGAAAATGTCGTTAATAAGACGGTCAGACCGAAAGTCGACCTGATAAAATAAAAAGTAGAAAAGGGAAAGCGAAGATGAAGAAGAATCGACTCCGCGAGCTCCTGAATGAAGGCAAACCGACCCTGGGCACCCATGTACTGTCGACCTGGCCAGGTATTGTTGAAGTAATCGGTCAGACCGGCGCCTTTGATTACATCGAGTATGTCGGTGAGTATTCCTCTTTCAGCCTGGAACAAATGGATAACTTCGGCCGGGCGATTGAGCTCTTCCCCAATATGTCGGCCATGATGAAGGTGGAGGAGCAGACCAGAGGATTTATTGCCATACGGGCGATAGATTCCGGTATTCAGAACGTACTCTTCACCGATTGCCGCTCTGCGGAAGATGTCAGAGAATGCATCCGTTACGTCAGGGCGGAGACGCCGGAAGCCGGTGGCATCCACGGCTACGGTATGCGGCGCAGTACCGGTTATGGTTACGGAGCCGAGGACGCCATAGAGGCATGGACGAAGGCCATGGACGAGGTCGTTATTGCTATCATGATTGAGAAAAAAGGCGCTATCGATAACCTTGAAGAGATTCTGTCGGTAAAGGGTGTGGACATGGTCCAGTTCGGCCCGGTTGACTACTCGATAAGCATCGGCAGGCCAGGGCAGGTGCAGAGTCCAGAGGTCCAAGAAGCACACGAATATATGATAAAGCTTGCCCTGGAGAAGGGCATAGCCCCCAGGGTGGAAATCGCCAGCTTTGAGCAGGCTGGGCCTTTTGTGGAAATGGGCGTCCGTCACTTCTGTATCGGCTGGGATACATCGATAATCTCACAGTGGTGCCGGCAGCAGGCGGAAGGAATGCGCAAGCTGCTTGCGTCAGTATAACCGGCAATATAGAGGGAGAATAAATGACAAAACCAAAAGTCTTTGTGAGCCGACTCATAGCTCAGGAGGCGCTGGATATAATCGACCAGGCCACCGAGATGGAAGTATGGCCTGAGGAATTACCCCCATCCTATGAGGTATTCCTGGATAAAACCAGCGATGCCGACGGACTAGTAACGATGCTTTCGGATAAGGTTGACTCCAATCTAATGAATAAATCACCGAACCTCAAAGTAATAAGCAACATGGCTGTCGGCCACGACAATATCGATGTCCAGGAAGCTACAAAACGCCGTATCGTCGTTGGTTATACCCCGGGAGTACTCACCGAGACGACGGCTGACCTTGTTTTTTCACTGCTTATGTCCGCTGCCAGACGTATAGTTGAAGCTGATAACTATACCAGACAGGGGAAATGGAAGACCTGGGGACCCATGGTATTGCAGGGGCAGGACATCCATCATGCCACGCTGGGTATTATCGGCCTGGGACGCATCGGCACCGGGGTTGCCAGGCGGGCCAGAGGCTTCGATATGAAGGTACTCTACTACAGCCGGACAAGGCGACGTCGCCAGGAAGAGAGGGAGCTTGGTGTGGAATATGTCCCCGAGCTGCCGTTACTGCTGTCCAGGTCTGATTTCATAAGCGTTAACGTACCGCTGACCACAGAAACCAGGTATATGATAGGTGAAGGTGAATTTGCCCTGATGAAGCCGAATGCTGTCTTTATCAATACGTCGCGTGGTTCCGTCGTTGACCAGAAGGCGCTCTATCAGGCGCTGAAAAACGGCCAGATATTCGCCGCCGCCATAGACGTTACCGAGACCGAACCGATTCCCCCTGATGACCCGCTGCTTACACTGAGTAATATTATTATTACTCCGCATATTGGCAGTTCCAGCTTTTTCACGCGCACGAAAATGGCTATTATGGCCGCCGAAAACCTACTGGCAGGCTTACGCGGTGAAATACCTCCGAACTGCGTTAATCCGGAGGCATTAAAAGAATAGGGGCCGCCGAAACAACCCCTATCTCGGTTACGACATTATTATTCAGTCCTACATGTTTTTTTCTTACTCAGGAATCTCTTAAGAGCGCATCATGTCACATCATTGAATAAGGCAAGAAGGTGCTGATTATAGGAAGGGCACATAGCAAAGCAATATTAAGCACATCAGCTATAACGAACGGTATTACGCCACGGTAAATCGCACTAAGAGGGGCATCAATGACTCCGCGGAGACCAAAGAGGTTGATGCCGAAAGGCGGAGTGATCTGTCCTATTTCTATAATCCTCACCGTGATTACACTCCACCATATGATGTCGAATCCCAGCGCCTCCATCGCCGGGAAGAGTATAGGAATGGTGAGAATCACTATGGCAATAACATCAAAAAAACAGCCAAGGATTAAATAAACCAGCAGGATAATAACCAGGATAGCCCATTTGGATATCGGTAAACCGACCATAAACTCACCGAGAGTATTGGGAATCTGGGTTACGGCCAGGAAGGCGTTGAACAGAAAGACACCCGCCAGTATGACCACAATCATACCCATCATCCTGGCGGTATCCATCAAGGAAAACCAGAAGCCTTGGCGGCTCATCTCTCTCCTCGCCAGACAGATGACCAAAGCCCCAAAGGCGCCGATAGCACCGGCCTCTGTAACTGTGCATATACCACCGTAAATACTTCCCATTACCACGAGGAATAAAAGTACCACCGGCCACGTTCGCCTTACCGACGCTGCTCTATCCTTCCAGGTCGTCTTAATCCCACCCGGAGCTAATTTGGGATTAATCTTGCACACAATGGCAAGGGCGAGCATATAAAAAATGACTTCAGTAATACCAGGGAATACCCCGGCCATAAATAGTTGACCGATATTTAATTCCGCCATTATCCCGATAAGGATAAATCCCATACTGGGTGGTATCAAAATACCCAGTGTGCCCCCGGCCGATATAACTCCAGCCGCTAACGGCATGTCATACCCCGCCTTTCTCATCTCCGGATACGACACCTTACCCATGACAATGGAACCGGCTAAACTGGAACCGGCTACGGCAGCAAATAAACCACAGCCACCTACCGTGGCCATAGCCAGGCCACCCTTGAATTGGCCCACCCAGGCACGAGCCGATTCATAGGCCTCTTTCCCTATCCCACCCTGAGAGACAAAGGCGGCCATAAGAAAGAACATAGCAAGCACGGTAAAACTGTAATCACTCATTCTGTTAAAAGGTATTATGGCCAGATTGCCGAGAGCAGCACCCCAGCCGCCGATCAGGGCAAAGCCGATAAAACCGGCGATAAGCAATGTTAAACCCAGGTGCGTGCCCATTAGAATGAGAACGACAACAATAACGCCACCTATGATGCCTATTTCAGTCTGACTCATCGCCTTGATACCTCGACAATAAGATCATAGATGTCTATCAGCAGTATGAAAGCCAGCCAAAAGAAACCTATGGTAAAGATGAGCATAAAAGGCCAGAGTGCTATACCTAAGGTTATTGTTTCACCACCAATTGTTTTGTGCATATAATCCCACGCCCTCAACCACCCCTGCCAAGTTACCAGGGCCGACCCCACGAGACATATTGAATAGGAAAAGATAAACAACCCGGCTCGCCCTTTCCGGGGAAGACGATCAGAGACTAAATTAATCTGAATGTGCCCCTTGATAAGCTGGGTATAGCCGATGGCCATGGCTCCACAGATAACGAATGCGAATGA
>Ga0209427_10008750_pt1 | contig 11360 bp, 4 predicted proteins | sample DeeMarSWOR136_30_FD_187465 | JGI IMG/M metagenome (GOLD analysis project Ga0209427, IMG submission 187465) | Marine sediment microbial communities from White Oak River estuary, North Carolina - WOR-1-36_30 (SPAdes) (version 2) | ecosystem: Environmental > Aquatic > Marine > Intertidal zone >... | reverse complement strand
CCTACAGACTTGTTCACCAAAAGAGAGCTCACCGCAAGGAATGCCCCCCGAGAGGAATACCAGCTCCCGCATTGGCTGTTTCAGCATCAAGATCTGATCCACGACCTTGAAGGCGCGAACCTCGTCGATCAGAAGACCCTCACCAATATGCTCAATCACATCCATTTTATGGATGGATATCTTTTTGTTCACTTACGTCATCCTAAACACGAAGATAGTATCCTTGTGAAAGCCCGGCCGGAGCCCTGCCTGGGCAAAGAAATCACTTGCCGCTGGTCTGATGAAAGGATAGCGAACCTTCAGTTGAAAACTTACAAGTTCCTCAATATCATAATCGATGACGGGTCGTCCATGATCCTGGTACCCGCTTTGTTGCAGGAAAAGAATCAGGACGGTCTCACCGTTGAGTTGCCGTCAACAAGCTATGTCGTGGGACAGCGGCAGGCGAGGCGTTACCCATGTCACGAGGTGGTGGTTGAGTTGATTCAAAGCGGGTATCAGGCAAGAGGAGAATTGCTCGATTTTAGTCCCGTGGGGTTCCGGATTAGGATCGATATACAGTCATCCGATTCTTTCCGCTGGTTCAATGCAGATGCATTGGTCACCATCAATTTGCGGCACGGGGACAAGATTCTGTTTTCCGGTCTATGCAGGTGTGTTCGTGAGCGCGGTGGTACTAGGGAGAAGGAGATTGTGGCTGCCCCAGTGGACCAAAAGATTACCCGGTTCAAGAGAAAGCAGATGCGGAATCCCCGCCAGCAGTTGGTGCCCCCTCCCAGGCTCATTTTCGATCACCCTCTTCTGAAAAAAAGGGTACAATTAGAGGTCGCAGATATTTCCACCTCGGGTTTGTCCGTATATGAAAAGCCGGGTGAGGGAGTTTTGTTGCAGGGCATGGTTATCCCCGAGCTGGTAATAGATATTTCAGGCGCTGTAAGGATGAAGTGTTCTGCCCAGGTGATCTATCGTTCTGTTGAGCAAGGAAAAGGCGTACGTTGTGGTCTTTCCATTCTAGACATGGATATCAATACCTACAGCCGTCTGACGCATATCCTCACAAGTGCGCTGGATCCCCACGCACATATTGCCAGCGAATTGGATATGGATGCTCTATGGGAGTTCTTTTTTGAAACGGGTTTTATCTATCCCTCCAAGTATAGGCTAATTCATCGGCACCGGGAGGATTTCAAAAGGACCTATAAAAAGATATATCAGGAGAGCCCGGAGATCGAGAAGCACTTTACGTACCAGAGACACGGTATGATTTACGGCCACGTCTCCATGGTAAGGGCTTACGAGAGGGCCTGGTTGATCCATCACCACGCTGCACGGAGCATGGAAGACAAGCATGCTGGGTTTATGGTGTTGAAACAAATTATTCATTATTTGAATGATATGTATCGCCTGCCCTCCGCAAAAGTGGACTATGTGATGGTCTATTTCCGCCCGGAGAAGAAGTTTCCTGAGCGAGTTTTCGGTGGTTTCGCCAGAGCTCTGAACAATTCCCGGGCTTGCTCTATGGATCTCTTCTCATATCTCCCGTATACAAGCCTCTCTCTGGGTACCAACCTACCAGAAGGTTGGTCGTTAAGGGCAAGCTCAACACTCGACCTTTGGGAGTTGAAACGGTTTTATAGTCACCGTTCCGGCGGCCTGCTTTTCGACGCCTTTGGTCTGGGTCAAGAGAATTCTGTGGATGAATCGCTTGAACAGGTTTACAATAGGCTCGGTTTCTTTCGGAAAGTAACGATTTACTCTTTAAGCCACAGGGGTGATCTGAATGCCGTTCTAATCGTTAATCAATCGGATTTGGGAATCAATCTCTCCGAACTGTTGAATGGTATCACTATCCTGATAATGAATCATGAGGATCTCCCCTGGAATGTCCTTTCCACTGCCATTGCAGAGTTGACCGGTGTCTACGACATGGAGAGGGTGCCTGTTTTGTTTTACCCCTTTGAATATGTAGAGGCCATGAAGGTTCCTTATGAGAAGCAATATCAGCTATGGATATATGATGCTCGCTTCGTCAGCCGGTTTACAGAGTATTTGCAGCGAAGATTCAGAATAAGCTATTGGAAATAGCTTCTCTTTAACGGAATGTAAATCATACCATGTGGATTTGGATCACTACAATAATAGCTCAGTATTCTTAATCCTAGAAACGTAGCATGAGGTAGGACCGTTTTATTGAAACAAATCTAGTTGACTCTGCTTAATCTTCTTATCCTTATTTTCTTTCCATCTGAGATACTTCCGTATTTGATCCTCATTCAGCCGTGTTGCTTTTAAGGAGAATCAGCGAAGCCTTAAACGTAATTCCTAATATCTGTTCCCTAATTTCTTTGAAACAGTCTTATTGATATTTTTTTCAAATATCCCATCACGGAAGATGCAGAATATATGGATGTCACCAGATCAATGTGTCCCTTTTAGACATTTAATCCATGTTTTGCAGTTGAATTGAACAGGGTACTGACAAGGTCGTGCAACTAATTGGTTGTGCTCCTTGTCACAAAAGCGCAGCGCCTCTTCAGGCATCATGGATACATGGATGCCGCCCATAACGGTGGGTATACCCTGCTTAAGATAGATTTGGACAATTTGATAGGCACGATAGACCGAACCCGTTAAGGCCGTAATGCCCGCAAAGTCGGCTTCTCGAAACCCAAAAGGCTCGATGTTCTCGTCGTGCACCTTTAACAGATAATGGTGCGGGGTCAAAGCATTCAAGTAAGGCAGATTCAACGGAGGCCAAGCAGTTGCCCCGGTAGGTACCCATTCATTTGCGGCTACTGGCGGGATTGATCAGCGGCAGACGTGGCATGTCTTTTGCTAAAACTTAAGAGGATTAATAGATGATTCTTTATTAAGATGAGTGCAGAGTAAAGGCGGCTCTGTCAACCGATAATCATACTCATGACATCGTCTTCCAAAAACCCTTTATTGAATTAATTAGAGCTTTGAGCGTAGAAAAGGGTTAGCCAGTAATACACTTTTGCGGTCTCCAGAATTCAGCACCGCCAATAAGTAATATTCGATAATGCCATTGCTACTTCAGTCACCTTTGGTTGACAGTTTACTTTTTGTGGCATCTTTTTACTCTCCCTGGTGGATCTGACATGAATCTTCTGGGGCGGAAAAAGATTAGCGCAAGAGGTTGCATCGTGGCCACCCCTTTTGCCGGAGGGCAATACTAGAGTCTAAGGTATGTCAGAAATATTGAGAATGCAACCTAGAGTGGAAGCACGGAGCCAGGTATGATTAAGAAGACGCTGGTGGTAAAATACGGTAACGACGGATTATATTCTTCAGATAATATATACCTAGCCAGCAGAATTACAACCCACTTAAATTATTGACATTTCCTAGTTAATGGTTTTTAATGTGGACTATCATATTCCCGTTAGAATGATATGAGTGAAATTATCTCAGATTCATGGAGGTTCTATGGCCTTTAGAATCGGCAATGATAATAAGAACATGGATCCTCTATATAATAGTAGGGTCATAAGCATCTTCCTAGACTATATTAAGAAGTATTATTCCGACATAGATATTGATCCTATTCTTGAGTATGCAGGTATGCCGAACTATGCTGTGGAGGACCCAGCACACTGGTTCACTCAGGAGCAGGTTGACCGCTTTCACGAAATCCTGGTTGAAAAGACTGGCGATCCGAATATTGCCCGGGAAGCAGGACGGTACGCATTATCTTCTGACGTACTGGGTGCTGCAAAGCAATATACATTGGGATTACTGAGCCTGACATCTGTTTATCTCTTGATGGAGAAGCTTTATCCCATCATGAGTCGTGGAGCTACTGTCAAGGCAAGAAGACTGGGGCCGAATGAGGTTGAAGTTGTTTCCACCCCTAAACCGGGAGTTGAGGAAAAGCCTTATCAATGTGGAAATCGGATGGGTATGTTTGAATCCCTTGCAAAGTTGTTCACCGAAAAGTTTGCCAATATTGAGCATCCTTCATGTTTCCATAAGGGCGATGACTGCTGCCGTTACATTATCACCTGGGAAAAGAGCCCTTCTCTGATCTTGAAAAGAGTGCGTAATGTTTCTCTGCTACTTAGTATCATGGGGTCTGTTGCTCTATTCTTTTTCTTGCCAGCCACGACCTGGGGCGTTGTTGTGCTACTATGTGCTCTCCTCGTGATGGTATTCGCAGCTTACTCGGAGCGTCTTGAAAGCAAGGAGCTAACCAAGACCATCGAAGCGCAGGGCAATGCAGCCGAGGGTCAATTAGAGGAGATGAATATTCGTTACAATAATGCATTGCTTGTTCAGGAAATTGGCCAGGCAACCTCTAAGATCCTGGAAAGTGATAGGCTAATAGATGCTGTTATGAGTGCAATGGAAAAGCGCCTCGATTTTGACCGCGGGATGATCATGCTGGCCAACAGGGAACGCAGCCGACTTCTATATACTGCTGGCTACGGTTACAGTAAGGAGCAAGAAGAACTTTTGCGGCAAACCGAATTTCATCTAGACAAGCCTGAGTCAAAAGGAATGTTTGTAGTGGCTTTTAGAGACCAGAAACCCTTTTTGCTCAATGATCTTGTCGAAGATAGCAAAAAGCTTTCGCAAAGAAGTCAGGAATTAGCAAAGAAAATGGAAGTTCATTCACTCATTTGTGTGCCTATTGTCTATGAAGAAGAGACTCTCGGCATATTGGCCGTGGACAATATCAAGTCAAAAAGACCCCTTACTCAGAGCGACATGTCTCTTTTGATGGGGGTTGCCTCACAAACGGCGGTCAGTATGATTAATGCCATGTCGTTCAATAAACTTCAGGAAAGCGAGGAAAAGTATCGAACTATCATTGAAAGTACTGAAGAGGGATATTTCGAGATTGATCTTGCTGGCAACCTGAACTTTTTCAATGAATCGCTATGTAAAATTTCGGGGTATTCCGAGGGCGAATTGAAGCGTATGAATTATCGTGATTATGCAACCCCGGAGACGGCCAAGAGAATGTATAAGGCCTTTAGTGAGATCCGCCGGACAAAGAAGCCTGCCAGAGTAATGGATTACGAAGTCATCAGGAAAGATGGCAGCGCAATTGTTCTTGGGATGTCTGCTTCCCTGATACAGGACACAGCAGGTGAGCCGCTTGGTTTCCGTGGCGTTGTGCTAGATCTCACCGAGCGAAAACGTGCCGAGGAAGCTTTGCGGGCGAGTGAAGAGAGATACCGTACAGTTCTGGAGGCAAACCCTGACCCCGTTGTTGTGTATGACATGGAAGGAAAGGTTATCTATTTTAACCCGGCTTTTACTGAGGTATTTGGGTGGTCATTAGAGGAACGCCTAGGCAAAAAGATGGACTTGTTTGTGCCCGACGAAAACTGGCCGGAAACCAGTATGATGATTGAAAAGATGCTGGCAGGAGTGAGCTTCAGCGGCGTTGAAACGCGCCGATATACAAAAGATGGGAAAACCATCCCGGTGAGTATAAGCGGATCTACTTACCGTGATGGGGATGGCAATCCGATTGGTAGCGTCAACACCTTGCGGGATTTCAGCGAGCATAAGGAGCTCGAAGCACAACTCCAGCGAGCACAAAAAATGGAGGCGATTGGAACGCTTGCAGGTGGGGTGGCGCACGACCTCAACAATATCCTTTCGGGCCTGGTTAGCTATCCCGAGCTGTTGCTGATGGAAGTTCCACAAGACAGTCGCCTGAGGAGGCCCATATTAACGATACAAAACTCGGGAGAGAAGGCTGCTGCTATTGTGCAGGATCTGTTGACCCTTGCACGAAGGGGAGTTGCTGCGACAGAAGTAGTGAACCTCAATCATGTCATTTCTAACTACCTAAACAGTCCAGAGTATGAGAAGTTGATACAATACCACCCTAAGGTTCGATTAAGGAGCAATCTCGAAACAAACCTTCTACCTGTTTTGGGATCGCCTGTTCACCTTTCAAAGACTATTATGAATTTGGTCTCTAACGCAGCTGAGGCCATGATCGATGGGGGCACCATTCATATTTCCACAGAAAACCGCTATATTGACCGGCCAATTAAAGGCTATGACCATGTGGATGAAGGGGATTATGTAACCCTCAGCGTTTCCGATGAGGGTGTGGGCATCCCTCAAAAGGATATTGAGAAGATATTCGAGCCTTTCTATACAAAAAAGATGATGGGGCGAAGTGGAACAGGGCTGGGCATGGCTGTTGTTTGGGGGACGGTCAAGGATCACAAAGGATACATCGATGTTAAGAGCAGAGAAAGAAAGGGAACAAAATTCACCCTCTATTTCCCAATAACCAGAAAGAAATTAGTACAAGACATAAGTCGGTTCTCCATTGAAGAGCACAAGGGTAGTGGAGAATCGGTTTTGATCGTCGATGATGTAGAGGAGCAGAGAGAAATAGCATACGAGATGTTAAGTAAACTGGGCTATTCACCCAAAACGGTTTCGAGTGGTACTGAAGCGATCGACTACATGAAAAACAACTCGGCAGATCTTTTGGTTTTGGATATGATAATGGATCCTGGGATTGACGGGCTTGAGACCTATAAGAAAATACTCAATTTACATCCGAGACAGAAAGCAATAATCGTGAGTGGGTTTTCTGAAACAAAACGGGTGAAGGAGGCTCAGAAGTTAGGCGCGGGACCGTACGTTAAGAAACCGTATACCCTAGATAAACTTGGCACGGCTGTTAAGAATGAATTAAGCAGATAGAAAGCTCGGTTTTTTCGAATGCTTCTGTTTCACTGCTTTCAGGGAGATAGAGGCTTCATTCCTTTGCAAAGAATAAGTGGTGTATAAATGAACCGTCTGGGGTCGAGCAAGAATCTCCTAAAGTCAGAAAAAAACGCATCATAACCGCCTGGGTAGTTTTCAAATAGTTCCCTGGTTTTCGTGGATGCTGTTTCTACCTTTTTTGTCCAATTGAAAATATCTTCATCCTTTATCTTTCCGTAGATGAGATGGTGCGCTACAAGATCCATCTGAATATCTTGATACCCCAGATCATAGAGATAGGAATATAGTTTTCGGCCTGAATACGGGTCGAAATTATATTCCTCTTGTACCATGTTAATAGCCTGAAAGAGGATTTTTTCCATTTTGGGAGGCAGCTCATAATGATTCAAGGAATTATGGTCCAGGTCAAGCAAACATAAATATCCACCTGGTTTCAAAACGGCAGTCAGGTTTGTGAGAATATTGAAGCTTTCCAGCCGGAAGTATTCCAACAAAAACCGGACCCATATCAGATCAAATCGCCCCACGCCGTTGAAAGGATCCCTCATATCATGGACTTGAAAATCAATTCCGATTTTCTGGCCATAGTGTTGCTTGGCGTAATGAATCCTTTCTTCTGAGTAGTCTACGCCCAATATACTCCCGCCGGGCTGTACCATTTCAAACAGGATCGAGGTAACCTTGCCTGGTCCGCACCCTGCATCAAGGACCCGAAGTCCAGGCCCCAAACCACACCAGCGCGCCTGTTTTCGAACTGCATCTGGGTCAGTTTTGATTTCTAAGCGGACAATTTCCTCTGGGTTTTCCATGAGGTAATGTTCTGCTCCAGTCATGGCGCTATTTTCTTTCTTGAGATTTTAAGCTAATGCACTGACACGTAACGATATTTGATTATGCTAATCGATTGCTCAAGAAAATTCATGTTGAATTATCGGCTTATTTCAATAATCTTCTAGCTGTCTTTCCATTCCAGCAAAGTAATTGGGCGAAGGATTTAAGAAACTCCGCTTGCGCAAACTGGGATTTCAATGCTAGCTTAGAGAACCTCTGTCTGAGGGCAACGAATCTTTTGCGTTGAAGCGAACTCAGTTCGAAAAACATTTCAAGATTGTCTCCTCTCGAAATGGGACCAGAGTTGTCGAGTTCCACGAAAGCCTTTCGTATGTGCTCCATTGCTCTGTCAGCGTCCATTGTTTCATGTTTCCAGTTATGCATATAGCCCGTTAGTCTGTACCTTTCTCTCATCTCGGGTTCGTATATGGGACTCATGGGGCTTAGTATGAATGGAAACATGGACCATGAAAGAGTTCCCTCGAGTTCGGGATGTTCAATGTTTTTGATGAATTCTCGTGTTCGGGTTGCAGTTTCATCGGTTTCACCGGGAAACCCAAAGATGAAATAACAGGAGCAGTTGATACCGGCACCAAGGAGATTTGTGATTACATCGCTATAGAGCTCCGGGCTAGCTTTTTTGTTCATGTTCTGTAATACTTGCGGATCAGCAGATTCTAGCCCCAGCTGCACCTCTACACATCCAGACCGGCGGAGCAAATCCCCGTTCACATTCCTCAGAGTGCTTGCCCGAATGAAGCTCATCCAGCGGATCGGAAGCTCTTCATTAGCTAGACGCTGACAAACGGATTTGAGATCACCTTTTCCAAGCCGGAAGTTGTCATCCGCAAACCACACATAGCGCACACCCCGCTCTGACACTGCCCTTAGCTCTGAGATCACTTCAGCAAGAGGTTTTACGAACAGAAGGCGGCGATCCTTTGTGAAATTACAGAAAGTACATTTATAGGGGCAGCCGTTACTTGCCTGCATCGGGACAATACCGGATTCAAAGATCCGGTCGGGAAGCGAGTTCCAATCTGCAAAAATGTCGTCGGCACTCGATATATCGTCAATTCGACTGCCAAAAGAATAACTTTTGCCCACCAATCGCGCGGAGTTGGGAAGCGTATCTAATGGCTGGTTTCCTCTAATCCTTCTCAAGGCGTCACATAGGATTTTCTCGCCACGGAGGCTGATGATGTAAAGATCTGCCAGTGGCTCATTGTTGACATCCAGAAACAGGAAGTCGTTCTTTGCCGGCTCTGTTTCATAGTTCTTCTCATGTGATCTTAGAAACATGATATATGACAAATAGACGAATGGGCCTCCGACAACAATAAAGATCTCCGGCGCTATGGAACGTATATCATCAATAACTTTACGAAGTGCCTGCTTATTGTGGATGAAAGTTGTTGATACAATTGCTACGCGGGGTGTCTGTTGGAGGTGACGTGAGAAATGCTCCTTTTCATCATAGAAGCGATCAACTAATTCGACGTCAAAGTCGTGTTTCGTTAGGTAGCTGAGCAGGTAAATCCCGTTAAGCTTAGGCGCAGACGACCAGCTCATCACACCATCGCCCTTGATGGGCGGGATAATCTGACCTTCGTTTTCCAAGTAGTTTTGAATTACCTGTATGAACGCAGTCTTACCATCCAGACTCAGCCTTAAAGGGTTCGTACCTGAGAGGCTATCCTCACCGGAATCAGCTATTATGATTGCATCGAGACCCAATGTGATCACCTGACTCGTGTTTTGGGAAGGACCATAAAAGAGAAATGCTCTTCAGCGCAGCCGAATGGTTCCGGCTCGCATATTATACTTACCTATATTTAAATTTTAGTAAGTTATATATAATAAAGCCACATATGACAATGTTTTTATGCATGAAAGATTAAGAATTGATCAGGAAGAAGGTGTATAACGTCGGTTTCAAGGAGAGAGCATAAATCATCGGCCTTAGCTTGCAAGGTAAAAGCGCCACTTACAGAACATATCCTCGGGATGGGGGTCGGGAGGTGCGAAAAGGCACTCGACCTGAATCCTTTCATCGATTTCTCGGGCAAAGCCCTCGAATTCTCTGCGGTGCATCTCCTTACAGGAATACTCACCTAAGCCCCGTTTGATCCGTGCAACCTGGGTAATGCATGAGGGGACCGAGATAATCACCTGATCGGCTTCTTCCTGGATTTGGTAGTCCACAAGGATGTTCCAGGGAAAATACCTGAGAGCCTTCACAAAGCCCCTGAGGCCCTTTTCCCGAATCTGAAAGCGTTTCACCAGATCCTTTGCTGCCATCCCGGCTACTCGACCCCAAACCTTCTCGTTCATCTGCTCTGCGGTAGGTTGATCAAAGTCCTCGGCGATGTGGATGAACCAGAATGAGTCCATGACCCGATAGTGCCAGAGAAGGAATTCAATATATTGGCGAAGCTGAGGGGCATCCATTTCTTTAAAAAGATCGAGTTTCACCGGAACCTCCATTTATCTTGCAAACTGATTTGTTATGTTGGCATGGTTAGTGCAAATCCATTCGGTATTATCCAGGCGCCGTGAGGTCATTCTCCAATAGGGCTTTGGGATTCTAAGGGAGCGCAAATATCTCTCGAAAAGCGGCCCCTTTCACGTGTCTTCATGGGAAACTGGGGTAAACGAGTTTTTGGGTGTGAGAGTAAATGAAAAGGTCGTGCCGTGTCAAGGTTGAATCACGAGAGCTCAGCTTGACAGTTTGGCTATTTTTAACTAAATGAGTACGTTAAGGTAGGGTGTGACTTGGGCGGGCTCATGAAGCGGCTTGTAGGTCTGAAGTGGATCAGATGGGCGTAACAAACAATGATGATAAAACTCCAGCTCGTGAAGGCCCTGAGGGTGTGGGGTTTTTCTATCGCTTTTGGAGCGGGATCAAAGGTCTGCGCGTCCCGATCTTTATCAAGCTCGCTGCATTGTCAATTGTACTCATTCTCCTGGTGATATCCGCCATCAGCTTTTCTATTCTGAGGGAGCAAAAGAGGCAATTTACCGGCCAGTTAATTGATCTTGGCGAGAGCATGCTTCGGATCGCAGCGAATAATGCCCCTGACAAGTTGCTCGGAGAAGAAGAGCTTGCCTTGTTTCAACTGGTCAAGGATATTGCTGAGAACGAACAGGTTGCATATGCTTTGATCACCGATAAGAAGAACGTGATAAGGGCTCATAGCAGTATCGAAGAGGTAAACAAGGTTTATACGGCGCCAAAGAACCTGACCCTGCTCAGACAGGATGATGAAGTCAAAATAAGCTCCTTTGTAAATGAGGAAAAAGATATCCTGCTCCTTGAGAAGCCCATCACCTACCAGAAGTTGACTGTGGGAAGGGTTCATTTAGCAATCTCGCAAGAAGCGATTTTGCAGAAAATCCGGGCCGCTAAGATATCTATCCTGGTACTAACGGTCATAATAACCATTGTGGGAATATTGCTCAGCCTTGCACTCAGCACCTATTTTTCACGGCCCATCAATAAGCTGAGGGAGAGTACGGTGAATATAGGCCAGGGAGATTTTAACTATCGTGTTAGCATCGATCGAAAGGATGAACTGGGCGATCTCGGCTCAGCCTTCAACAGAATGGCCGAAGGTCTAGCAGAAAGCAAAATGATCAGGGAGACTTTTGGCAAATATGTGACACCTGAGATACGGGACGAGATCCTGTCGGGGCGCATTCCCCTTAATGGAGAAAGAAGGGAGGCCACCGTTCTCTTTGCCGATCTTCGTGGGTTTTCATCCTATGTAGAAGAGAACCCTCCTGAGGAGGTAATCAAG
>Ga0209427_10008747_pt1 | contig 11362 bp, 16 predicted proteins | sample DeeMarSWOR136_30_FD_187465 | JGI IMG/M metagenome (GOLD analysis project Ga0209427, IMG submission 187465) | Marine sediment microbial communities from White Oak River estuary, North Carolina - WOR-1-36_30 (SPAdes) (version 2) | ecosystem: Environmental > Aquatic > Marine > Intertidal zone >... | reverse complement strand
GGCTTGGGCGACCCTCACTGCGAGTGGGAGTTCAGGTAGCTGATAACCACAACACTGTTTGCAGGAACGATCCGTCATGACTTCTGTACTATGCAGAATGCGGAAGCAAACATTCGAGGATTTCCCTTCACCATGTCTATCTCATTCTGGAACTTCCTGAGTAACTTCAGGGCTTCCGGATCATTTCCACATTTTCCACGTAAGTCGTCAATTCTTCTCTCCAAAGGCCTGTAGAATTCTGTCCACCAAGCATCTTCAGGCAATGAGAAATATCCTACAAGCCTGTAGCCGAGAGAAGGTATCCTCGAAAGTCTGTCTGACATGTTTCGCACTTCATCATGGATGACCAAGAAACCTTTGGGTTTGAGTAGTCTATGCCAGCTCTTGAGACCTCTTTCGAATCCGATCACCGTGATTGAACCCTCCGACCAGATGATATCAAAACTTTCATCTGGAAAATCTATCTCAAACAGAGAGAGTTTCTCGGCTTTGACTCGATCGGAAAACCCCTCTTCTTCTACCTTTCTATTCAGCTCATCCAAACTAGATTGGTCAATGTCAATGCCAATGATCTCACCGTCGCTCAACCTCGCCAGCTCAATAGTAGGAGCACCTGACCCACAACCAATATCTAGTATTCGAGGCCTATCCAACTTGGGTAGCATACGGAATGCCTTTCTTGTATATGTGATGAAGTTCGCTCTTAGCTCTTCTACCTCTTGAAGTAGTTCTTGAGACATGATGCTCAGTCTATCGTGTCACAACGAAAGATATTAGCCTAGCTAGCTAGAATCTAGATACCTTAGCTTGACATCAGCGTTCTCTGGTCATTCTGCTCCCACATTTCGGACATGTTTGCTGGGAGCATGGGCTACCTACTGAATGACGAGTCTTGTACCCACAGCTTGGACACACACAAAATCCCCCAGGTCCAGCTCCGTATCCTCCCATCCTTCCTCTTCTCATACCCGCTCCTCCTTGAGACGAACTTGACGATCCCATCTTGGCATTTCTCCTTGATTACATCAAACTACATTCATAAAGTTGGTTCAGGGATATTAAGCATAGCGCAGGCGCAGCTCAGCCGAAATCGAGGGAAAATGATCAGTACGGCCACATATTGTGAACCTTTCCTCTGAGGATTTGACATGGCTTAGTGAGCAGGTGTTCATCTGAGTAGAAGTAGGATAGAAGTCATCATAGCCATCCCTAGGAAGAGGCTTGTGATAGCCATGTGTTCCTCGCCATATCTCAGGGAGACCGGTAGCAACTCATCAAAGCTTATGAAGAGCATTATACCTGCAACAAATGCCAATGCCATATTGAGTGCAAACGGGCTAATGAACGGATAAAGTATGGAAAAGCCTATCACGGCTCCTGCTGGTTCAGCGATTCCTGAGAGAAAGGACCATGTGAAAGCTTTCTTCCGGTTCTTTGTTGCGTAGAAGATTGGGAATGATACTGAGACGCCTTCTGGGATGTTGTGCAAGGCGATGGCAATCAAGAGCACAAAACCCAAATTGGGGTCTTTTATCGTTCCGAAAAAAGTGACCAGTCCCTCTGGAAAGTTATGGATAGCTATACCTAGAGAGACAAGTAGTCCCGTCCTGATCAGCTCTTGATGGTTCCTTTCATCTTCCGAACGGTGTTCTTCCTTGTATTCGTGTGGTACCAGAAAATCTATGAGAGCTATAGTGAGAGCTCCAAGAAACAGGAAGATGTTTGCATATAGGAAACCAGCGTCTATAACTGCTGAGAAGAAGAGTTCTACGAAAGAGATCTGTATCATAACACCTGCAGAGAAGCCCATGAACAATGAGAGATGAGCACGTTTCAGATCTTTTATGAAAAAGGCGATGAGGCTGCCCAATCCTGTCGATATCCCAGCAATCAGAGAGAAAAGAAAGGCAATAAGGATTGAACTCGTTTCCATCATACCACTAGCTTTCAAACCTCAAAGCTAACGCTTCCCCAAGAGATACGCAAGGACATCCAAATATGGTTTACTGGGATCTGTGCTCCTGATTGCTCTCAAATGAGGGCTCAAGATGGTTGAAGTACCCAAGTTCATCAGTGCAAATCGAAGTTCATCAGTCAGTTACTCAGCAAATCTTCCATCGTCTTTAGCTGTGAGGATCCCGTTGACGTTCTTCTCCAGCCATCCTATCTTCTCCACATCCCGTATGTCAAACTGTGGAACGTACGGCTTGATATCCAGAAGTGGTGTTCCATCAACAATATCTACATCCTGAATGTGCAGTATGTTCGCCTCGACTCTGATAAGGCGTACAACTGAGATTCCGATAGGATTTGGTCTGGGTGGTGCACGTGTTGCAAAGATTCCATGGTATTTGTCATCCATATACGGCTTGACCCGTAGTGACAATCCCTTGGATAGGTGAAAATGGTAGACCAAGATGACGTGCGAGAACCCATCAAGGTCTTCCAGTCCCTCAACGTAGTCAGGAAAAATCTCAACGGTTCCCTCAGCATTCTCAGCTGCTTTGGGCTGTATCGGCGTACCAAGAGGCTGTTTATGCGGGGATCGAATCACCCCTATCGGCGTATACCTGATCTCCTTCATGTCTTCACCCTCTCATTACACAACACCGAGAACCTCAATCATCATAGCGTTTCTTGGCATCAGATCGGGCTTAACCTTATCCCCACTTAAGCTGTACTTGTGTTGTCCCGTTATGTTCAAAAGCCATATCCGAACCCATCATCATTTTAGAGACTGATGTGCATACATGCAATCAGGCACGCATCACCATTAGAGTTCCACCAAACTAATGAGGTCAGATCTTGCGCGCATGCATGACTGATTGATAGAGTTGCTCGTGTATGAGCTGAACCCGTTCCTTATCTAGAATATTCTGGATAATGGGTGGAATTCTGAAAGAGGTCTCACTCCGTGGTCTCTTGCATTGTACGCGACCATTGCATCGACCATAGCACAAACTGGGAAAATGTCCCTTGCTTTGGCTGCTGAGCCATAGATTATGAAGTCTGCTCCCATACACTGAGCAACCGCAGCAGCACCAGCCCTGCAGGCGCTCCTAGCATGTCTGCCAAACTCACCAACCTTCCTCCATGTACCGACGACACCGATCGGAGCTGTGCCGGTAGGTATGCCGAATTCTTCCTTTGCTAGGTAGACCCCTTGAGTTGCAGGACCTACGCTCGGAACATCGAGAACTGGCATAAGAACCAGAGGCTTCTCAATTCCAGCTCTGTATGCGTTCTGAAGCAAGCCCGTCTGCTTAGGATCACCCTCTAGTATTGAGATCATGCCTTGTGGGTGTAGATTTCTGGGGTTGAAGGCTTGGATGATGGCTGCTCTCAATCCGGTTTCCCGTATCGCCTTGATCTCTTCATCTTTCAAAGTGTAGTTTATGGAGTTGTAGATAGCTCTTTCTTTGAGGCCGATTTCTACTGCGTGGTTAGCTGCAGCAATCCGAACTGACATCGCTTGGCCATTTATCAGAAACGGAGCATCGGTGACCTCTGATACGAAATCGATGTACTTCACTAGCACCTGAGAATTCTCAGCAACGACATCGAGCATGCAGGGAATCCCAGTCTTCTCCGACATCTCCTGTTGAACTTTGATTAGTCGCTCAGCCTTCCGTCTGTCGAAGATGCCTAACTTTCTATCCTTGACGATTCTATGCCCTTCATGAAAGAGGCTGCCGATGAGAACCGTGGGCAACTCTCCAGGTTGTCCACCGATCTTGACATTCCCGATCTCAAAGATCTTCTGTTCTTTTCCGAACCTGAACAAGTCGATACCTTCTAACCGTTTTTCCGAGTAGATCAGCAAAGCATTGGCGAAAGACATCTAGTCTATGAAGTTAGGCTCTCTATCTGCTCTATGACGCGAAGTTGATGGTAGAAATGAGGGGCACGTAGTGTAGAGGTTATGCCTAGACTTACGTTCCTTCTAGCACAGTTTCTACGACTTCTCTCACCGGAGTGTTTGTCTTCACTCTGTACCTCTTTATGTCATTCTGTTCCAGAAGCGTAGATGCACCAACGCCGAACTCTCTAGCAGCGACAGCTGTTACACCCATTTCGGTAAGCATTTTGATGACTATGGGCCCTGCGCCATGCTTGTACTCCGCAGCTGGACTTTTCACAACTTCCACATTTCCAACTGAACCATCGCTGATCTCGACTATCGTGAAGTTTCCAGATCTGCCAAATACGTCAGATACAACGTCTTCTAGACCTTTGTCTCCCCTTGTTGGAATTGCAAGTTTCATCTTTTGCAGTGTATCCTCCCTCCTCTCACTTCTTTTCCCTTAGCTCCTCAAGCCTCTTCATAATCTGATCTAGCTGAGCTTGCAAGAGCTCCATCTGGTTTCTTAGCATCTGAACTTCCTGTTCCTTACTCACCTGAGGCATGGGGGGGACGGAGGGAACACTCGGGTAAGCTGGTGGGACAAAACCTCTCATTCCCATCCCACGGCCCATACCTCTGCCTCGGCCCCCTCCGCGTCCCATTCCCATCCCAAATCCGGCTCCCATTCCATAACCCATCCCAGCAGTGGGGCCAGACACTCCCGCGAGTTCTCCCTTCTTGTAACTCTCGACCGCCTCTCGAACCGTTCCTGTTACACCCGTTATCATCTTGACCCCCGCAGCCGAGAGGGCTTGATAAGCATTCGGCCCAAGACTCCCAGTCAAGACAACTCCGGCGCCCTTGCCGGCAACCGTCTGGGCTGCCTGTATCCCAGCACCACTGGGCGCATACATACTTGTATTCTGCAAAGCCTCAAACTGCATGGTCTCAGTCTCCACGACTAGGAAGTAGGGGCATCGACCGAAACGCGGATCAACGGCAGCGTCCAAACTCGCCGCAGCAGCTGAAACAGCAACCTTCAACCTAGCTCACCTCTTCCTTTCTGAGTTCTTCCAGTCTCTTGCTGATTTGGCTAAGCATCTCTTCTAAGAGTTTTTTCTGGTCTTCTAGGGCCGCTATTTCTTGTTCTTTAGGTATACCCGCATAAGCTGGAGGCAACATGTACGGCGTTACAGGTCCATAGATTCCTGTCCACCACCATCTGGGAAGCCATGGGAACCATCTGCACCGCCAGAACCAGCTGGCATATGGATGCCAATATTGAGCCATATCCGTGTAATATCTCCTTATCTCGCTTATTCCGAGCCTTCTGAAATCAATACGGCGGATAGGAATAGGGTGTTGTGTATGGAATGGTCCAGTATGGGGCGTATGGATAGCGCCAAAGGCCTCCGTAGTACGGTTGGCTGAAGGCTGGGTAGGCCCACCACCATCTCGGCAACCATGGGAACCATCTGCAGAACGGGTAAGGGTTTCCCATTCCTCTTCCCCAACCAAAGAATCCATATCCTAGTCCTCTACCGAATCCAGGCGTGTAGTATCTGTACCCTCTTCCGAATCCTCCTCTTCCTCTTGGCAACTTTTCTTCACCTCGAACTATTCACTTATCTCTTCAATTCTCTTCCGTATAGCTTCCAGTTGCGACTCTAACATCTGAACCTGTTGCTCTAGCATCTGTTTCTCCTGTTCCTTGCTGTAGGTCGGTGCAAAGGGAGCTCCGAAAGGTGCAGGCATAGGTGTTGAAGGTGTTCCAGCGGGCGGAACTTGAGGCTGCGATGCTGGCGGAACCATCAGCGGAGCCTGTGATTGCAGCCACTGTGTGTATTGCGGCAAAAGCCCGCTCTGCATCAACCATTGAGCAGTAGGGGGTAATCCCGTTGGCGATCTATCGAGCCATCCCGGCGAAAAACCAAACCTCATCCATCCTGGAAGCCCGGTCATATAGTACATCCGTCTATGTCTATAGCCCATATCGTTTTCACCTCTTTTTCGTGATTATGCACATTATCAATTATGAGAGTATGCACAAAACCTATATAAGTCTTTCGGATCTACATTTCACAAGAACGATATGGAATAGGAAGAATGTACCGAGGTAGACGAAGAAGGGGAAGAAAGGGCAGGCTACCCAAGCCCGTGAGGATAGGGGCAACTCCACCTGCAAGAGCATTCCGTCCGTCTGGCCTCCCAACCAACTTAGAACCCATATATCTGGGGCCAGATGAACTGGAAGCGTTAAGGCTGGTAGACTTGGAAGGGCTATCCCAAGAGGAGGCTGGGGAAAGGATGGGCATCTCTCGAGGGACAATCTGGAGGTTGCTTCAGAGTGGAAGGAAGAAGGTCGCCCAGGCGCTCACGGAAGGGAGACCCATGAATTTCCATCGCTGAAAGCAACAATGGCTTTGCTATTCCAAACTGGTAGACGCTGGAAGGAGGGAGTCTCCGTGAAACTGAAGGTGCTCTATGATATTGAGGCTAGAGAGGGGCTCAAGTGAGGGGTTTGGGAGACTAGAAGCCCTGAGGGACGGGTTTGGTTGTTCCTTGCCACTGCACAACTTATAAAAGGCAAATACTGAGCAATTACCTGGAATCAAGTGTTAGCTGTTCTGCTGGCTGTGGTTGAAAGCTCTTGAAGAAATGGCTGCAACGATATGAGGTCGTGTCAATTCGGCTGGTGAAGCTGCTATGACCAGTTTTGGTCCTGTTCCTTCAAGACGCCTCGGGAGAAGCTTAGGGGTTAATAACATTCCTCCAAAGGTCTGTTCCTACTCTTGTGTTTACTGTCAATTGGGAAGAACGACAAATATAAGCGTTGATAGGCAACGCTTCTACAGCCCAGAAAAAATTCTTGACGAGGTAAATAGGAAAGTCGGTGAATCCAAGGCTAAGGGCGAGAGGATAGACTATGTAGCTTATGTGCCAGATGGAGAACCAACCCTAGACATTAACTTGGGCGCGGAAATCACCCTTCTGCGCCAGATGGAAATACCGATAGCAGCCTTGACAAACGCTTCCCTTATCTGGCAAAGGGAAGTCAAGGAGACTCTTCATGAGATGGACCTTGTATCCATAAAAGTCGACGCTGTCAGCGAGAATTTGTGGAGGAAAATAAATAGACCTCACACATCCCTTAGATTAGAGAAGATCTTGGACGGAATAGTTGAGTTCTCAGAGGACTTTAGAGGAATCACCATTGCGGAGACGATGCTCATGGACGGGTTAGATTACAACGATGAGATCGACAAGATAGCCGACTTCCTCGGCGAGGTTAAGTTGAACAAATCCTACATTGCCATCCCAACAAGGCCGCCAGCGGAAGGATGGGTCAAACCCGCAAAGGAGGAGTTAATAAACCAAACCTTCAACACATTCGCTGAAAAACTTGGGCAAGAGAGGGTTGAATACTTGATAGGATACGAGGGCAATGCCTTCGCATCCACTGGCAACGTTGAGCAGGACCTGCTCAGCATCACATCCGTACATCCTATGCGTAAGGAAGGGATCAAAGAACTCTTGAGGAGCGCAGAAGCTGATTGGAACATCGTTGAGAAGCTCATAAGTGAGGGTAAGTTGATTGAGCTCGAATATCAGAAACATACATACTTCATGAGGAAACTGCCCAGCAGGATGAAACCTGGAGCGTAGCCTGGATCTTAAGCTGAACCCACAAGAGAATAGACACTCGGATCCATGCGCTCCAGTTCGCGTCATCAACATCGCAAGAGCCTGAAACCATACAGGAGCGTTTGCAGAGCAGGGGTTCATTTGGGAGTCCGCTTTGGACGAGGTCTAGGATGACCAGGACACAGGATTTCATGGATCTCCCACTTCGCTTCGTCAACGGTTAGGTCTTTCATGACTTCGTTGACTGTTTCCTCTATCAGTTTCTTCTGCTCACTTGTCAGATCTAGCCTGTCGAAGCCTGCTTTTCCGCTTCTAGTTCTGTACCAACCGCATTTCCCCTCGCAGACGTACTTGTGAACCATGGTTCTACCCTCAGTCCAACCTATACCTTGCCTTTCAGATACCCGACCGATAATCATCTCCACCCTACCCTTCTTCCCTTCAGACATACCTCTATGACACCACCATTCCGGTATTTCAATGGTTCCAGAATTGACTAAGGTGAGCTTACACGTAGATAAGAGTGGAGTTCTGATCGAGCAGTTTCGGCGCCAATGCATAGAGTTGATAGTAGAAGTCTTGAAAGTCCTTCTTTCTAACAACGAGCTCATGGAAGACTCTTTCGATATCTTCTTCCTTTTCTGGGCTGGATGACAGGGCTTGTAGGTAACGTTCGTATGCTACGCTTTCTCTGAAGCTTTCAGGCCGGAAGGACTTGATCTGCTCTTCAATATCCTGCAATGTCAGCGATTCTTCTATGTGTTCGGCAAGTTTGTTCTCAGCAGCTTTTCTAGAATACTCCTTTCTTTCCTTTGTTGTTTCTTCTTCGGCACCCAACGGCTCTATAGGCTTGCTTGTTTTCATCTTATTCTCGTCAGGAATCGTGAGGGATCTCTTTTCGGGTTCCGCCTCTTCATCCTTGACCTCTCCACCCTGGAGTGCACTATCATTTATGAAAGCCATCATATACTGTGGCTTCACAACATACCTCACGAAGTTCTCGATATCCTCTTCTTCCTCTTTCCCTATCTTACCTGATGTGGAGACATCAAAGATCCCCCTGCCATTATACCTGAATAGCATCTGAGACTTATGTTTCAGAGATGGACAGAATTCCTGTATCTGTGGTGACGGATTGAGAAGTACGCTTAGAACCTCATCCCTTATTCTGAGTTGGTGAGTCTGTGCTTCTCCTTCCTCCTCATAGTTTATGTTGACGGCTCTCTCAACAGGAATCTCCTCAAGAGTGTCGAGGTTAAGGCCTGCAAGAACGAACCTTAAGTTTCTGAAAGCCTTTCTCCGGTAATCGTCTAGGAACAAGACCTCAAAGATCCTTTTTTTTCTGCCGGGAACCTTGACTCTGACTTTCCCGTTATGGATCAGTCTTACGCGGGCAGGCATCATCCATCTCCTTGCTCAAACCTTTTCTCATGAGGTGGAAGCTATCCTTCCGTGGGCACCGGTTGCCAAGATAGTCCTCCAAACTCGACATGCTGCTTGGTTCACTCTCTACGACCGGTTTCGACATTCAAGTATCTTCCATTGTGTCATCCAGACTGCTTACCGAGGTCTTCCAAGCCTTTTCTGATCACCTCTCTGATTTCTTCTGAGACTTTGCTGCGAGGTGAGTGTTCCAAAATGGGTTTCCCGAATACCATTGCCTCCGTAACAAGGGGATCAAAGGGTATTCTGCCGGCAACCTCGACCCCGTTGCTTCTGCAGAAGTCTTCAATCGTCTTCGCATTCTCTATATTCAGGTCGTACATGTTAATGCAGACCAGCGCATTGATCTTGAAATGATCAAGCAGCTTCAAAGCTCTCTCCATGTCGTGGATTCCTGACAAAGTCGGCTCAACAACAATCAGTCCCAAGTCTATTCCGCCTACCGAAGCTATTACAGGACAGCCGATTCCAGGCGGTCCGTCATTTAGGATGAGGTCAACGTTCTGCTCTTCGGCTATCTGTCTTGCGTTCTTCCTGACAAGTGTTACGAGCTTGCCCGAGTTTTCCTCCCCGGGATTGAGCCTTGCATGAGACATGAAGCCGTACTTCGTCTTTGAGACGTAGGCGTAGCCGCAGATCTTCTCCACGAGCTCTATAGCCTCCACTGGGCATATGTAAGCGCATAACCCGCATCCCTCGCAGAGTATAGGGTCTATCTTAAGGTCATTTATCGCGCCAAATCTGCAGCTCTCTTCACATCTCCGGCATTGTATACACTTCGATTCATCCAGAACCGCCACCTTGGAGCCCCTAAACTCCTGTTTCCGTATGATACTTGGATTCAGGAGCATGTGAAGGTTCGGCGCGTCCACGTCGCAGTCAGTAACAACCAGATTCTCCGCGAAGGCAGCGAAGGAGGCAACCAAGGTTGTTTTGCCGGTTCCACCTTTACCGCTGAGAACCGTTATCTGCCTCAACTGTTCACGCCTCCAGAATCCTCTCCAGAATATGCTTGAACTTCTCTTTCCATTCCTCCATCTCGGTCACAAAGGAGACTCCACGGGAATACAGCTCTGCAATCTCTTTGCTGAAAGGTATCTCAAGCATTACAGGAATCCCCTCCTCTTTGCAGTACTCGTAAACCTTCATATCGCCGATTCCAGCGCGGTTAACTACCACGCCGAGAGGAATCTGAAGCGTTCTCAAAACCTCGACCGCGATCCTCAAGTCGTGCAACCCAAAGGGCGTAGGCTCCGTAACCAAGATAGTGAAGTCGCTTCCGTAAACGCTTTCGACGACTGGGCAAGAAGCCCCGGGTGGAACATCAATAACAACTGTTCTTTCTCTGCTGATTTCTTTCTTGACTTCTCTGATCACCGGGACAGCCATGGCTTCACCAACATTCAGTTCTCCATAGACCAGATCAACTCCTTGGGCTAACCCCTTCTTGACAACGCCTATCCGCCTCTTCTCCTCAACTATTGCTGCTTCGGGACATACAACTGAGCATAATCCACAGCTGTGGCAGAGCTCATGGAAGACCAGAACCATATCTGGGGCGACGAACAGAGCGTTATATTGGCAATATTCGGCGCATTTTCCACAGTGAGTACATCTCTCCTCCTGGACAGATGGGACGAGAGAATAAACGGGTTTCTCCTCTTCTATTCTCGGCTTCAGAAGGATGTGGGCATTAGGTTCCTCTACGTCGCAGTCTATGAGTTGAACGTTCTCATTCGACAATCCCAAGCCCACAGCCACCGTAGTCTTCCCAGTTCCACCCTTGCCACTCGCAACCGATATTATCAACCCATTCTGCCTCTCATTCCCAACAGAAGGAAGAGATCAAGCCGTCAAGACCGGTGTCGCGCCTGGTGACAACCTTCTGTCAACTCTTGAAGTTCATCCCTTGTGTAGGCCGAGAGTACATCTCTAACCATGCTTGAGTTGGCTCTCAAGACGGCTACCCTAGCATATTGAAATCTGCTCAAGGCTCTGGGGCCCATACCATAAGTGACGACAGCGTCTGGATCAAGCTGTAAGATCCGGTCAGGAGGGGAGCCAACGCCGCCGAAGTGTTCACTCTCGTTAGGCACCATTTCTTGGTCCAGTATTCTTCCATCGTCGCTCAACTCGAAGACAGCGAAGAAGGGGGCTCTGCCAAAATGTTCCGACAACTGGGAATCAACCCCTCTATGATCGGCAACTGGAATGACAATCCTGCTCGTTTTCTCACCTCCTACTTTGTCTGGTTTCCGAAGCATATCCTTAGGCTTTCGCCGCCTGATCCTCTCAAGATCCTTGTCTAGACCTTCGGCCAACATTATCTCCGCCCGCGCCCCATGCCGCGGCCTCTGCCCGCCCCGAAGTGGCTGCCAACAGTTGGGGAACCCGTCTCCTTGAATTCTCCTTTATTATATTTCCCAGCTG
>Ga0209427_10008746_pt1 | contig 11363 bp, 6 predicted proteins | sample DeeMarSWOR136_30_FD_187465 | JGI IMG/M metagenome (GOLD analysis project Ga0209427, IMG submission 187465) | Marine sediment microbial communities from White Oak River estuary, North Carolina - WOR-1-36_30 (SPAdes) (version 2) | ecosystem: Environmental > Aquatic > Marine > Intertidal zone >... | reverse complement strand
ATTACAGAAGAGTTCCTCTATGAGAGGTGCCTGAGAGATGTTAAGCTATCACAACTTGGGTTGGGAGGGCAGCAGATCTGTCGCTATAAGGTTGCCCAGGGTTATTATGATTTGAAGAACTGGGCTTAGGCATAACCTAGCAAAAGTAAAATCTTAAGAAAAGGAGTAAGATCGGACTTAGGGGACGTTGGTTCTGAAACAACGTATTTTCTGAACGCTAAGAGACGAAGCCTCAACATTTGGCCGGTAAGTGCCCCGCAAGCCCCGCCTTGTAGGCGGGGTCAAGGGGCACAATCAAAAATGAAATTTCATTAGCTCGCATTCTGCTCGCCACTGCGTGCCCGGGAAGCCCCGCCCTGTGGGCGGGGAGCTTCACATTTCCGATTAACGTCATATTTCTGCCCCATCAAATCCCCATCCACCTACCCAGCCCAATCCCCCGAACCCTGCTGAAACCAATATCATTAAAGATTTTTAAATTGATATCCAAAGCTATTTGACATAAGATATTTTCTGAAGAGGATCAAACATTAGTAATAAAGTTGTGACAAAAATGGGACGGTTCTATTTTCTTAACATGACAAATACTCAAAGGGCTAGGGTCAGGTGCAGCCTCGGATTAAATCATTTGAGGCTCTATTTTCATTCGATTACCTTCCGCCCCAAAGATCTGAGGCTCTAGAACCCTTGAGGCAAGGCCTGAGCGGCGAAATCTTGAAGCAAACCTATCCAAAGGGGGAGGAGGAAGAAGAGTGAGCAAGGAGGGAATACGAGATGTCCTTTTCGGCACGCAGAATGTTGTGGAGATTCTCCCTGGGCTCATACTCGCCATTGTAGTTACCATAGTCGGAATACAGTTGACAAAGTGGGTAGCTACTCTTCTGGGGCTCGCAAAGAGCCCGGTGAGCGCCATCATGATGGCTATCATCCTTGGGATAATAATGAAGAATACGATAGGTGTTCCCAAGCGATGCCAGTCCGGGGTCAGTTTCGGGCTCAAGAAGCTTCTCAGGCTCGGCATCATATTAATGGGCATTAGGCTCAGCATATTCTCGGTCTTGAAGATAGGGATTCTCTCCACGGGCATCGTGATTGTGGCAATTGCAACCGGTATATTTGTGACACTCCTAGTCACAAGAAGGCTCCGTTTAGCTACAAGGCTAGGTACATTAATAGGGATTGGAACTGGAATTTGCGGGGCAAGCGCGATTGTCGCCACGGGACCTGCAATTGAGGCAAAGGAGGAGGAGATAACGTACGCAGTCGGAACGATCACGATATTTGGAGTGGTGGTGATGTTCATTTATCCATACGTGAGTCACCTCATTCTTTCAATGTCGCATGTGGAGTCAGGTATCTTTATGGGAACCTCTATCCACGAGACGGCACAAGTTGCAGGGGCAGGGCTTATGTATGATCAGCTATGGATCGGGGGAAGGGGGTTGATAAATCCTACAGGTGCAGATGTTGCGATTGTGACGAAGCTCGTTCGTAATGCATTTATGGCAGTCGCAATACCCCTTTTGTCTTATCTCTATATCAGGAAGAACCAGGGAACATCCGGAAAGAGAGTCAGCGCACTCTCGCTTTTTCCATTTTTCATCCTTGGTTTTATCGCAATGGCTATTATCAGGTCCGTAGGTGATTACTTCGTGCTAAACAAAAGCGTGGGGAGTGTTGAGACGTGGAATTACCTCACCTCACTTATCAAACACTGGTCAGGATATTTTCTCGCCGTGGCGATGGCTGGGGTTGGACTCGGGACAGATATTGGGAAGTTGAGGCAGCTCGGAGCCAAACCTTTTTATGTAGGGCTTTTTGCAGCTCTCTCCGTTGGCGTTGTCAGTGTTATACTGATAAAAATACTCGCTCCATTGCTGGATACGGTGAGGTGAGTGGACAAAGGATTACAGTAAAAAGGGCAGGAGGAGTTCATCGAATTCGGGGAATAGAATTTCGACTTCTCCGGATGCTGCTCTCGCGGCTTTTCCTTTCCCGCTTGTGATGAGTTATGAAAAAAAGGAAAAGGGGTCATCTATAAGATTAAATTTCAATGCCTTTTAAAACGAAATCGTCAGGCCTCAACATTTACCATTCCCAGTTAACCTTCAATTCTAGCTCCATTCAATTTCCCCTGTTTTGAACGATCCAATCCTGAGAATTTATCATTAATTCAGATTGAGTTAAAAAGGGATGTTGAAAGGCGAGGGGTCGAGTCTTTTCTTGACCGGCAAGTGTCCCGCAAGCCCCGCTTTTTAGGCAGGTTTGAGGGGCCCAATTGGTCGAGGGGCATAATAAAAAATGAGCTTGACAACAAACGGCCCCATAAAAGTATTCAATAGATCAATAATCATCTTGCTGGGGGCTCGATCTGACTTGAAAGGTTACATGATCATTGTGCTCCATCCATCGCTTTGCACTCATTTCAGTAGATATGGAATCCGGTACGGGTATTGCATGGGTTGAGGTTTGATATTCTCATCATATACAAGCTTTTCCAAAGCTGCATATATTGCAGGTCATATACAATTTCGACTATGAGCTTCAATCGGAATATGTTGTAGATTTATCGAATAATGCCCTAAGCATTGTAAAAAGGGGGATCATCCGATTTATCACAAGAGCTGAAATGTTTAGAACTCTGGCTGGTTAAAAGAAAACTCAAAACTAGGGCCAATATGCCACTGAAGCACTTCAGGTAAATTACTCAGATTCCCAAATTCCATGACCCCCGTTTGGCTGCAAGATGGACAGAAGTGATGCCGTATACATAAAATACCAAGAGATACTCATGGCCACAGTCCCCGCATTTGACACGGACGAATCCGTTGTGGAGATCACCGCATCCAAGAGGACAATAAATACCCGGTTTGACATAAGGACAGAAAAAGCCATACTGCCTTTCAAACCGCTTCTCATAGTCCCAAAAACAGCACCCTATTTAATTCCGGTCACGCTGCTCAATTTGGACCTTACCGGCCTCCTGTTTGATGGTGATGAATTTATCTTGCAATAACGGATTTGTAAAAGGAAAGTCAGATCTTACATGAAGCCCTCTCGTTTCCTTTCTCTCCATTGCAGTCAGGAAAATCATTTCCCCACATTCGATTAAATCAATTGTTTCCAAGCTCCTCATCAGGGTATGTGCATTATCTGCCATCAGCGTGTCGAGGACTTTCTTCCTCAGGGCCCTCAAATACTTTAATCCTGCTCTCAGCAATGTCTCTGACCTCACTTCGACACCGGCATAATCCCTCATGATCTGCTGAAGGGCTATATTCGCCTCCTTCCAGGTGGGTCCTGACTCTCTTTCGAGGATTGCAGAATAGAATCCTGCCCGATCCTCCATGAAAGCACTGCCTTCAACCTTCTGGAACCCGGTAATATTCTTCGCCCTCTCCGCCGCGCTTTCACCGGCAATCCAACCAAAGGTGGCCGCACCGGCGATATCGGCCCGGAAATTACCGACCAGATCACCGGCCGCATACAAACCCCCGACGTTGCTTTCGGCATTGAGATCGATCTCGATGCCTCGGCCTATAAGGTGGGGCTCGTACTGCATAAACTCAACCATGTGTTTTCGGACATCTATTCCTTCCTCGTCCATATAGTTAAGCATGGCCGTGTTTCCCTCATGTTTCAGGCCCCACATCATGTATTCGATATCCTCCTCAGAAGTTTCAGTGCAATCAAGGTATGCGGGACCCCTGCCCGATTTATGCATGTCGGTAAACACTGAATTCCATACATCAGCCGTAATGTCGCCCAATTCTTTTGTAGGCTTTGTGACAAAGGGGCCGATAGGCTTGCCATGAGGATCCTTGTAAACCCCTATCCACGTGGCTTTGCCGCAACGGGCAAAGTACTTCGGTCCAGCATGCCTGTTGGGGAACTCCATGTTAACCATCTTGGCTCCAGCCCGATAGGCAATGGCTTGGCCGCTTCCCGTGCACCCCGGACAAAACGCGGTGTTAAAAAGCCATCCCGGACTACCCGCGGGAGGATAAAGCCTGCTGGCGGAACCGGTTGCCAGGATGACCGATTTAGTACGAATGGCCCTCACAACCGGCTTTTCTCTCTTAACGCTCAGGCCGATGGCGCCAATGATCTCCCCGCCGTTGGTAATGATATCGGTAATGGGCAGGTGATTTTCTAACCTCACGCCCCGCCTTTTAGCCTGTTTGGTTAGTACCTCTTTTTGATTATGTCCCGCGTATTTGAGCCATACGCGAGGGCGTCCCGGGAAGGCGTGTCCCGTGAAATCCCAGGTGCCCTTGGGCTTCATGGAGATACCCCAGCTATCCCAGTCCTTGACCCTGGCGAAGGATTGCTCAAGAAATTTGACCGTGTGCGTAGTATCGTGATAACCACCAACCAAACTGTTCCGAACCTCCTTGACAATGGGTTTGATGTCATCCCCGTGCACCTCGGGAATATAGCAGCAGAAATGGTCATTTCCGGTTGCCCCGGAACCGCTCCGCTCTGTGTTGGCCTTTTCGGCAACCGTAACACTCACCCCTCGGTCCGCTGCATTGATGGCAGCCATTAACCCGGCTATCCCACCACCCACTATTAATACGTCTGTCTCAATGGGTTCCCTATCTATATCGATCATGGCGCTTATTCCTCCTCTCTTCACCTCTATAGGAATGGCTCAATGACTATCCCCCAATGCTATCGCCTGCTTCAACATAGAGCATCATTACCGGAAGGGGGACCCGTAAACTTACAGCCCCCTCTGGGCAGTCAAGCACACAGGAGTTGCAATGCCAACATTCTTCTGGATACTTAACCACGGGAATGTCTCCATTACCTGTAGCCCCGAAGACATCCATTGGGCAAATCTCCGCGCAAATGCCACAAGCATTACATCTCTCTTTAATAATGATCGGTGGCATAATACCCTCCTTTAGCGAAATGCCTGCACTATTCAGTTAAAGTTTATAGTAAAAGAGGACAATAATACAATTAAACAAAAGACCTCAGGCTTATTGCTAAGTTATCATGATCAGTGGTATTTTCTTTATTCTGTTCAGCCATAATTTATCCTAAAGCAAGCAGTAATCTTCCTTTTGATGATTGTTTACTTAAGCGTTATCTACCTCTCAATATGGTAGGCAAGAATGTAGCTATAGAAGGAAAGGCTATCAAAATAGCTATACAACCCAATATACACAGGAGAAATGGTAATACACCCCTGAATATAGTTTCCATAGGTACATCCTTAGCTACTCCAGCGAGGCCGAACACGTTTATGCCCACGGGTGGCGTGATTACTGCTGTTTCGAACATCAGAACCGTAATAACTCCAAACCATATCGGATCAAAGCCCAAGGCCATAACTGAGGGGAAGAAGATCGGCACAGTAAGAATAACCATCGGAATGGCAGGCATGAAACAGCCAAGCACAAGATATATCAGCAAGATAAGGACAAGAATGGCTATCGGAGGCATAGGAAGGGCACTCACAAAGCTTGCTATCTCAATAGGAAGCTTGCTCACGGCCAGGAAATATCCGAAAATGTTTGCCCCAATGAGGATGGTGAATGCCATAGCGACAAGTTTCCCTGACTCCAGAAGACTGCTAACAAAACCCTCGCGACTAAGACGCCTTCTTAACAAGCCTAGCATTAAGGTAGCGAAAGCTCCAGTTGCCCCAGCCTCAGTCGGCGTGAAAATCCCTGCGTAAATACCCCCGATAACGAGCACAAACAAGAGTAAAACAGGCCAGGTAGTCCAAGTTGAAACCAGCTTCTCTTTAACACTGGCTGTAGGTCCTGGTGGACCTAACTCCGGATTGAGCCGCACACGAACGTAGATGTAAAGCATTAACAGACTGGCGAGAAGTATGCCCGGGATGATGCCAGCAATGAAAAGTTCGCCTACAGACTGTTCGGCAAGAAGAGCGTAGAGAATAAAAACTAAGCTCGGCGGTATTAAAACCCCCAAAGTTCCCCCGACAGCAATGCTGCCAGTGGCTAGGCTGGGGGCGTATTTATACCTCCCCATCTCTGGTAGGGCTGTAGTGCCCATAGTAAGCGCCGTCGCAAGACTGTCCCCGCAGATGGCGGCAAAACCAGCACATGCCGCCACGCTAGCCTGGGCGAGCCCTCCAGGCAGGGAGCCTATCCATTTATAGGCACTGTCATATAGGTCCCGGCTTATTTTACTAAAGAAGGCGAACTCACCCATAAGTATGAAAAGTGGGATGACGGAAAAAGCATAATTACATGTAGTCCTAAATGGGGCTGTTCTAACCACCTGAAGCCCAGCATCTACGCCGCGTAGGTAACTGATGCCCAGAAAGCCAACAAAAGCCAAGGTGAAACCAACCGGCATTCTAGCAAACAGGAGCAAAAGTAGAAGTGGGATGCCAATGTACTCGGCAAATGTAAGCGGGCTCATCCGTGGTAACTCCTCCGCCCATATTATGCCTAGAATCAACAGCAAAATTACTAGCCCTGACGGTAGAAAATGGAGTCCGGTGCTAAGAGGATTCCCTGTTCCACTAGAAAGATAGCTGATGAACTCCCGCACAAGTACAAAGGTAAGCAGAGCACAACCAAAGGCTATTATGTAGAAAAAGTAGAAAATGGGTATGCCCCAAACCCCGGTTACCACATTTTTTCCTTGAATCCATTGAGCCTGCACAATACTTTGCCAAGCAATTAAAGAAAATGTAGCAAGGCTGAGAGCGCAGGTAACCCTATAAATCAATATCCTGACCCTTTCTGGAAGGCGGTCTAGTACTACTCCCAGCGCAACGTGACCTTTCTGTAAGCCAGTAAATCCAATACCAAGGAAAACAATCACCACAAGCATGAGCTCAACAATTTCCACAGACCCTGCTATCGGCCGCCTAAACAGGTAGCGCAACAAGACGTCTAATACCGTGAGGGACATCATTGCTACCATAACTACGAGGCCGGTGTAGTTAGCAAACTGGTTTAGTCTTTGATTAACTCTCTCTAAATTAGTAAACACTGACCGGGGTTTCCTCTTTTACCACCCGCGGAAACTGCCGAACGACAAAACTTCGGACAGGGGACAAAGTTGAGTTACTTCAACCCTTTGTATTGTGGCTCAACCCGAAAATGGGTACCTAATTCCCAAATAATCTTTGATAAAAAGGTGAAAAGAGGATGGACATCAGATGATATCCTATGCATCGCCTTCTTTGTCACTGTTGTGAGTTGGCGTACAAGTTCAAGAGGCGACGAATCAAGCATTTGAAGACCCTGGCAATGGATGAGATCTCAATGCGCAAAGGTCTTCGATACCACACGAGCCTAGTGGGCCTTGAAAGTGGCAAAGTGGTCTGGGTTGCCAAAGACAGAGCAAGCTCGCATCGAAGCCCTTTCTAAAGTGATTCAGACGAGTTGGGGCTTCTATCGAAGCTATAGCAATGGACATTAGCCAGCTCACATCAGTACGGTTTTCTACCGCTACCAGGTGATCTCCGATTCCAACGAGATGCTTGGTGAACTTATGTAACAAGGAGCGACACAAACTTCTAAATCACGTGAGCGTGGGATTCCGATAACTGCTCGTCAAGGAAGAGGAAAGAATCAAGGCCGACACAACCGCCACGACAAAGCTCAATCGCCTCTTGGAACTAAACCGGACCCTCCATACAGCTTACATCCTGCTTATCAGGAAGTTTGCACATAATCTCGCGGCGCATCGCTTAAGCATTCTAAATTACTTGGACCCTCGCATCACAACTAGCAAAGTTGAAGCGATCAACAATAAGAGCAAGTTTCTTAAACGGTGAGCCTATGGATAACAAGACATGGAGTAATTCAAACTTCCCATCTGCTTCCGTCATGAGTCCAGGTTCGCATTAGTCGGATGAGCCTGTTTGCTTTACTCGCCCAATTTCTTTGCCAGTCGCTCTGCCTCCTCTAGCACGTTTGTCCCCGGCAGTCCCTTGGCATTGAGTGATTCAGCGTATTTACGCTTGACGGGTTCCAGAAGCTTATTCCATCGGCCTAATTCCTCTTTCGAGAGGTAGGTGTATTCTACCCCATACTTTGTCTTGGCAGTCTCCACAGCTTCAACTTCAAACTTATCCCATTCTGAAGTACAGAACTCGACCATCCAAGAACCGCTCAGTTCGTCGATCACTTTCCGCACTTCCTGGGGGAGTTTATTCCACGAATCCTGATTGAATATCATACAAAAACAATCATGACCAAGGTCAGCGTTGCCAACAACATATTTTAGAACCTCAGCCCACTTTCGGGAGACCAATACTTCAACTGGTATTGCAACACCCTCTACCACTCCCCTTTCTAAAGCAAGATAGACATCACCCATAGGCATAGTTATCGGCACGTATCCCAAAACCTCAGCCGACTCCACGGCAACAGGACCGGTCACCCTTATCTTCATACCCTTTGCATCTTCTAGCTTATAGACTTTTTTCTTCACCGTCTCAAATCTACACGTAGGGCTGGCATACACGGCCATTACCTTTACTCCAGGGTACTCCGCTTTGACCTCCGGAAATGTGTCATAGAGTGCCCACACCACCTTACTCGCGCTCAGGGATGAAGGTAGCAGTGCAGGTAACGTGACCATCTCGGTTAAGGGGAAGCGTCCGGGCGTAGCATGCATGAGCACTTCACCAATATCAGCAATACCTTTGCTAATAGCATCATAATTTTCAGGTAGCGGAGCCAAAGCACTGGCAAAGAAAGGAGTAATTTTTACTCTGCCCTTCGTCCGCTCCTCAATCATCTTTATCCAAGGCTTCCAAACTTTCTGGTAGCGCAGATGATGCTCAGGAATAAAAAGGCTTAAACTTAATTCTATAGGCTTAGCCGACTTGGCTGAGGTTAAAGGGGGTAGTGCTACTAGCGCCAAAATAAGACAGATACCAATCAGAAATATTTTTTTCTTCATTTTAGCACCTCCTAATTATGATTTTTGTTCAGGTTATATAAGACATAGGAGGGAATTTTTTGTCAAGAGAAAAATTACCTGCAAGTGGGCTGAGAGAAAAAGTGATGGGGTTAGGTCTTGAAATATAAGTTTCTAGAGTTCATAGAGAAGGATGGTTATGAAATCATGCTTTTCTCTTTTCAATGATTGAGGCAAGAGAGAAAGGGTAGGGTAGTTAGATCGTGTTTTTTCCATTACCATAAAACGACCTCACTCCAACCTAAGATGCCAATATCTAAGGGAAAGAGTCACCACCCCAAAACTATCGATTTGTGATAGAAATCTTGACTTAGATCCAACCTGTTAAATCACTAATAATGGGTATTTTTAATCCGTTTTTTCTACCTAATAAAACAGTGTTGGTTTTTCGCCTACTTTGTGTTATTTAAATACTCGACAAAGTCAAACCATCCGCGAGGATGGGACGGAAAGCCACGGGTCTTTGAAGCCTAGATGCGGAACCTTCGAGTGGCTATTGTCCAAGTTGGCTAATGTTTAAGCTGGGTCGTTCGTAGAATCGCCTTAGCGAAATAATCGATCAAGTTTAAAGACAGCCGGGTTGCCGAAGTGAATGGGTGGCTCGGCTTTTTTACTTTTAGGGAAACATTGCTCACGTTGTTCTCTCCGCAGTTCGGCACACCCCAATGTTGTGCGATTTTTTCAACACAAAAAGGAAGAGGTCTAAAACCATGAGAACATCAGCACGGATTTTCTTATTGGCAGGGCTGGTCTTATCTTTTGCTGCATCCACCTATGCCCAGGAGACCTTGTGGTGGGAGCTAAGTACTGAGTTTATTATGCTTGATCAACAAGGACGTTATTCAGAGGCGGCCAAGGTAGCTGAAGAAACATTGACAGTTGCAGAAAAGACGTTTGGGCCTGAACATCCTTATATGGCGACATCCCTAAACAATCTGGCGTCAGTTTATCATTCCCAGGGCAAGTATGCCGAGGCGGAGCCCCTTTACAAGCGGGCACTGAAAATAAGGGAGAAAGCCCTTGGACCAGAACATCCCCATGTGGCGGCTTCCCTGAACAACCTGGCGGAACTTTACAGAGCCCAGGGCAGATATGCCGAGGTGGAGACCCTTTACAAGCGGGCACTGGAAATAGTGGAGAAAGCCCTTGGGAAAAACCATCCCTATGTGGCGGCTTTCCTGAACAATCTGGGGTTAGTTTATAAAGCCCAGGGCAGATACGCTGAGGCGGAGCCCCTTTACAAGCGGGCACTGGAAATAGTGGAGAAAGCACTTGGTAAGAATCATCCCCATGTGGCGGCTTCCCTGAACAACCTGGCGGAACTTTATCGAGCCCAGGGCAGATATACCGAGGCTGAGCCCCTTTACAAGCGATCATTGAAAATAGTGGAGAAAGTCCTTGGTAAGAATCATCCCGATGTGGCAACATCCCTGAACAATCTGGCGGAATTTTATAGAGCCCAGGGCAGATATGCCGAGGCCGAGCCCCTTCACAAGCGGGCCCTGACGATAAGGAAGAAAACCCTTGGTGAGAATCATCCCCATGTGGCAATGTCTCTGAACAATCTGGCCTTGGTTTATGAAGCCCAGGGCAAGTATGCCGAGGCTGAACCCCTTCATAAGCGATCACTGAAAATATATGAAAAAGCCTTTGGTCAAAATCATCCCGATGTGGCAACATCCCTGAACAATCTGGCGGCACTGTATCAAGCCCAGGGCAAGTATACCGAGGCGGAGCCCCTTTACAAGCGTACACTGAAAATATGGGAGAAATCCCTTGGTAAAAATCATCCCAAGGTGGCTACTTCCCTAAACAATCTGGCGCAAGTTTATCGAGTCCAAGGCAGATATGCCGAGGCCGAACTCCTTTACAAGCGGGCCCTGGCAATAGATGAAAAGGCTCTTGGGAAAGATCACCCCGAAGTTGCATCCACCCTGAACAATCTGGCAGAACTTTATAGAGCTCAGGGTAAGTATGCCGAGGCTGAACCTCTTTGCAAGCAGGCTCTGAAAATAAGGGAGAAAGCTCTTGGGCAAGAACATCCCGATGTGGCACAATCCCTGAACAATCTGGCGGGATTTTATGAAGCCCAGGGTAAATATAGCGAGGCCGAGCCCCTTTACAAGCAATCACTGAAAATATTTGAAAAGGCCCTTGGGTCAGATCACCCCAGTGTGGCGACTGTTTGCGAGAATATAGCAGAGCTTTACAAAAAGATTGGCAAAGAGGATGAAGCCATGAGGTTCGAAGCACGTGCAAGAAGAATCCGCTCAAATCAATGAGTGAACAAGATAGCGTTGAGGTTTCTAAAAAAAGATGAAATAGCTCACTGATCAATCTAGCCAATCTATCGATATGCGTTTCTATACGTAACATATGTTAGTTTCTCTATTGATTTTGGTATGTTAGTGAGCCTCTAATGTTGCATGATTTCTCCA
>Ga0209427_10008744_pt1 | contig 11364 bp, 13 predicted proteins | sample DeeMarSWOR136_30_FD_187465 | JGI IMG/M metagenome (GOLD analysis project Ga0209427, IMG submission 187465) | Marine sediment microbial communities from White Oak River estuary, North Carolina - WOR-1-36_30 (SPAdes) (version 2) | ecosystem: Environmental > Aquatic > Marine > Intertidal zone >... | reverse complement strand
ATTAAATGACCTTCAGAGGATGGCTCAAATCCTGTTGGACAATCCACCACCATGAATTCAACGCGCTTCAACACAACAGATTTTTACAATTCAATGGTTCCGTTCTTTTGGCACCCACTAATAACAGCTTCTCCTTTTACTATCAAAGCATATGCATACTGCATTTCAAGCTTGTTGCATGTATGCTCATCAAGAAGCCCGAAAAGTATTTTTGCAATATCTTCAGTATAGTTTTGTTGAGAACGCGCACATGAAATTCTCCAGTTCACTTAGGGATCCTGTCTATGGAGTTACACCAATAACTTCCATAGAACAAGAAGTTTTAAAATTACCAATAATGAATCGACTAAAAGATATCAAGCAGCTTGGTTTGGCGTACTTGACCTTTCTAATTCTATTCTTGGAGATAAAAAGGAATAAGCGTAAGAAAAAGAAGAAAAAACGATAGACTCAAACCTTCTTAGGATGCGATTTCTGAAGGCAATTCTCAAAATGACCCCGGAGAAATGTTATACATAGTGAAACTGTCTCCTGTATCCACAATGTATGGGGTTAGAAAGAATAGAGGTCTTGGAGAAACAGCAAAGTTAGCACAGTTCCTAAGGTGTATTATTTGCATTTATTCGCTAAACTTCAACTACCGCATAACTTTGGTGTCAAGCTAAAAGCTACTATGGAAAATATGTCTTCAATAGTCCATTTGCTTTGAGGGATTTCATTGGAGTTTCAGATATTGAAAGCTTAGACCCTTACGTTAAAACGTATGGAGAGACTATCAAGACAAATTGCTCGGAAAAACAGATTAAACCATTTCGAAAGCTGATTCAGTATAGGAAAATGGGGAAACTGAGCCGAAAATGATTTGCTGACTAGTTTTCTATACTGTTATATCTGCAATTTCCGCTTTGGGAGCATTCGTTTTGACTGAGTGAATTCCGTTTTTGCATCCGTCTTTTGATTCGTAGGCCTCGCTGGTAGCTATGACTTCGCCATTGGGAGCTTTTAGTCTCCATCTGAATTTTTCGGCAGCGTCTTTATAGATTTCGAATTTTGGCATTGCTGACAAAATAATCGCCTTGCTGTAATAGTAGGCGCAGTTTAAAAACGTCCCTTAACACGCACATGTTAATGGCGTAGCCATCAACCTATGGATGCTTCTTGTGCGTCTATTGAATATATAAGTTTCCTCTTGCATCTTGGTGTGGAATCTAATTTTCAATCGATTCTCGACAAATTGAAGAGATTGAAATAACCTCCTTCAAATCGTTAGTGGCTAGACATCTTGGGGTATTGGTTGGAAGATAAATACAAGCGCGAGTTGTTAACCCTTTTGAAGATTTTTAATGGGGATGAAATTATTGCTTTTTCCTACGAACAGAAAGATGGTTTGTGGAGTCTTTTTATTCATCTCTCCAATGGTGTCATTCAGGTTAGGGGTAACAAAAAACACACGTTAAAAAGAACTCTTTACATCTCACCAATAATTGAAACTATTCCTTGGAAAAAGCGAGCGAACTCTTTCTTCAATAAATAACGATTAAACCATCATGTGTCTTTTGAAGGAGTCCATGCATTTTACATTATTCCACTATTGTTTAAGAAACCTTTGAAACGGGTGGATTTTTCTGGATCTTCTGTAGTGCATTATTTATTGCGTCTAACCATAAACCGAACTTTGGATGATTTGTGACACCAACTATCTTGTCGTCATCATTTACCCAAATCTCAACCGCATTAGTAAAAATCACCATTGGAGTCTCCTTTATTTCATGAACACTTGGCTCTTTCCTTTCGACAAGTTTAATTTCAGCATCATCAGCCTTGATGAATGTGTTATTGTCAAGCCAGAACCCATTTCTATAGTCGAAAGCCGGCTTTTCCACTTGAGATTTTGGCTTAGTTTTTCCTTCTGATTCTTCCAAAACTATTCCCAGTTCTACATTACTCAAGTACTGTTTTATAGGCTTTGAGTAAAGACGCCTAATAGTGTGACAAAATTTATGAGTTTGCAAGGCAACCAAACCGTCTGAAAGGTGAACACTGAATTGGAGAACTTGCCAAAAAAATTGGCAACATTAGGTGCTTTAAAGGTTCTATCCAAGCTATGTTCAATTTCTGGCGGAAAAGTCTTGGATGTTGCAACTGGCTCTGGTGATTTTACTGATACCTTAATGAAAACGTTGAAAGAATATGACTCTTTTGTCGGCATTGATATTTCAAGAAAGGATCTGGAGTCCGCGAAGAAACGGTTTAGAGACAAACCTGTCAAACTAATAGAGATGAAAGCAGAATCGTTAGAGTTCGACGATAATTCCTTTGATACAGTATTCATGGCTTACTCGTTGCATCATCTTGAAAGAACAGATAAGGTGCTAGCTGAGATGCGCCGAGTGTTAAAGCCTGGTGGAAACCTCATCATTCAGGAAGAGTTCTTCGATGGAAACCAGACTGACGCACAGAAAACAAACCTACTACAACATGCTTGGGAAGCACAAATCGATTCCTTGCTAGGCGAGACTCATAAGACAACTTTAACTAAACACAAAATCGAAGAAATCATCGGCAATCTGCAGCTTGAACAAGTTGAGATATTCGAATCCGCGAATCCAGTGGAATGCTTATTCTGTAAAAAAAAGCTTAAATGTATAGAAGATCCGAAAAATCAAGAGCGAATTGATGGATCAATCAGAGAGATTGATGACAATCTTAAGAGATTAAAGGAAATAGCAGATCCAGAAGCTCGCGTCAGACTTAGAAAGATGGGCGAAGAATTGAAAGAAAGGAACAGAAAGTTCGGCAATGCTCCTCCTTCTTCATTGTTGTAATCGGAAGAAAGGCTCTTAAAAGCGGCGTTTAGAGTAGGAAAGAGATGGGTCAAGAAGGAAAGGTAGTGAGGATCCAGTTTAATGTTTTCTAATCTGCGTGCACATTCCATTTTACATTACTCGAAAAGTATAACACACCGTCGTTAAACGATAAAGTCAGAAAAGAAAGCCTTTTTCTATCTCAATTAAAGATACTATAAATATATATCATATAGACGAGTTTGACAATTTGAACGTTTATGGGCGCATTTCTTCTTTAACAACTTCCTCAAGGTCAGAACGACCCCAATCAGTCACGTTCAACGGTCTTCCAGCCTTACCTCTTAGCAGATTCTCATATCTTCGGATTAGAAACTGCAAAGCATGTGAGTATGTAAACATCTTGATGACATGGTGTTGAGATTTCAAATAAGAAAGGCGAGCCTTCATGTATTCGAGTCCGTCTTTAAACTCGTAATAAGACCAATTGATAAGACGCCAACGCCATCTCTTAATCCACACCTCTAAAAGTTCTATCTCATATTGCACATCTTCCATTTTTCTGTCGTGCCTCTCCTTCTCTTTGCGTAGCAAGTTTAGTATGAATTGAACATCATTCTTTCGTAGTCTAGCACGCATGTCTAATCACCTTTACCCAGCAGCTTGTCTTCATAGTCTTTCCACTGAGTCTTCACATACGGCCCTAGAGATTCAATGTCTGACACGCCTACAAAGTCACGCAATGCGAAGGCGCTAGTGAAAACATATTTGCCGTAGTAGCTCTCGCTTTGGCTGCGGAACCAGTGACACCACTGTCCTGTTACATGGTTGACTATTTGCCAGGCACGATGACGTTTGAACTTGAACAGTTTCTCTTGAGGCTTCTTAATTAGCTCGAGATAGTCTTGAACAAGCCTAGTGAACTTTGATAATGGACCTTTAAGTGGAAGTGGAACTTCGTCACGAATCGGAGCAGTCCTGTGCCTGACAGGTTTTCCCTTCCTAGTCTTCAACCGCTTAACCAGAACCATATTCCTAATGATCATGAACTTCTGGTCAGCTTGAGTATCAAACTGCTCCTTAGTCAAAGACAGCACTTCAGAAATTCTGCCAGCAGTTAAGAAAAGCAGAGACATTAAAGCTCTGTCTCGTTTGTAATAGAACTCTCTTCTTTCCACGTATGGCCAAGTCTTACTGGTTATCAAACTGTAGATTTGTTCAACACCTAAACGCTTTTTAATATCCTCATTAGTCCTGCGACGTACACGAACAAGCCAACTCCTAGGCATATTAGGCAACTCCTTCTTCAGCTACTGAGGGTGTCAGACGTCTGACAGGTTTAGAAGCAGAAGGAGAAGCTGCCATACTACTTCCTCTTTCTGAAGAAGGTTAACCCTTCTTTTTGGCATACGTATTCAAATCCCACTTCGATTAGTTGTTGGATTTCTTCTGGTGTTTGAGCTACTTTGCTGATGTATTCTTCTTCGTTGTCAAAATCTGCTAGGTCTATGTAGATTAGCGTGTTTTTCAGGGATCTGTGTCCATTTTTCTCTGAACGTGGACGATGTCTTTGGTTTTGTGATACAGCATGGTTCCGTAAAAGTGTCTGAGGTCGTAGAGTCTAATCTGCTTTAGCTCTGGCTTGTTATAGGTTTCTGCTACTCTTTTTCTTAGTTTGAACCAGTTGCTTTGAAGTGTTTTTGAGCTTGGAAATATCTTCTCGTTTACCGATTGAACCTTAGAAACAAGCTGTCTTAGTAATGCCAGGGTTTCCTTTTTAATTCGTAAAACTCTTGCTTCTCCAACTTTTGCTGTCTCTGGATAAACTAAGCCTTTGTGTAAGTCGATTTGTTTCAGTGTTAGGTTTGAAACTTCGATAGGTCTAAGTCCACATTCCTTGACTAGTTTGAAGGCCACTCGGTTTCTTGTCCTTGTGTAGCTGATTATCAAGTCTATGTCTGACTCTAACGGTAGTTTTTTGATGCTGAAAGCTCTCTGATACCTAGGTTTCTTCCACTCTAACCTATGAAAAATTGCATAGTGGTTATAGGAGTTGACTATGTTTTCTTTGTAACCGTTTGACCAGTCTACCTTGGCTATGAACTCTTTTATTTTCTCCGGTTTATCCAAGTTGGCGTGTTTGGCTAAGTTTTTGAGTCTTCTTCCTATCGGTTTTAGAGTGTTTTCAGAGTATCCATCCTTCTTCATCTGCCACAAAACTTGGAAAATACGTTGTGCAGTGGGTTCGTCCATGGTGCGGGGGGTGGGATTTGAACCCACGAACCCCTACGGGATAGCCGCCTCAGGGCTACGCCTTTGGCCATGCTTGGCAACCCCCGCATCGCGTGCAGAGGATATTGATATTGTCTGGTAAATTAAATCTTATTCAAGACGCTGTTTTCAAAGGTGTTATGTCTAGGTTTCTTTGCTTGAATCCCATAAATACTGAAAATAATCCTTCGCAAACTTCACCAAACCCACATGATTACTCCAAACCACTAGACTAGGCTTGTCCTGTTCTCCCAAAAACAGCAACGCTTCCTCTCCATCTACAACCACTCCGCCTCCAAACATGTTCTCTCGTCCTCGCAATTCCGCAACATTCTTTATTTCTTCTAATCCCCACTCCTTAGGCTCACCAGCGATTAAAACCAAAATTTCCACGTCACCCAATCGAAAGCTCGACAACAAAGGCACCGCTTTTTCAGCTAGCCCCCGTGCAAACAATGGTGCCGCAATCATCACCTGCCTGTGGGCTTTATCTAACATTTCTCGCAGCTTTGTCAATATGCTTGCTTCGCCTCGTAGAATCCAGATATCAGGTTTCTCGCGTAGTTCACGTTTTTCGTAAAGGGGCTGAAGCTCTCCAACCACTGTTTGTTCCCAACCTCGCATTTTCTCGTCAAGTTTACGCTTAGCCGCTTCAAATGCCTCTGTAGGTGACTTCGCAAAGTACCTACTCGGTCTACCTCGCTCAATGTCCACCCATCCCTTCCGCTCCAGACTATTCAAAACTTCGTAGACTTTCGAAAAAGGCACGCCAGCGTTTTCACTTACCTCGCTAGCTGCCATGACTCCATGCTCTATGAGGCTCAAATAAACAGCTGATTCATAAACCGTCAAACCTAACTCACGCAAAAATTTTCTTGTATTTTCCCCAACAGCTTTGCTCAACCCATCTTTCACCTTATGAAACTTTGGAAAAACTTCAAATACACGCCGCCTTAAAAATGTTTTACAACCCACAGTGGTGAAATAGAAACGTCAGTAATTAAGCAAACAAAAAGCATATGCCCAGAATGTTACACAGTTTTAGACGCCACCTTATACGAAAGAGATGGTAAAGTCTACATGGAAAAGACGTGCTCAAAGCACGGCGAATATAATGAGCTTTACTGGAGCGATTATGACCAGTATAAACGCGCAGAAAAATACTTCAAGGAAGGAGAAGGACTGGGCAACCCGCGCACAGAAACAGCTAAAGGTTGCCCCCAAGACTGCGGCATTTGCCCTCAACATAAAAGCCATACAGGTCTTGCAATAATCGACATAACCAACCGTTGCAACCTCCGATGCCCAGTATGCTTCGCCAACGCAGCCGCCGCAGGATACGTCTACGAACCCACAAAGCAGCAAATACTAGATATGCTGCAAAACCTACGAAAAAACAGCCCAGTGCCAGCAACTGCTCTCCAGTTCAGCGGCGGTGAACCCACAATACGCGAAGATTTACCAGAATTGGTCAAGATGGCGAAAGACTTGGGATTTCGCCACATAGAAGTAAACACTAATGGCATTCGTCTTGCTCAAAGCATAGAATACTGCAAAACTCTTAAAGAGGCAGGCGTTAGTACTGTCTACTTGCAATTTGACGGCTTAAGTGGTGACATTTACAAATTTACTCGTGGATTGGACCTTCTTGAAACTAAAATGAAAGCTATCGCAAACTGTAGAGACGCGGGGCTTAACAGTGTTGTTTTGGTTATGACGCTCGTTAAGGGAGTGAACGACCATCAACTCGGCGACACAATACGTTTTGCTGTTGAAAATTTTGATGTCATACGTTGCATAAACGTTCAGCCTGTGAGCCTTTGCGGACGTTTGCCCGAAGAGGAGAGAGAGAAGATGCGTATAACTATTCCCGACTTTATGCGTCTCTGCGAGGAACAAACAAAGGGAAAAGTGAAGGTAGATGACTTCTATCCTGTTCCTACCGTGGTGCCAATTGCTCAAGCTATTGGGGCAATAAAGCATAAACGTTACGTTGAATTCACCGCTCACCCTCACTGTGGCATGGCGACATACCTTTTTGTGGAAAACGGTGAAATAAAACCGATTACGCGTTATGGGAATGTGGACAAGTTCATCAAAACTATGGAAAAAGTTTACGAAGAGGCGCGAAAGGGACATGAAACTAGAGCAAAAATGCGCTTAATAGGCGCTTTGAGACATGTAAAGTTTGGTATGTTGAGAAAATACCTTATACCCGTCTTGAAAACTGGAAGCTACGAAGCATTAGGTGACCTTCAAAGGAAAACCTTGCTTCTCTCCTCTATGCATTTCATGGATCCCTACAACTTCGACTTAGAAAGAGTGCAAAGCTGCTGCATTCATTACGCTGTGCCTGATGGCCGCATAATCCCTTTTTGCACTATGAACAGCATTCATAGAGAGAAGATTGAGAAGCAATTGGGCGTACCTTTGTCTCAATGGGAGAAGAAACAGAAACAAAAAATCGCTTCATTTGCATAATAGAAAAAAGGCTATAAGGACGCATGACTTTCTTCTCAAACAATTGAGGAGACAATAATGGGTGGAAAAAAGAAGCGTTCTCTAAAACAGATTGTGAAATCGCAAGAAAAGAAGGCTGATAAGAAACAAAAACGCGGTGCTGCGCCCTCAGGCGAAAAAAAGTCAATTCCGGGGATTACAACGCCGAATTTGAGCGAAAAGTTTGAAAGCGAATTGAAGAAAATGAAAGTTATAACACCGTACTCTGTTGCGTCTCGCTTTGACTTACGCCTAAGTGTTGCCAGGGATTTTCTTAGAGAGCTAGAGCACAAAGGTATGATAACGTTTGTTTCCAAAAGTCGAAACCTTAGAATCTACAAGCCTGCAGACTAGCCAATTTTGGGCTTTACGTAAAAGAAGAAAAGACAAATGGCCCCTGATTTTCCAAAACGAGTCTACACATTTAAAGAAGTGGAAAAAGCCAGAAAACTTGTAGAATCTGGACATAAACATAGGCTGACTATAAAGGGAAAAACCGGTTTCAAGAAAAGAGTAAAAGAAGCATTGAAGCATGTTAAGACTGCGGGGTTCTACGACTTTTTAAGATCTTACATAAGACGAATTGTTGAGATCGAAGGTTTTAGCCAACTTCGAGAAGCTGAAACAGCTATTTGGGCAAATATGCAACTGTTAGAAAACCCTATAGAATCAGCGGGATTTTTTGTGCAGAAGGCATTCCAAATGAAAGAGTTCTTAGAAGGCAAATTATATTATGGTGGAGCTGCTGAGGCAAGAAGTGTGGAAAAGCGGATTGAATTTTTGAAAGCTTTGAAAGAAAGAACTAAGGATAATTGCGTGAAGAAAAAGTGCGCGAAACTTCTAAAAAGATGGGCTGAAAGCACTTTCGTTTTCTAAGGTTAATTTTATTTCTTATCGAGCTTTATTCTAGTTCCACTTTTGACATTGGCGAAAATTTCTAGGTTTTTTGTCATTTTTCCGACAATGTTAACTGGGCTGTAAGGTTGTGTATCGCCGTAGAAGATACAGAGAGCATCTCCCATGGGCCAGTAGGCAATTGTGCCCGTCTCAACTTTGGGTTTAGCCTTTTCGTCGCCCATTTTGATTGATATTTTGAAGTAGACCTCTGCCTTCCAGAGAGCTGCGCGGCCTTCGATGGGAAGGATTTTAGTTATGGAGTCCACTGTTCTAGGGGCGAGGTGGCGAATTAGTTCGCCTTCAGCTTCGCCAACATTTTCTACAGAGAATTTAATTGGCACGCGGGTTATACTTTCTTCACTCATTTTTCATCGTCTTTTGAAGTATTTTTTCAATACATCCTCTAAAGTCGGACTGCTTACTTCTTTGAGCTCATATTTCGCTCTTACAGCAGGTTTGTTTATGTTTAAAACACGCGTCAAGTCTATGGGAGTGCCAATCAATACGATATCGCATGGTGTGTTGTTTATGGTTTCCTCTAATTCCTCTATTTGTTCCCTACCATATCCAACTGCGGGTAATAGTGTTCCGAGATGTGGATATTTATGGAAGGTTTCAACTACTGATCCGACAGCATAAGGCCTAGGATCGACGATTTTACCTGCCCCAAAACTTTTAGCCGCAATAACTCCTGCGCCATAAGCCATATTGCCATGGGTCAAAGTAGGTCCATCCTCCACAACCAAAACACGTTTACCCTTAATTGAATCAGGATTGTCCACGGTTATAGGAGAAGAGGCTTTGATGATTAAAGCGTCGGGATTTACTGTTTTAATATTTTTGTGCACAACGGCTACATTTTCTTGTTTGGCGGTGTTAACTTTGTTTATAATTACAACATTTGCCATCCGCAAGTTTGCTTCTCCAGGATAGTATGTGAGTTCGTGGCCTGGCCTGTGAGGGTCTGCAACCACTATGTGAAGGTCGGAGTGATAGAACGGAAGGTCGTTGTTTCCTCCATCCCAGACAATAATGTCTGCTTCTTTTTCTGCTTCTCTCAAGATTTTTTCATAGTCCACGCCTGCGAAAACCAATACTCCATTAGCGATATGAGGTTCATATTCTTCGCGTTCTTCAATTGTGCATTCATGTCTGTCGAGGTCTTCATAAGAGCCGAACCGCTGCCAGATTTGTTTTGTTAAATCTCCGTAGGGCATTGGATGTCTAATAACTGCCACTTTAAAATCCATATTCTTCAGCAGAGTAGCTACTCTCCGCGAAGTTTGGCTTTTTCCAGATCCGGTTCTAACTGCACAAACAGAGACCATCGGAACTCTAGCTCTCAACATAGTTGTGGATGGTCCCATAAGCCGAAAGTCTGCTCTACAAGACAGCACCAATGAAGCTCGATGCATGACATATTCGTAGGATACATCGCTGTAAGCGAAAACAACTTCGTTTACATCTTTTTCTTTGATGAGGGTCGCCAATTTTTCTTCTGAGTATATGGGAATTCCTTTAGGATATTTCGGTCCTGCAAGTTCTGTGGGATACTTTCGTTTTTCGATTCCAGGTATTTGGGTGGCAGTGAAGGCAACTACTTCGTATGAATCGTTGTTTCTGAAGTAGACATTAAAATTGTGAAAGTCTCTTCCAGCTGCTCCCATAATGATTATTTTGGTTTTTTTCATGAAAGCACCCCTGTTTTCAGTACGGCTAAGAGCAAGAGCGGTGAATTAGTATCCTTTTTCTCATTCCATATAAACCTTTATAGACTATGATTTTCGCCTTATATGCTATTATTTTCGTTTACGGAACACCTGAACTCCTTCAATCGTGGTGAAGTATTCGAAACCTACTTAAGCCAATTCGCAAACTTCTTGAAGTGTTTTTGCGGTTTTGACGTGATATCCGTCGGATTCGAAGCTGATGAGTTGGGTGTAAATTAAGGTGTTGTGATGTTTTTGTGTCCTAAAAGTTGTTTGACGTGGAGACCCCCCCCCACATAACTGATGGTTTAATCTGGTCTTTTGAAGATTTTTTCGACATTGTGTGCAAATAGTTAAGACGTTCTTCTAACGTTATATTAAGGGTGTAAGCTTCACTCGACATCCTCTCGAGGTATCTGACTCTATGACGTAGATGATAGTTTTTGGCTTCTTTCCGACGAGGATCATGCTTCCATTTTTTTCTTCTATCTTAAAATGTATACTCAAAGTGTCTGCGAATACCTTTGTCATTTCAGGAATACTGGGTTTAGATATGTAGATCATTAGGTCCTTTCCCAATCTATTCGCGATTACTGATCGTCCAATCACAGCTGGAGTGAATCTCTCTACTATGAACGCAAGGTTATCGCCGCTTAATAAATGAAGTACGTTTTTACCGATTTTCTTTGCTAGTTCCACAGCTGCTTCGATGTAACGATTGAAATTCTCTATGGCATCTATTTCTTCAAGGGTTGGATCCTTCCAAGCTACGATGTAGGGTTTGTTCATGTCAATTAAGGGATTAGGGAAGGCCAATACCCGGGTAAATTCGTCAAATCTTTTCTCTCCAGTGAAGGCAGAAATCATTTTCCGTATGTCTTCAGGCCCGTACTCGATTATTGGGATGGTGATAAATCCTCTATTTCTCATTATGAAATTCGCTATTGTAGGATTAATAACAGCGTCCAAGGCATCAACTGGAACGTTTTCTCCCAATTCGAATAAGACTGCGCAGCCTCTGGGGTATCCTTCTCCGCCTAAAATTTCGTCAAGTTCCGGAATTCCACTCGGATAATGAGTCTTAGTACCTCTTTTCGGTTCGAACTTTGACGGGTTCTCTGTTTTTATACGAGAGAAAGGAGGAAAAACTTGAAAGCCCTTGTTCAATGTGAAAAGAAATTTTT
>Ga0209427_10008743_pt1 | contig 11364 bp, 7 predicted proteins | sample DeeMarSWOR136_30_FD_187465 | JGI IMG/M metagenome (GOLD analysis project Ga0209427, IMG submission 187465) | Marine sediment microbial communities from White Oak River estuary, North Carolina - WOR-1-36_30 (SPAdes) (version 2) | ecosystem: Environmental > Aquatic > Marine > Intertidal zone >... | reverse complement strand
ATGGAATTCCGGGCTGGCAAGAATCCGTTCGAGCTGCCGTTTGATCTTTTCGGCGGCCCGAGCAGCATCTTGTTCGGCGTGGGGTCCAAAAGGTGATTTTTCTTTTTGGGGCATCTTCTTTACGGTCGATATCCGCTGTTGAAAGCCGAAAAAATCTTTAAAAATCCAACGCCTAAAACCCGAAAATATATCTATCATATCCTAAATTAGGTTGAACAGTCAATTTTTCAAGTTATTCTGGAACAGAACAGTAGAATTCTACAAACGACCTCAATTGAGTTTCTTCAAAGGATAATTGTTGCGATCCTGTTAACTAGGAAATCATTCATGACGGGTACGTCACCCGCGAAGGATGAAGATATTCCGCATGTCTGTTAGGTTACGGCTGCGGGGCCCGTTTCGTTTAGCGCCATAAGGTTACGTCAAGTTCTTAAGACGAACAACCTAACCGCCGGACGATACGGGCATCGTTACCGGTGCCGACGAACCATCCCTTTGTTTTCTGGAAAATTGTATGCCGATCATCAAAAAAGGCCTATTTACTGTCTGGGAAAAGTTTCCTGACGATAAGGACAAGGTCAAACGGCTTTTCAGGGAGAGCGAGACCTTTCAGGCCGTGTGTGAAGATTACATGAGATGTGCGGAAGCGCTGCGATATTGGAATCAGTCTGACTCAGAAGAGGCGCCTGCACGCCGGGAAGAATATACAGCGTTGCTGAAGGATCTGGAAGGGGAGATCTTGCAGAGTTTGAATGAATCCAAATAATAGCGGCTCGGGTCAAGTTCATATTTGATTCAACGGATCAGGCACGAAAATCTCTTAATGAATGGGGAAGGGATTGTAAGGTTCAGGAGAAAGGAGACCGAACCATGAAACAACGCTACATAGGTTCGATGATTACCATGGCCGTGTTAATCTTTTCCGCAGGTACGGTCTGTGCCCAGGAGATTCTGCCTTTTCCTGAGACGCCGTCAGCCAGCATCACAGGCCGCACGCTGAAGGAATCGAAACATCAATGGCGCGTTGAACCGCAGCGGCTTCCCAAGGACGCTCCCAACATCGTGATTTTCATGACGGACGATGCCGGGTTCAGCAACCCAGAGGTCTTCGGCGGTCCCGTCAACATGCCCACGATGGACGAGCTGGCTAGGCACGGTATCGCCTACAACGCGTTCCACACAACCGCCATGTGCTCGCCCACGCGGGCTGCCCTGATGACGGGCCGTAACCACAACCGGGTCGGCTACGGCACCATCGCCGAGCTCGCCGCTGACTGGGACGGCTATGTCGGCGTGATTCCGCGCTCGGCGGCCACGGTGGCCCAGGTGCTGGGCGCCTACGGCTACGCAACCGCCGCCTTCGGCAAGTGGCACAACACACCCATCGACACCCTGACGCCGTCCAGCCCGAAGGACCAGTGGCCGACCGGCCTCGGCTTCAACTATTTCTACGGCTTCATCGCTGGCGAGACCTCGCAGTACGAGCCACGCATCTTCGAGAACACAAATCCTGTCGAGCCTCCGCACGACCCGGAATACCATTTCACCGAGGACATGGCGGACAAGGCGATCCAGTTCATGCGTAAACACCAAGCGCTGCATCCCGAACGTCCGTTCTTTCTCTGGTTCACGCCGGGCGCTGTGCATGGTCCCTTCCACGTGCAGAAGCAGTGGGCGGACAAGTACAAGGGCAAGTTCGATCAGGGGTGGGAGAAGTTGCGCGAGGAGACCTTCCAACGCCAGAAGGCGCTGGGCTGGATTCCCAAGGACGCCAAGCTCACCCCGATTGATCCCACCATGGAGAAGTGGGAGTCCATCCCGGAAGCGCACCGTGCGTTCCAGACGCGGCTGATGGAGGTGTTTGCAGGATTTCTGGAGCACACCGACGTCCAGTACGGGCGCATCGTCGCCGAACTAGAAAACCTCGGGATCCGCGACAACACGCTGGTCATCTACATCCACTCGGACAACGGCGCGTCGGCCGAGGGCATGATGGGCTCGATCTCGGAGCTGCTTGCCCAGAACGGCATGGTCTCCACGATTGATCAACACATCGACGTGCTGAACCGCGACTACGGTGGCCTCGACGCGTTGGGTGGGCCGCTGCTCGACCCGATGTACCACCACGGCTGGGCCTGGGCGGGCGACACGCCGCTCAAGAGCACGAAGCTCGTCGCCGGGCACTTCGGCGGCACGCGGACGCCGCTAGTGATCTCCTGGCCCAAGCGCATCAGGCCAGACAAGACGCCGCGCGGCCAGTTCCACCACGTGAACGACATCGTCCCGACGATCTACGAGATCCTGGGAATCACGCCTCCACGTACCTTCAACGGCGTGGAGCAGGACCCGCTCGACGGCGTATCAATGGTGTACACCTTCGACGACGCGCAAGCGAAGGGGCGTAAGACGACGCAGTACTTCGACATCCTCAGCAGTCGGGGGATCTACCACGACGAATGGTTCGCGGCGGTGCCGGGCCCGCGCAAGCCCTGGATCCCGGGACTGCAGGGCGTGCTCGAATGGGAACCGGACAACGACACGTGGGAACTCTACAACCTGACCGAGGACTACTCCCAGGCCAACGACCTGGCGGCGAAGATGCCCGAGAAACTGCGACAAGTGCAGGACATCTTCACCATGGAAGCGACCAAGAACAAGGTGTTCCCGATCGGCGGCGGCCTGTACATCCCCGTCTTCGCCCCGCAAGAGCAGAAGGCCAGCACCCTGAAAGGATGGACATTCTCCGAGGGTCAAACGCGGATCCCGGAGTCCATGGCGCCGAAGTTCGCCAGCGGATTCTCCACGCACGCCGTCATCGAGGCTGAGCTGCCCGAGAAGGCGAGCGGGGTCCTTTACTGCGTCGGCGGCATTTCGGCGGGGTTCACCGTTTACATAGATGAGGGTGTTCTGAAGGCAGAATACAACGCTATGACCCTCAACCGGTATAAGATCGCGTCCCAGGCACCTCTTCCGAAGGGCAAGGCGACGATCGAAGTCGAAGTCAAGTTCGACACCTTGGAGCGCGAGTCACCTGCAACGGTCACTTTCACGCTCAACGGGAAGCAGGTCGGCCAGGGCCGGATCGAGCGTTCCGTGCCGGCGACCTTCACCGCTTCCGAGACCTTCGACGTGGGCATGGACCTGGGCTCGCCGGTGGCATTGGACTACCATGAGAAAGCGCCGTTTAAGTTCAATGGGAGGATCAACAAAATCCATATTCGCTATACCGACGCCAGAAAGCAGAGCTTTCCTCAAATTCCCGAGGATGACTAATGGCTTAATTTGCGGGAGATTAGTACCAATTTGGCAGAAAACAGGAAAAAGAAATGAGTCTTCAAGGCAGAACGATGGAAATCAACGGCCTCAACCTGAACGTTGTCGTTGAGGGTGAAGGTGAACCGGTGTTGTTGCTGCACGGATTTCCGGACTCCAACTACCTATGGCGCGGCGTCATTCCGCGCCTTACAAAAGCCGGGTATCGGGTCATCGCTCCCGACCAGCGGGGATTCGGAATGTCGGATGCACCGGAAGGAAAAGAAAATTACGATATGGAGCTCATCGCCAAGGATGCTGTTGCCCTTCTGGACGCCCTGAATATTGCAAAGGCCGAGCTGGTTGCCCATGACTGGGGGGCCATGATCGGCTGGCTCCTGGCAGGGACCTACCCCGAGCGGTTTGAAAGCTATACCGCCATCTCTGTCGGCCACCCCAAGGCCTATTTGTCCGCCGGGCTTGAACAGAAGAAAAAGGGCTGGTACGTGCTGTTCTTTCAACTCAGCGGCATCGCTGAAAGAATATTCATGGCGAAAAACTGGTCCCTTTTCAGAAAGACGGTGCATGATCACCCGGAGATGGATCACTGGATCAAAGACCTTTCGCGGCCGGGCAGACTGACAGCCGGTATGAACTGGTACCGTGCCAATCTCTCCAAGCTGTGGAAGGCCGAGTTCCCCCGGGTAAAGATACCGGTATTCGGAATATGGAGCACCGGTGACGTCGCCCTGACGGAAGACCAGATGATCGGCTCCGCCGCCTTTGTGGATGCCCCGTGGCGATATGAACGGTTCGAAGGGGTCAGCCACTGGATTCCGGTTGATGTACCAGACAAACTCAGCGACTTGTTATTGGACTTTTTCAAGCAAAGAATGGACTAAGAACAGCAGAGACAGAACTGTAGAAAGGTTCGGGTTTGCCCTTTGCCATTGGAAAGGAGAAGGAAAATGAAGTCGGCATCCGTGTGTAAGGTGTTTCTGTTCTTGTCAATTTTCGTTGGATTCACATGCTCTGGTCAGGCGGCTGAAGAATCGCCTTATATGGGTGGTGATGTGAATCTTACGAAAGCGACGAATGGCGCGGTTGTCAGGGAAGAGGTGTTGAAGACAGGCGCCCGGATTCTTTACCTTGAACCAACTACAGAAAAGTTGGCCGATGGTGTCTGGTGTATCGGGGGATATTCGCTGGCAAACACAACAGTAATCGAAGCGCAAGACGGACTGATCGTTTATGATACGGGCGACACCAAGGAAGAGGCGGAACACATTCGTGAAGCAATTAAAAAAATTAGCAAGAAGCCTATCAAAGTTATTATATATAGCCACTCCCATTATGCCATGGGTGGCGGGGCCCTGGTCGAAAATCCCAAGGAGGTACTGGTTATCGGCCATCCCAAACTCAATGAGACCGTCGAAAACAACCTCAAGGGCGGTGGTTCACCGTCAGCTATTCCCGAAGTAGGACCGCTTATGACTTCGCGCGTGCTGATTCAATTCAACAACTTTTTGCCCACCGAGGGTCCCGATGCGGCCTTGGCCGGCAAGCTGGAATTGGGCAAACCCATTGCCTTTTTGCCTGCCAATAAAACGGTCGAAGATGGAGAAGAGCTTGATGTTTTGGGCATAAAGATGCAATTCTTTACCAAATATACGTCCGATGATTACAATCTGACGGTGTATGTGCCCGAAAAAAAACTGGTCATGAACAACTTTTTCTGGCCCGGCACGCCGAATATTTACACATTACGCGGCGGCGTGTACCGTGACCCACTGATCTGGCGTGACGGCTTGAAGGTGATACGCGACCTACAGCCCGAGATTCTGTCCAACACACATACCCGGGCGATTGTCGGCAAGGATGAGGTCATGAAAAGGGTGACCGGTTATATGGATCAGCTGACCCTGACCTATGACCAGACCCTGCGCGGGATTCTGGCCGGCATGGTGCCCGATGATTTCCGCCACGCCATCTATATTCCCCAACACATGCAGGAAATTCCTGAAAACGCCCAGTCTTACGGTGAAACAATCCATTTTCCCGAGGCCATCTATCAATATGTTATCGGCTGGTTCGATGGGGATGTCACCAAACTTTTCAAGATCGCTCGAAAAGATGAAGCGGTCAGAATGGTAAAACTCATGGGCGGCAAAGACAAGGTTATGGCCGCCGCCAAAAACGCCTTGGATCAAAAAGAGTATGCCTGGGGCGCCCAGGTCGTTCAGTATGCCTATTTGCTGGACCCGACTGATAAGGCCGTCCGGCAACTCAAGGCCGACCTTTTGAGGCAGATGGCCTATCGCACCACCGGTTCCATCGCCAGGGCCTTCTTGATAACCGAAGCATTGGCGTTGGAAGGCAAAGTCACCTACCCCAAACTGATACCCCCAGCAAAGGAGACCATTGCCGCATCACCGGAAACCTTCGTCAACTTTTTCCGGGTCCGTATCGATCCACAAAAAAGCGAGAACACCGATAAGGTGGTTGAATTCGTCTTCACCGATAAAGGTCATCGTGCGGTGGCTTTGCACGTGCGCAGAGGCATCGCGGAATATGTACCGGTATCTGCCGATTACTATCGTGAATCCGACTTCGTCTTAAAATTAGATTCGGAAACCTGGACCGGACTTTACCTGAGTGCCCTGTCCTTAAACGACGCCATTGACTCCGGAAAAGTAAATTTAAAGGGCAATAAAGGTGAGATGGTGAAGATATTCGATATGTTTGATAAGTACCGACCAACCAAAAACTACATAGTTCCACCCCTGGAGGATTGAGTCTAAATGATCGGGTGAGTGAACTGCTCGTGGAAACCATAAGTCAGAAAGGAGAGCACGATGAAGAAGGCACGACTAATGCAAATTGCCATACTTTCGCTGGCAATGATGGGTCTGGTGGCTGCGGCGGCCGCAGCGGGCGAGGCGCCGCGGATGAAGATGACGACGGAAATTCCGGAGCCGATCAAGACACCTGGCAAGGTGGAGACCCGAATTGGCACGCTGGAGTTCTTCGACGGCTTTCCCACCGATGACACGGCCCGGAAATGTTTTGACAATCTGGACTTTTTGCGCGGGGTCGAGGCATTCCTGAACGGATGTCCGGCCGCCTCGCTGGTGGCCATGCGGGAGGGGATGCGAGAAATCGGCGCGGTCAACGGTACCATCAGCATCACCGAGAGCCTGATGGACGCGCGGTCGCTATTCCTGACCCCGAACACGGAAAGCATCTACACCGGCACATGGCTGGATCTGAAAGATGGCCCGATCGTGGTGGAAAGTCCGCCCAATACGCTGGGCATCGTGAACGACTTCTGGTTCCGTTATGTGGCGGACCTGGGAAATGCCGGACCGGACAAGGGGAAAGGCGGGAAGTACCTGTTTGTAGGGCCCGGATACAAGGGCGATATACCGGACGGCTACTTCGTTTTTCACAGTCCGACCTACGGCAACTTCCTGATCTGGCGCGGGTTCCTGGTGGAAGGCGACCCGAAACCGGCTATTGAGAGCTTCAAGAAACATGCGCGCATCTATCCACTGTCGAAGGTAAGCAATCCTCCCGAACAGAAATGGGTCAACATGTCGGGCGTGGTTTTCAATACCATCCATGCCAATGATTTCAGCTTTTACGAGGAGTTGAACCAGGTCGTTCAGGAAGAGCCCACCGGGTCGCAGGATCCGGAGATTTTGGGGCTGTTCGCCGCCATTGGGATCAAGAAGGGACAGCCCTTTGCCCCGGACGCCCGCATGAAGAAGATCCTCACCGAGGCCGCTGCCGTGGGCAACGCCACCGCACGCTCTCTCGTTTTCCCGGGCCGCGATAAGAGTGCGTACCAATATGACAGCGGGTACTGGAAGACCGCCTTTATCGGCGGCAGTCATGAGTTCCTCGCTGACGGCGTTCGGCTGCTGGATGCGCGGGCGTTCTTTTACTATTACGCCACTATGGTCACGCCCGCCATGACCGTGAAGATCCCGGGTGCGGGGTCGCAATACTCCATGGCCACGGTGGATTCCAGGGGAAAACCGCTGAACGGGTCCAAAAACTACAAGCTGCACTATCCACCCAATGTCCCGGCCAAGGATTTCTGGTCTGTGGTGGTTTACGACAACCAGACCCGTTCGCTGCTCCAGACCGATCAGCAATTCCCGAGCGTCGTGAGTCAGCGCGGTGTCCGGCCCAACCCGGACGGTTCCTATGACATCTACTTCGGCCCAAAAGCGCCGGAGGGGAAAGAAAGCAACTGGATTCAAACCGTACCGGGGAAAGGGTTCAGCGTCATACTGCGTTTTTACGGACCGCTTCAATCCTGGTTCGACCAGACCTGGCGGCCGGGGGAGATCGAACCGGTCAAGTAGGAACAAAGGCAAAGGAGCAACAGTTTACGCCAGCACCTTCGTGGACTAGAAAACCGGCGGCCCCATGATCATTAAAAGCGCCGCCCAAGGTGATGGGCATTTTGGACGAAATTTGGATGCGGCATATGGGCGATATCGCCTGGGCGAGAACGCGCGCATGAAGCGGGGCAAGGACGGCGGCATCGCGATCTGCATCGCGACGCAATAGACGAATGGCGTCCTTGAAGAGAATTGGCTGCCGATCAACCGCAAGGGCGAGGACATCGGCGCCGTCATGCGGCTCTATATTCCGGATATGGAAAAGATGAAGACCCTGCAGGCGCCAAAGGCCGAGCGGATCGAATCCAGGTAGCGAAGCAGATTAAGAAAAAAGAAGGGAGGTTAAAAATGAAGTCATTCACGAAACTTTTAATGATCTGTAGTTTGCTTTTCAGCATAACTGCTTGTTCTCAACAACCAAACGGAAAGTTAACAGATGAACAAATTGAGGAGATTGTAAAAAGATCTTATCAATATGTTGCGATGTACAATGTAAACCAAAAATTAGCCCTTGCAGAAGAAGGAATGACAACCAGAGGCTACAATAAGGGTTTGAGAAATACCGATCTTCTGGACCATACGGCCCAATTTATTGCGCGCCCGAATAATGATGTGCTCTACCAGCTGGCTATGCTTGATCTAAGGAAGGATGCCATCGTCTTTGAAATTCCGGCTATCGAATCGAAATATGTTTCCGTGATGACCAGCGGTTATGACCATTACGTCAATATCCCCATATCTACCGTGGACGGGGATTTTAAGGAATCCCGCACGGTTCTTTTTTATACGCAAAGGACGCAAGGATATGATGGGGATAAGGTCGAAGGAATCGATGAAATATTCGAAATGACCGGCGACTTTGTCTCAGTGACGTTGAGGGTGATGCCCCATGCAAACGAACCAGAGCGGTATAATCGTATTATCGAACAGATCAATGCAATCAAGGGGATGTCTTTATCGGAGTTTCTCGGTAAACCGGCTCCAGAAATCGATGAGGTTATATTCCCTCCTTACGGGAAAACAGATGCCGACATTTTCGAAAATAATTTACTAGAAGTAATGCAGTTTGTTTTTAATCACACCACCTTTGACCCGAATTTCGAATTAGACAGTGCGGTACTGGCTTTGTATGCCCCACTGGGTATTGAGCCCGGAGAAGAATACGATCCAGATAATACGGCAAAAATCGATGGTAAGAAATTCAGGGAAATTTCAATCAAAGTCAGGGATGAAGAAATAGCAAAAATGAATAATCCTGAAGTCGTAGACCGTTTATTTCCAACCCTTTTCCAACCCAAAGGTTCTACCGGCCTGGAATCACAATTGTTTCCTTCTGTGGTAGGTCCGATCGGTATGCCGGCTAGAGAAGCCTTGTATCCCCCTGTGATGACAGAAGACGGAACCCAGATGAACGCCTTAAATGAGTACGTCATTCGCATGACAAAAGAGGAATTGCCTCCTGCCAATGCTTTCTGGTCCTTCACGCTTTACGATGCAGTAAATGGTTTCTTTGTTCCGAATGAACACAAGAAATACAGCGTTGGGGAAAACGCCGGGATGAAGCTGAATGAGGAAGGGGGAATTGAAATATACATTGCTGCCGAGAAGCCGGCAGGAGTTCCCGATGAGAACTGGCTGCCCATTGAACGGAAAGATCTGGAACTGAACATCATCCTGCGGATCTATGCGCCTGACCTGGACAAAATGAAAACCTGGAAAGCACCTAAGGCGGAAATGCTCAAGTAAAACCTTGGTGTTGACATAACAGAAGGAGAACAAGATGCGAAACGTCAACTTAATGAGAGGGATTGTTAGCACGATCGTATTACTCGCATCGATCGCGTTCTCGACGGTGCAGGCAAAATCTTCCGTGACACCCGAAGAAGCACGCGCCATTGCCAAGGAGGCTTACATCTACGGTAACCCGCTGGCGGACAGCTACCGCATTTTATACGGCTCCTTCGTCGATCGAAAAAATCCTGAATACAAGGCGCCCTGGAACCAAATCAAGAACATATCGCGTGTCTACACTCCCAATGACAAAGCGGTGCAGACGCCCAATTCCGATACGCCTTATAGTTGGCTGGGACTGGACCTGCGCGCCGAACCGCTGGTGCTGACAGTGCCACCGATCGCAACGGGACGCTATTTCAGCATTCAGCTCATTGATCTCTATACTCACAACTTCGGTTATATCGGCAGCCGGACGACAGGCAACGATGGCGGCAATTTTCTGATCGCCGGGCCAGGCTGGAAAGACAACGTACCCGATGGCATCAAGAAGGTGATCCACTCGGAAACCGAATTGGCGGTTGCCGTCTACCGTACGCAACTCTTCAATCCGGGCGACATCGAAAACGTCAAGGCCATCCAGGCGGGCTATAAGGTGCAGCCCCTTTCGGCGTTTCTCGGCCAGCCGGCGCCGAAAGCTGCCCCGACAATCAACTTCATCAAGCCGCTCACGCGCGATGAGCTAACGAAGTCGCCCAAGATCTTCCAGCAGTTGAACTTCGTGCTGGAGTTCTGCCCCACCCAACCGTCCGAGCAGCCGCTCATGGCGCGTTTTGCCAAAATCGATATCGGTGCCGGCAAGACCTTCAATGCGAGCAAGTTCTCTCCGGAAATTCAGACGGCCATCGGGCAGGGCATAGCTGACGCCTGGGCCGACTTCGCGAAGCTGAAAAAGCGAGGCGAGGCTGGAGAAATTGGCTCCGGCGACATCTTTGGCACGAGGGAACACCTGAAGAACAATTACCGCTATCGCATGCTTGCCGCGGTCCTCGGCATCTGGGGCAACAGTGCTCAAGAGGCGATTTACCCGTCCTATTTGGTCGATGCCGACGGGCGAAAGCTCAACGGTGCCCACCGCTATACCTTGCGTTTTGCGCCAGGCCAGTTGCCGCCCGTCAACTCTTTCTGGTCGCTGACGATGTATGAGATGCCGGCGAGCCTGCTGGTAGCGAATCCCATCAACCGCTACCTGCTCAACTCGACCATGACGCCGGATTTTGTACGTGATGCTGACAACGGTGTCACGTTCTATATCCAGCATGACTCACCAGGCAAAACCAGGGAACCCAACTGGCTTCCAGCACCCAAGGGCCCATTCATCATGGTACTGCGCCTCTATTGGCCAAAGGCCGAGGCTTTGAACGGCACCTGGAAACAGCCACCGCTGAAGCGGGTGCAATAGATCATGCGATCAAGACAAAGGAGACCAACCATGGTTATGTACAGAAATTTGATCCCATTCTTACTTTCCGGGTTGATTGCGTTTGCAGGCGTGCTTCCAGCGAGTACCTGGGCGGCTGATGCCGCTAAGAAAAAAGTGACGTCGAATACTACATCGTCTGTCACCACACCCGACGCCGTCAAGACACGCATCGGCCCCCTGGACTATGTTGCCGGCTACCCCACCGCGGACACGGCGAAGAAGCTTTACGACGAGCTCGATTTCCAGCGGGCGGTGCAAGCCTATCTGTGGGCGCTGCCCATGGCCTCCTATGGCGCGATGGCGGATGAGCATCACAGATTGGGCGCCGGTTACCATGCCGTGCTCGTGGCAGACAACTCGGCCGAACCCCGGCAACTGGTCCTCACGGCTAATCAGGACACGATCTATATGTCGGGGGTCCTCGACCTGAGCAAGGGCCCCATGGTGGTCGACGTGCCGGCAGGTCTGCTCGGCACCATGAACAAC
>Ga0209427_10008742_pt1 | contig 11366 bp, 14 predicted proteins | sample DeeMarSWOR136_30_FD_187465 | JGI IMG/M metagenome (GOLD analysis project Ga0209427, IMG submission 187465) | Marine sediment microbial communities from White Oak River estuary, North Carolina - WOR-1-36_30 (SPAdes) (version 2) | ecosystem: Environmental > Aquatic > Marine > Intertidal zone >... | reverse complement strand
AACAAATCATCAGACAAATCCGGATCCTCGATCATCCTTTTCTCATGATTAACCCTGTTTTTACCAAAAACCTCCACAAACTCTTCTGTCCCTGATTCCTTCTTCCTGTTCAAGTATATCAGGAAATCCCCTTTCCTGGGCAAATCTTTGATTAAACCAGTCTTCTGTGTCTCTAATAGAATGTAAGCTAGTCTTGATTCAATAATAAACTTTCTTCCCTGTTTCTTAGCAACCTTCCAAACTGTTCTAACCCTGTCTAAATCAACAGAAGAACCATCATAAATGACAAAATCATCTGCCTTCTCAACATGGTAACTAGTCTTTCTATCAACATCCGCCTCAGATGGTAGCTTATGCTGGTCAGCTTCCCTAGGTTCTTTAGATAGGTTAGTCCCTTCACAGATCATGCACTTGACATCCAGCTTCTTCAACTGTTTAACAAACCTTTCAGTCAAACCTTTCATGAAACCAGACATCCTAAAGTCTCCAGTATAGACTACATCCCCTGCAGAAGTGTTAATTACGAAAGAATGCGCCCCAGGAACGGAATGGTCGACAGAATGAGCGTTAACGGTTATATCTTTTATTGTCTTAGGTTTACCGGTCTTTAATTCTCTGAAACCTAGATGCCCAACCTTCCTGTCCCAAGCCTGATAGTAAGTCCTATTCCTAATTTTAATCAAATCTCTTGTGTATCTGCCCGTGAAAATGGGTATGTCTTCTCTGACTAGAGGAAGATATCCGTAATGATCTGCATGTGCATGAGATACTATGATTCCGTCCACAAAAGGCTTACCATGAGAAAACCTGAAGAAATTATTGAATTTAGGTAAAACATTAGTCTTGAACAGATCGTCAATATTGGCCGGTCTCAACTCAGGCCATTCAAAGTAAACTTCTTCTTTCGAGAAAGGTGTTCCGAAATCCAGGAATGCTTTAGTGGTTTTATCTTCCAACAGAACTTTGTTTCCGCCTATTTCTTCAATGCCACCGAAAAAAGTTAGGTTCATGTTCCATTCTTGTAATTTTAGGTTTAAATCTATCATAAGGTCTAAATTTCTTAGAATTGTTAATATTATTGATTAGATGGATTACTTGGCAGTATATGAATCAATTAAAGATGCAGTATATAAATTGTCAAATACTGTTTTACAAAATTCCCCGCAAAATAATCCATATGCCAATCCTTTGTTTTTGACTGGTATTCTCTTTACTACAATCGGTTCAATTGGTTTCACCTATGCTTGTAAGCTAGCTCTCGAGAGAATAAGAAGTCAGTGATCCTTAGAAAGTCTATCTTCTTCTGGAATGCTTTCCATACAATTCCTTTCTGTGTGCCTCCAGCATATCAATATCTTTTCCAGCAAACTCAGCAGCAGTCTCTAGTTTAATTTTTTTCTTATCAGTAACCTTAAAAACTTCTGAAATTCTTTCCTTCCATTTCAAATCCCTTAGAAAATGATGGTCTACTATTAAAGCATCGAGAGGGCAAATCTTAACGATCTTGATCATGTTCTCAACAGAATTCTTCATGGCCTTAACCCCAAACCTATACATCATATAAGACAAAGGACCGTCTAAAAACAAAAGATTAGGTTTATTCTTTAGAACAAAATTAGTCTGACCCTTTTGGCTTGGACCTTCCACATCAGAAGTATGAATGAATCTGTATCCATCATCTATCAAAACCTCAATCACGTATCCCAACTTAGGATTAGTTCCATGAAAGACTGGTTCAGATAATTTCACTTTAGTCTTGCCAAATTTAAACTCCTTTCCATCAGCATACTCTAACTGCTTGGGCAAATCTTTTATCTGTTCTAAGAAGAATGCCGACCTTTTCTTCTGACTCAGGTTGATTTTCTCAGTGGGATGTTTGACTAAAACTATTTTCTTTTTGTAGATTTCCAGGTGCTCCCATGGATTATGATGATCGTAGTGATAGTGAGTTATTATCAGGACTTTGGCCTTCTTTGCCAATTTAACGACTTTTTTCCAGTGTTCACCCAGTCTTTTTAGTTCTTTAGGATGCGGTTCTAAACCATAACGAATAGGAGCAAGAGAAACGCCAGGATCTATAAACAATTTCAAATCTTTAGTCTCGACGTAGGTGGCCATGCCCCTAGTTCCGAGAGAATCGAATGCGATAGGAATTATTTTCATAATCATTCTTTGGTTTCTGTAGAAGTTGGCTCGCGACCAGACGCTCTTTTTATAGAATATAGAATTCTTAGTACCCATTCTAATAGGATAGAAAAAGATAGAAAATAGAGAAACTCCCAGCCAAGAGAAGGCACAAGCTTTAAACGGAGAGTTAATAGATCTAAAGAAAAGAAATTCGGATCGCTAAGGAATATGGCCAACAGGGCAAGTGGTACGAGTTTTGCCAAGTCACGCGATAAATCTTCTTTTAAATAGGAAGTGATTCTAACTGTGGATACGAGAGCCATTGAAATGAGTGCTACTTGTCTAACAGTGATGTTCTCCGTAAGTACAAACATAAATAAGGTTAGTATAGCGAACCAGAAAACAACATAGAATGGAAAGGCTATACCATATTCCAATATGTAGAGGAATACGCTCCCTGTCTTTTTCAATCCTTTATGTTTCACTTCTGGAAGATCGTATTTTTTCAAATCCAACTTGAATAGGTCTCTCTTCGACAGATTTCTGTAGAAAAGCCATATGAAGAGTGCATAGAAAGAAATACCAATCGTAAAAACCAACAAATCCAAGTAAGTTGTAGTTATCATATTATAAATTACGTTGTAGTAATCCGCAGACTGGAAAGTTTGAACTATATCTGTAACATTAATCTCAAACATGATTACTATTTGGTAGAGGTTTAATAAATTTTTGTGTTTCTAGGTAAACTCTTTCAAAACGATTTGAATTAAATAGATTTTTAAAATTATTTTTTCTATATTTCAACATGAAAAATTCAACTATTATAGCTTTAATCATCTTGGTCGTAGCTATAATGGCTCTGTATACTATAGCAACCCCACCAACATCAGAAGGGGGTAAGAATTGTATTTTTGACGAGGACTGTGTTGTCTTCGGTAAAACGGGTGATTGTAATTGCGGTTGTTATAATAAAGATAATCTCCCATCAAGAACTGGAGGAAAATGTTTCTGTCTAGCACCAACATCATGCAAATGTGTAGACGGTGAATGTGAAGGAGTTTTTGAGGAAGAAATAACCAGTTTCGAAGGATGTGTAGAAGCAGGTCACCCAGTAATGGAAAGTTATCCGCCTCAATGCACAGTGCCAGGAGGTCCAACATTTGCAGAAGATAATTGCCAATATAAAAAAGGAGAAGATATATTCATATTAACGATCTCAGATGCTAAAAACATAGCTATAAACAGTGAATGTGGGGATAGGCTTAAAGAATCTTATATGTGTAACGAGTTTACAGGAACTTATTGGATTGACTTAAACATAGAAAAGGAAGAGTGTAATCCTGCTTGTGTCATTAATTTAGAGACAAGAGAAGCAGAAATAAACTGGAGATGCACTGGGTTAATTCCAGAATAAATCAATCAATTAGTTTAATTGAAATATGAACTCCTTGGGGAATAGCAACTCTTAGAACTTGTCTTAAAGCCCTGTCATCAGCCTGTAAATCAATCAATCTCTTGTGAATCCTTAACTCCCATCTGTCAAAAGAAGTATTACCATGCCCTGTTCCATCTCCACAAGGTGTCTTCATCGGAGCAACTCTCAGTTTCTTCGTTGGTAAAGGTATTGGTCCCTTATAGTCGATGCCAAATTTCTTCGCAATCCCAATTATCTCTATGCAAATCTCGTCCAATTGCTTGGGTTTTCTCCCTGAGAGCTTTATTCTGGCTATCTGCATCTAATCACTTACCTATAATCAGAAGTGAGAGATTTAAATATTTTTGCAGGACGGATCTGTCAACTCAAAACTGGTGTTTCAAGAACTTTACTTTTTATTTTCAAATCTGATTCAACCTGTGGTAATTCCATGTTTTCAGTAATTAAAGTGGGGGGTTTGGGGACTTCCTTTTTTGGTTCAGGTGTGATTATATCTTTTTCTGGTTCCATAATTTTTGGTGTATGGTTTTTAATTTCGCATACATCAGAGCAAAAATATCCTTCTCCTTTAAAATCGGCATTGCAATGTTTACATTTTTTGAACATGAAATCACTCTAAACTTTTCTAAATCCCTTTTCCAATTCAGGAAGATAGGATATCATACTTCAATGTTTTGAGATCGGTCTTTAGTCGTTTAACCCGACATAAATCAACTGTATCTTTTGACTTGAGCTTAATTTGAGGGAAAGTAATCATCCTCATCATTGTATCACCATTAAAAAAATGGAAAAAATAAAAAAACTCTGATTAATCTAGTTGATTAAATTTCGTCTATTTCTTTTTCTTTCTCCTCTTAGGCAATTTTTTCACCTCTTTAAATTTCAACAATAAGCATATTCACAACTTGTTTTAGTAGTCTTCAGCAGACCAATCTTCGTCTGATTCTTCATCCAAGTCTTCTTCCTCTTCATCCCAGTCTTCTTCCTCTTCTCTCCACTCTAACACTCTCATCACCATTTTATTGATTGTGAGATTATTGATTTAGTAGTATTTAAACTTATCACTAATTTTTCTTTCATTAGAACTCATAAGACTTATAAATTGAAAGTTTTAATATATATTACTAATAACTTGAAACTATAAACTTCCAAAACGTGAGTAATGAGATTTAAGGATGGTGATTTGAATGGCAGAACTTGCTATCGCTCCTTTCAAAAGAATGTTGAGAAAGATCAGGCCAGATTTTAAAATATCGGACCGTGGTAAGAGAGAGATAAGGAATATGACAGAAAGATTTGCAATGGATGTTTTGAGGGGGGCTGTAGATATTGCGAAAATATCGAAAAGAAAAACTGTTATGGTGGGAGATATAAGGGCTGCAAAGAAACAATTGGTCAAGACAGTTTAAATAAAAGAAAACTTACGAATGCTAATGCCGATGCTACATACATAGTCGTTGTATAACTACCGAAAGATACCACGATAGTTGCAATAAAAGGTCCTATTACCGATGATAAGCTCAACACGGAATCAAACAAACCACTAACGGTTGCTTTCTCAATATTTCTATCCATGAGATATCTCAACCCACCAACATACATCAGAGACCAAGAAATGCCCAAAAGAATCTGTGTGGGCATTATTTGCCAAAAATCAGTGGCAAGAGTAAAAGAAAAGAAAGTGATACTGGTCAGTAGTAATCCCACAGTTACCGAAGACACGTATTTTATCCTCCCACTAAGAGTGTACATGAAGATGAATTGAATCGTTGTGTTTATAGCCTGAATGGCACCAACCCAGAATAGATCAGCACCGAGTGACAGCAAAAATAGTGGCCAGAATGTCCATATCATGTAAGCACCACTATGACGGATCAGAACAGAGAGGTAAAGTGAGAAATTTTTCTTTATGATTTTGATTGGAAACTTAGGAACATTTATGGAATCATGCCTCCTGAATCCCATTCCCAAAGATGTCAGAAAAGCAAGAAAAAACAGTAAAGAACTAAAGATGAAAATACCTTTAATCGTCAGGTACAAAGCTATCATGCCAGCCAACAATGCTCCTATCCCCCAACCCAATGATCCAAACGCTGAAAATTTAGACAAATCTTTTTTGTTTTCATGGATGTATGCAATCAATGAAGCAGGAAATATGCCTACACAAAAACCACTTAAAACACGAATTAGTAATAAAGTCAGAAAACCATCAGCAAATATTGGTAGAAAAAATGTGATCGCGGATAATACCAACCCAAATAGTAAAAGTAACTTCCTACCATGTTTATCAGATGCACGACCAAAAACAAAAGAAGATAAAAATAAAGCAAGGGCATAAAAAGCTACGACAAAACCAATTTCTGTATCTGACATTCCCAATTCTTTGGCAAAAATAGGTATGTATAACCAAGAAGATGCTATTGCACCAAAACTGAGGAATCGAATCAGATTAGGTTTCATCGTCTAAGTGCCTTCCTTCCAGTCAGATAAATATTTCTTCTGTTTTTCTGTTAATTTATCAATTCCAATTCCCATGGATTCTAGTTTAAGTTGAGCAACTCTATCATCGATTTCCTTTGGGACATTGTAGACATCTGGTTTTAGTCTTTCGTGATTCTTAACCAAGTATTCAGCGCATAAAGCATGATTAGCAAAAGACATGTCCATGACATCAGAAGGATGACCCTCTGCTGCGACGAGATTTATTATCCTTCCTTTACCGAGTAGGTATATTTTCTTTCCACTCTTCAAAGTGTATTCTTCAACATGTTCTCTAATCTCTTTCTTACTCTTTGAAAGATTCTCCAAATCTTCTAATTTTATTTCAACGTTAAAATGTCCTGTGTTGCCGATTATAGCTCCATCTTTCATCAATTCCATGTGTTCTTTTGTTATGATATCCCTGTCGCCAGTAACAGTGATGAAAATGTCTCCCAATTTAGCCGCTTCTTTCAATGGCATCACTCTGAACCCATCCATCACAGCTTGTAAAGCTTTAACTGGTTCGACTTCTGTTATTATTACGTTCGCTCCCATGCCTCTGGCTCTGTTTGCTAAACCAAATCCGCAACGACCATAACCGCATACAACAAAAGTCTTGCCTGCAATCATCATACTGGTTGCTCTCAATATTCCATCGATCGTAGATTGACCTGTCCCATAAATGTTGTCAAACATGCCCTTGGTCGGTGTATCGTTTATCGCGAACATTGGATATTTTAATGCCCCATCTTTAGCCATAGCTCTCAATCTTATCACACCAGTAGTAGTTTCTTCTTGACCGCCAAAAACATTCTTCATTAAATCTTGTCTTTTGGTGTGAATTGTATTGACCAAATCACCACCATCATCCAAAGTAACGTTAGGTTTGAAATCCAGAACTTGCTCCATACACCAATAATATTCTTCACTACTCTGCCCAGCCCATGCAAAAACGTTTATCCCTTCTTCAACTAAAGCAGCAGCAACATCGTCTTGTGTAGACAAAGGATTTGCAGCAGCTAAAGCAACAGTAGCTCCTCCAGCATTCAAAGTTTTCATGAGAACGGCAGTTTCTTTAGTAACATGAAGGGCAATGCCTATAATTAAATCTTTAAACGGTTTCGTCTTTTCAAATTCTTCTCTTATCTTCATCAGAACGGGCATTCTGCTCTCTGCCCAAGCTATTTGCAATTTCCCCTTTTCTGCGAGTGATGTGTCTTTTACTTTATATTTCATAAAAAATCCTCCTTTATCATTTGAAAGATTTTGTCAGAAGATTCTTTTATACTTAACTTTTTGGAATCTATTATCAGTTCAGGTTTCTCAGGCTCTTCGTAAGGAACATCTATGCCAATCATTTCCCCAATATCGTCAACATCTTCTCCAGTTTTAAGTCTTTTCATCGCTTTTTTATACAAATCACTCACAACTAAATTATTTTTTCTATTTGATTCCCTTTCAACACAAGTTTCTAAAGGGCATTTAACATATACTTCAGCAAAGTTGGGTATTAACTCTCTCGCTAATTCCCTCCAAACCTTTCTATGACCAGTAGCGTCTATTATCACGTTTGTTCCATGTTCAGTCAGAAATTTTCCAAGCAAAACTAAAGCTCTGTAAGCATGATCTCTCTCTTCTTCTGTATAGTTTCTTTCAGGTGTTAAGATTTTCCTTATTTTATCCATTCTGAGGTATTCAACTTTTACATTTTTTTGCTCCAACCTTTTCAATAACTCTTTCGCTCTTTTAGTCTTCCCAGAACCGGGCAAACCAGTTATCCAAACTGCCCAACCATTCATTCGATCACTTCAAAACAGATTTAATTTTTTCGTAAACTTCTAAATCAGAAGCAGAGATTACACTGTTATCAAAATTGAATACGATTTTCAAATCGGCAAAATCTTTTCCTTCAATTGTTTTCATCACTCCTCCTGCTTCCCTCAATATCAATTGACTCGCTGCGCCATCTATCGTTCTTTTTCCATTCAACCATAAGTAGCCATCTACAGCACCTTCAGCAACATAGCATGTTCCCATGCATCCAGATCCAAGCATTCTAACATAGGAAAAATTATCTCCAAAATCGATTAGACGCCTGAAATTTTCTTTCCTGTTTTTGACCACGTCGATTATAACACATCCTGTCCTTTCTTTGGTCACATGAATTCTTTCATCATTTTTGAATGCTCCTTTGTTTTTTACCGCATGATAAGAGTCGCCATTTACTATATTCTTGATATAACCCACTTCTACCCCTTTCATTGTTTCTGTTAAATCCCCGATAGCAATGGAAGTTGAAACTATTGGTAAACCAAGCTTCATGTTATTCGAACCATCAACTGGGTCAACGACAACTATGACTTCTGGGGTTTCACCAAATGTTTTTATCCCTGCTTCTTCTGTTATCAGTTTTAAACTTTTTCCTGTGGATTTTAGCTCATCGATTATCAGTTTTTCAATGATATCATCTAAAAGTAAAGTCTTGTCCCCACCGTAACCAAGACTCACTACTTTCTTTCTCTCATCCTTTTTTAGATATTTTTGAGCCTCTGTAAAAACCTTTTCTCCAATATTTTTGCACAAGTTCAGCCAATATTCATTGTCCATATCAATCCTTTAGATAGGAGTTAATTTTTTTAATGTTAAACTCATCCTCGTTAAGAATGTTCTTTATAAAATTAATCATTTTTCTTTTTGAGTCACTCAACAGTTGAATTTTTTCTTCATTAAAACCATGATTTTGTAACCATTCTGCATTGTAGAACAAAGGATGGATACAAACTAATGATCTGAATGCAAGGAACAAAGATGAGACTTTAAACAATTTTGGGTCATTTCTTTTTTTGAAATATTCCATGAAGAACAATTCCAAAAGATCCTTGAAAGGACTTTTGTATTCGCCAAAAGCTAGAAGAGAATAATTGATGATATTCGAGATTAAAGCTGTGATATCATCTGCCGGCTCTCCGTATCTGAATCGACTTCTATCGAGTAAAACGAGTCTTTCTCCATCAAACCATATGTTGCCTGGGTAAAAGTCGCCATGAATAACAGTGAGTCTTTCATGATTGTATTTTATTTTTTCCCACCATTCGACTGTTTTCTTTACTATTCCAACCAAATCTTGATTAGATACAAAATCTAGTTTTTTAGGAAAAGTATCTATAACTCCCATTGTCAATTCTCCGTGACCGACAAAATCCCTGACAACTCTTTTGTACAAAGATTCTCTGTTATCGCCAGTATATTTTTTGGAGTGAATTTCTGCCAGATAATTTGCCAGGAGTTTAATCTTTTTTTCGTCATTCTCTAACAAGCTACCTCTGTCTCTTATTTCATCCAAGTCTTTCCAGTATTCTGTGCCTTTAGCCTCTTCCATAATTATGAAAAAATCCTTGGGTTTTCCGACAGATAGGAGTGAGTCATCATCTTGTATAGAACCTACGTCTACAGCTTTAATGTGGCCAGGTAAAAGATTGTAATCGAGTAAAGATCTTATCACGACGCTGGCTCTATCAGAGGGATATTCATGACCAAAGCCTTGACCCCTGAAAGTTTTTAGTACGTATCTTTTCTCCTGGTTGTCTTTATCCTTTGTCTCGATTAAAAATCCTTCGGCATGAAAACCTTCTCCAAGTTTTTCTATGTTCGTTACTGTAATATCTGAGCTAAATACTCTTGAGAGATAATCCTTCAAGTTTTCTTTTCCAATCATTATAATCACTTCAACAATCTTGTAACCAATTCATTAATATCTTTATAAGTTTTTTCTTCATCAACAGTCAGAATTTTTTTATTCTTCATAATAATTTTTCCGTCTACTATAACAGTTTCTACATCATTCCCGGTAGCTGAATAAATTAAATGTGAGACTACAGATTCTTTAGATGATATTGGTGTCAAATGTGGCTTTTTGAGACCAAAAATTATCAAATCTGCCCTTTTTCCAACTTCTAAAGATCCAATCTGGTTTTCCAATCCCAATGCTTTAGCACCATTAATAGTCGCCAAATCCAAAGCTGTTTGAGCAGGAATAACTGTCGGGTTATTAGTATTGAGTTTATGCAGTAGGGCAGCAAACTTCATCTCTTGGAACAAATCTAGTCTATTGTTACTTGCAGCACTATCAGTTCCTAAACTTACACAAAGACCATTACTAATCATTCCTGGGACAGGAGCAATACCAGAAGTAGTTTTCAAGTTTGAAACAGGACAATGAGAAACTTTGACATCGTATTTTTTTAGTGTTTTTATTTCTTCTTCTGTTACCCAACAGCAATGTGCAGCTATTACATTCTGAGAAAGAAAATTAATTGAATCAAGATATTCTACTGGGGTTTTACCGATTTTTTTCTTACAATCCTCAACTTCTTTTTTTGTCTCTGAGAGATGAGTATGAATAAGAAGGTTATGTTTTTCTGCAAACTCTTTTGTTTTGATCAAAGTATCTTTAGAACAAGTGTAGATAGCATGTGGTCCTATGCTCAATAAAGTCCTGTTATTTCCTCCCCACTTTTTTATCAAATTCTCCAAAATACTGAAAGACCCATCGATCGTTTTGGATTCCATGAATGGAGTATCCAGAATGGCTTGACTGAACATCCCTCTCATACCAGATTCGTCCACAGCTTTAAGAACAGAATCACCAAAAAAGTACATGTCGTTTAAAATTGTAATACCATTCTTAATCATTTCAATACAGCCGAGTAAAGAACTTAGATAAACATCTTCCTTAGTTAATTTCGATTCAACAGACCAACTCTTTTTAAGCCAAGCCTGCAATTCCATGTCATCCAGATAACCTCTAAGAACTGTCATACCTAGATGTGTATGTGTGTTGATTAAACCAGGCATCACGAGTTTATTCTTTCCATCTAATATCAAATCAGCCTTTTCGTCTATTTTTCCAATTTTTGTTATTTTTCCGTCTTCGATATAAACAGACTGGTCTTTAAGGATTTCCCTCTTGGGATTTTGGGTAACGACCCAACTGACATCCTTTATGAGGATTGATTCTACCATATGAAAAGATTTAAGATTAAAACTAAAAAACGTTATCATGAAGGTGAAACTTGGTATTATAGGTGGGTCAGGGTTATACGAATTCCTAGCTAAAGCTACGGAAAAGAGTGTTAAAACCCCTTACGGTAAGCCATCTGATAAGATATCTATTGGTGAGATAGAAGGTGAAAAAGTGGCTTTTCTGCCTAGACACGGGAAAAAGCATTCTTTCCCACCCCATAACATAAATCATAGAGCTAATATCTTCGCACTAGACTCCTTCGGCATCAAAAATATAGTTTCTGTGGCTTCTGTGGGGATG
>Ga0209427_10008741_pt1 | contig 11367 bp, 13 predicted proteins | sample DeeMarSWOR136_30_FD_187465 | JGI IMG/M metagenome (GOLD analysis project Ga0209427, IMG submission 187465) | Marine sediment microbial communities from White Oak River estuary, North Carolina - WOR-1-36_30 (SPAdes) (version 2) | ecosystem: Environmental > Aquatic > Marine > Intertidal zone >... | reverse complement strand
TAAAAATTTCCGCCGCCGAAGGGCTGGTCGCCACGCCCAGTACGCCAGGCGACTCGGTATGATGTATGCGGGTCATCGCGGCGGCACAGGTAAATACCCTCGACACTTTGAACCTCTCTGCAACATCGAGGACGCAGTTGGCCAGTTCATACCCCCTGGCCACTGGCTGGTCCTCGCCGTTAAAGATAATCAGGTCGTTCCCCTCGCCACTGTTCTTCCAGTAGTAAAACTTGCTCTGCGGGAACTTCGGCTCCTCAACCACGTTATCTTTTACCACCACGCCAACGGGGTCGAAGAAGCAGGATGGCTCAATTTCACCCAGCTCTTTGAAAGCCAGTTTTCTCTGAAGATAAGAGGCCACAATCAGAGCAACGTTCCCGACGCCCGGCCAAGCAGCGAGCATGTTCGGTGTATTTAACCTGGGACGGGCGCTAAGTCTGATGGAATCATTCATTTCACCCCACCTCTCTTCCTTAAATTAAATATTAAATTAAAAGGAAGCCAATATAAGCGGACCAATTGATATAAAGACTATCCCTTGCTGGCCACTGACACACTGGGGCAGTATATGTGGGGGGTCTGCAAAAAGCCTCCCACCCATCTGGCCTGGCTGCCGAAAGCAGCGATGTCTTTCAGTATCTGATAGACATTCCCGGAGACCATGGTATCCTTCACTCTGCCCACTATTTTACCATTTTCCACCTTGTAGCCGAGCAGGACATTACCGCTGAAATCACCGCCCAGAACGTTTCCCTGTCCGGCGCCCATGAGCTGCTCCACCACCAGCCCCTCTTTTATATCCCCGACCATCTCGTCGAAGGTGGTGCTGCCCGCAGCGATGACAAAAGCACTTGGAGAGGGCGCCGGCAACCCGCCGTGGTCCCGCCGGCCATTGCCGGTGCTTCGCGTTCCCGCCACAGCAGCGGTCTGGAGGTCATAGAGGAAGCTGGTTACTTTCCCATTCTCGATGAGTGGAGTGCGCTGGCTGGGCACTCCTTCATCGTCGCATGGCCGGCTGCTCGGCTGAAAGGCAACCACCGGGTCATCCCACAACTGAAATTTGCGGTCAAAGACTTTCTGGCCCAGCTTTTGCCCAAGGGGGGAGGCCCCTTCAAGAACCGTCTTGCCATTGAAAGCCGCCAGCAGCGGCATGACGAGGGCGCTGGCCACTCCGTTCGGGGTGAAGACCACCGGCATCGATTTGGTGGACACCGGTGCCTGGTTCCTGGCCAGCTCAAGCTGCTGGAGTATGTTGTCAGCCACTGTTCCCGGTTCCAGCATTGGCTGGCACGAGCTGGCGCTATCCCCAACGAAGAGCATATCGGTACCTCTGGTTAAGTTGCCCTCCATATCCAGGCTGAAATAGCTTTTACGGTATTCCGCCTGCCCGCCGCGAGAGTTCATCAGTTGAACCGAGACCACTCCCCTGGTCACTTCCGCCTCACAGATAATGCCCGGAGTATGCCCGGTGACGGCTTCAATCAGCCTCCCGCCAAGCGTAACCATTGCCTCTACAGGCACCAGCCCGGCATCGGCACTGAAAACTTCAACCTGAGGATATGAGTTCGCCGACGGCAATTCAAACTTGGCCGGCATACCGAACTGTGCTGTCTCAACGGCATTGCTGACCAGACGCGGATAATCCTCGGCATCGGTGGTGACGGCATAACCGATTCTGCCCTGACGAATGATGCGCAGCGCCATGCTGGTCTGCTGTTTTGTCTGGAGATGCTTCAGCCGGTTCGCCTCGAAATTAACCTGCGTTTCCTCCGAAGCGACGGAAAACACCTCCGCATCCTCAGCGACTTTTTTCGCCTGAAAAAGTATTTCTTCCACCTAGCTACCTCCCACCAGGCAGCGGCTTATCCGGATATGGGGACTGCCATTGGACACCGGCAGCGGCATCTGCTCCCCTTTCCCACAGCCACCCCCCTGGTTCATATCAAGGTCATTGCCGATGGCGTCGATATTTTTAAGCGTGTCAAACACGTTGCCGGTCAGCACCACAGGCCGCAGTGCCTCCGCGATTTTACCATTGCGTATCATATAGGCCTCACCAGCGGAGAAGGTGAACATTTCCATGCTGGTGGTGCCGCCGTACCAGTTTTTAGCGTAGATGCCCTCTTTAATATCACCAATCATATCTTCAAAGGAGACCGCACCCGGCTCAATAAAGGTATTGCTCATGCGGACTATGGGAGGATAGCGGTGGCTGATAGCGCGGGCGTTGCCGGTGGGCTTTTCTTTCAACTTGGCGGCTGTCTCTCTTGAGTGAAGCCTGCCCACCAGCTTGCCTTCTTTGATAAGATAAGTCCTGGCCGCGGGCACACCTTCATCATCGTATTTATAGCTGCCGCGAAGTCCGGGCAGCGTGGCCGTATCCACTATATTAAGCTCCCGGCTGCCGAACTGCTTTCCCAGCGCCATAAGCTCACGCATGCGGTCATTCTCGTAGATAAAATCGGATTCGGACAAGTGCCCGAAAGCCTCATGGACAAAAACACCGGCAAGCACCGGGTCAAGAACCACCGTGTATTCTCCGCCCTTGACCTGCGGTGCCGAGAGCAGTTCCACGGCATGACGCGATAGACGTTCGACCTCATGGTGTAGTTGCCTTAACGGCGCGAGGTCTCCGCGGCTGCCCATGCTCAACCCTGCCTGCTGGACGTTACCGTCCCGGGCCGCGATAGCAGCAACACGCAGGTTAACATCTGCCCTTTCCTGCTCAATATAGCTTCCCGATGAACTCAGGAAGATGGTGCGCTTACGACCGTCGCTGTAGCCAATGTTTGAGGTCTGTATCTCGGGCTGTCGCCAGATAATCTCATTGTACTCGTCAAGCACCTGTTTCTTTTCGGCAAGAGGTATGGTCACCGGGTCTCTGTCCACTCCTGCTGATACGCGGTCAACCACCGGCGGCACCGCCGCCAGCTGGCTTGCCTCGCTACCCACCAGTCCCGCCTGCCTGACGGCCATCTCGACCCGGCCCCGCAGGTCATTCAGACTATTGAAGCTGACAAAGCCCCAACCTCCCCTGACCATCGCCCGTACATTGCCCCCAACCGCCTCCGACCTGCCAACGGACTCCAATTCCCTCCCCCGATACACCATATGGCTCGCCTGGCTCTCCTCAAGATGAGCCTCAATATAATCGGCTTCGCCGGTCCGCACCAGTTCAGCCAGTTCCTGAGCAGCATTGTCTATCGACATGGTGATATTACTCCAGACTTAGAATAGCGACAGATTAAGGCTTGGACGAAGTCAGTTTACAAAGTAACGGAAGCGATGTCAATGAAAACGCCGCGCCGGGACCCGTCAGGGTTGCCCATATCAGCCGGATTACTATTGACATAGCACGAAACCCATTTTATACTTCGTTTACGCTTTCCTCGGGTGATGTGAAATGGCAGAAGATAATGAAGAGATGAGGAGCAAGGGCCTCAAAGTAATACTTTACGTCTTCTTCATCTCCGCTTTCCTGACTATCATTACATTCATGGTTGGGGAGGGCTGGTTTAACGTCTTTATCGAAAAACTGAACTGGCCATATGAGACACTTGAGACGGTCCGAAGTATCCTTGTGAAGGTATTCGTAAGCACCGCAATCACCTCTTTCGTCACCTCCATCACCGCCGTAATCCTTTTAATTTTCCGGAGTTAAATCTAAAAAGCAATTCCAAAATACTTGTTTTACCAGAAATGATTATGCTATACTACGACGATTAATTTTTCTTTGTGAGGCATGTAGTTGCTCACGAATTACGGATACATCGGACTTTTTTTAATCGCAGCTGTCCTTTTCACCCTTTTTATGGTAATTATTCCCATCGCCCTCAGATTTCTCAAAATCGTCCCCCATAACCCCAACCCAATTAAAGAATCCATCTTCGAATGCGGCATGGAAACCATCGGCAAGACGTGGGTTCAGTTCAACTTTCATTATTATTTTTATGCCCTGATATTTCTGGCCCTTGATGTCCTGGTGGTCTTCCTGTACCCCTGGGCAGTCAACCTGAGAGCACTGGGCAGCGCCAGCTTTGTCGCCGTATTAATCGTGGTTGCCATCATTCTTATTGGCTACATCTATGCCTGGAAGAAGAAGGCTCTGGAATGGAAATAGAACCCGCCAGGAAATATATTTATTCTGATACCGAGCTTGACCGGGAAGAAGGCCAGGTCATTGAAGACCTGAAGGCCCAAAGCCAGCAGCCGATTCCCGACCCTGACCAGTGGCTCGGCGAGGAACTTGAGCAAAATATCCTGCTGACCACGGTGGACGCGTTAATTAATTGGGGACGGCGCTCTTCGCTCTGGACCGCCATCTGCTTTCCCGCTTGCTGTGCCTTTGAGATGATTGCCGCCAACGGGCCGCGCTTTGACCTGGCGCGTTTTGGAATGGAAATACTGCGTGCCTCTCCCCGCCAGGCCGACCTGATGATTACCGCCGGCACACTGACCTGGAAAATGGCCCCGAACGTGAGACGCATCTACAATCAGATAGCGGAACCCAAATGGGTCATCGCCATGGGTGCCTGTGCTATCAGCGGCGGCATCTTTGCCTCGGCGGAGTACGCCGTAGTGCCGGGGTATAACCGGATTATTCCGGTAGATGTGTATATTCCCGGCTGCCCTCCCCGCCCCGAAGCCCTGATTTACGGCATTCAGATGCTGCAGAAGAAGATCGCCAGACGGAAGAACATTGACGTTAGAAAGTTGCTAGAAAGATGACGGTTTCCCTTTCCGGTAAGGAAGTTGCCAGTAAAATAGAAGAGAAGTTCTCCGGCAGCGTGGTTGAATCCAGCGCGGAAAATCTGGTGATTAAAAGTGACCGCGTGCTCGATGTCGCGCGCTTTCTAAAGGAAACCGATGGTCTGGACTTCGACTATCTCAATTTCGTCACCGCTGTCGACCGCTACGACCATTTTGAAGTCGTCTACCTGCTCAGTTCGCTGGAGCACAACCACAGCCTGATGATCAAGGCACGGTGCTACGACCGCGAAAACCCGGCTTTGCCCTCGGTGGTGGACGTGTGGCAGGGAGCCGACTTTCAGGAGCGGGAGATTTACGACCTCTTCGGCATCAAGTTCGAAGGGCACCCGAACATGAAGCGTATTTTCCTGTGGGATGGCTTTGATGGGCATCCCCTGCGGAAGGACTATATATAAATGGCAGTGCGCACCGAACCTTTTGTGCTTAATATGGGGCCGGTCCACCCCAGCACCCACGGAGTGTTCCGCATGCGGGCGACGCTCGACGGCGAGGTGGTGGTCGATATTGAGCCGGTGTTTGGTTATCTGCACCGTGGCATAGAGAAGCTCACCGAACAGCGGACATACAATGGCATAGTACCACTCACCGACCGACTGGACTACATTTCATCGATGAGCAACAATCTGGCCTACTGCCTAGCCGTGGAGAAGCTGGCGGGCATAAAGGTCCCGGAGCGCGCCGAATACATACGCGTAATCATTGCTGAATTGCAGCGCATCGCGGCTCTGCTGATTGCCGTCGGTGCCTTTTTGAACGACTGCGGGGCTTACTTCACTCCCTTCCTCTATATGTTCCGGGAACGTGAGAAAATCGTTGACCTCTTCGAGATGGTCAGCGGCCAGCGGCTCACCTATAACTACATGCGCGTAGGCGGCGTCAGTCAGGATTTGCCCGAGGAGTTCATGCCTGCTTTGCGCAAGTTCATGGACAAGATGCCACACTATATGGATGAGTACGACCAGCTCCTGATGCAGAATGAAATATTGATTGCCCGCGCCAAGGGCGTCGGCATTTTGAGCGGAGAACAGGCAATCAACTGCTCGGCAAGCGGCCCTGTGCTCCGGGCGAGCGGCGTGAATTGGGACATCCGCAAGGCCGACCCCTACTCCATATACGACCGCTTCGACTTTGACATCCCGACGCAGACAACCGGTGACTGCTATGACCGATACCGCCAGAGGGTCGACGAAATGCGACAGAGCCTGCGCATTATCCAGCAGGCAATAGAGCAGCTACCGTCCGGCCCTGTGCGAGCCGAAGTGCCCCACTTGGTCCGGCCGCTGGTTGGCGAGGCCTACGCCCGCCTTGAGGCGCCGAAAGGCGAACTCGGCTTCTACCTGGTTTCAGATAATTCCATCGCGCCCTACCGCTGCCATATCCGCCCGCCAAGCTTAATCAACCTCACGGCACTGCGCGATATGGTGCGCGGCTGGAAAGTAGCCGATTTAATCATTATTTTCGGCAGCATCGATATTACCGTTGGTGAGATTGACCGCTAATGGCAACTTTTGATTTCAACATATATAACCTAGTCAACTCTCAGGCAGTCCCGCCGGACTGGCCGGGCGGGTTCTGGTGGCACTGGCTATTCTTCACCGTGGTCATCATCGGTTTTGTCCTCACCCTAGTGATGGGTGTCATCTATATAGAACGCAGAGGAATGGGACGGATGCAGTCGCGTCTCGGTCCCAACCGCACCGGGCCTTTCGGCCTCCTCCAGCCCGTGGCCGACGCCGTCAAGGTGCTACTAAAAGAAAACATTGTGCCCACCGCCGCCGACAAGCTCGTTCACTGGCTGGCACCAGTCATTGCCTTCGCTCCGGCGCTGATGCTCTTTGCCGTGATACCTTTTGAAAACGGGGCCTTGCTGGCCGACCTGAATATCGGCATCCTGTATGTAGTAGCCATCAGCTCGGTGTCCACAGTGGGCATCTTCATGGCCGGATGGGGCTCTAGTAACAAATATTCCCTCCTCGGCGCCATGCGTAACGTTGCCGCCATCGTCAGCTATGAGATACCGATGGTGCTGGCCATCGTCGGCGTGGTGCTTATCGCCGGTTCGCTGTCACTGAACCAGATTGTGATGGCACAGAACGTCCCCTTTGTCCTGCTCCAGCCGCTCGGTTTCCTGCTCTTCTTCGCCGCCGGCTGTGCCGAGATTAACCGCAGCCCATTCGACCTCATGGAAGCCGATTCCGAGATTGTAGCCGGCTTCCACACCGAATACTCGGGCATGAAGTTCGCCATGTTCTACCTAGTGGAGTACGCCGAGGCAGTGGCCATCTCCGCCATCATCGCCACCCTCTTCCTCGGCGGCTGGAAAGGCCCGATACTGCCACCATGGCTCTGGTTCATCATCAAGATTATCCTTGTCTTCTTCGCCATGGTATGGACGCGCACTACCCTGCCCAGGATAAGAATCGACCAGCTCATGGCCTTCGCCTGGAAGTTCCTTTTCCCCATGTCCCTGCTCAACCTGTTTATCACCGCCTTACAGGTGCTGGCCGGCTGGCCCACCGAACTGGCCTGGGTAATGGTTATTGTAAATATCGCCGTGATGGTAGTCATGGTTTTCATATGGTCGAAATTTTTCTTCCGGTTAGGAGGAGGCAGACTTGAAGCTTGAACGGTATGGAATTGGCATCGCCAAGGGCCTGACGGTAACCATCAAGCACCTGCTCCGTCACCCAACGGTGTCACAGTACCCGGAGCAGCGGCTCAACATCTCGCGGCGGTTCCGGGGCAATGAACTCATCTGGAACCAGGAGAAGTGTACCGGCTGTGGTACCTGCGCCAAGACCTGCCCTCAGGGAGCCATTGAAATCGTCACCTCAACCGACGCGGCAGAGAATAAGTACGTGGTCGAGAAATACGAGGCCGACACTGGTTATTGCATCCAGTGCGGCCTCTGCGTGGAGTCCTGCCCATATCAAGCGCTGTACTTCAGCCATAATTTTGAGTGCGCAAAATACCGCCGCAGCGAACTGGTGCAGGGCAAGGAGAAAATGCTGGACACGCCGGAGAGAAAGGTCAGCGGCTATTTCTATCCGGATAAAGCAGAAAAATTGCCCGAGCAGACTCTGCTCATAGAGAAGATTACGGAGAAACGGTAATGGGACTGGCTATCTCTTTCTGGATGCTGGCCGTAGTGGTGATTATCGCCGCGCTGGGCGTGGTCCTGCTGCGCAACGTCTTCCGGGCGGCGCTATCGCTGATACTGTGCTTTATAATGGTAGCCGGGCTCTACATTACCCTCAGCGCCGATTTTCTGGCCGCTGTCCAGATTCTGGTCTACGTGGGCGCCATATCGGTACTGATTATTCTGGCCATCATGATGACCAGAGAGGTACAGCAGGGAAGTCCGAACAGCCGTTTTCAGATACCCGCTTTCATCGTTGCCATCCTGTTTCTAGAAGTACTTGTTTTGACGCTAACCAACACACCTTGGCCGATATCAGGCATAATGCCAACGGCGCCTACCACCTCCGCTCTGGCTAATAGCCTCTTTGGCGAAGGTGGTTATCTCCTGCCGGTAGAGATTGGTGCGGTGTTGCTGCTTTCCGCCATTCTGGGAGCGATTGTCCTGGCGAGGGAGAAGTGAGCAAATGGTGATAGGTCTGCAACATTATTTGATATTGTCCGCCATCCTGTTCTCCATCGGGCTTTACGGCGTGTTCGCCAAGCGTAACGCCGTTATCATCCTGATGTGTATCGAGCTCATGCTCAATGCGGTCAATATCACCTTGGTGGCATTTTCACGCTACGTGGTGCCGGCCATGCTCACAGGACAGGTCTTCGCCATTTTCGTCATCGTGGTGGCCGCCGCCGAGGTGGCGGTCGGCCTGGCGATTATCTTCGCCATCTACCGCGGTCTGGAAGATATTGATGTCAGCAAAATCGATTTATTGAAGTGGTAAAAATGTGGGTTGAAATCAAGAAAGCAAACAGTCTGATGGTGGCCGAGATGTGGCAGGAGCTCTTTGAGGGAGAAGGAGTTCCCGCCCGTATCCTGCCTGCCTCAGGCGTACCCATCGGCCAGGAGTTCACCGAGTACTCCATCCTGGTGCCGAAAGATAAAGAACACGTGATAAGAGACGTATTAAGGAAGCTGTGATGCCACATCAAATGGCCTGGCTGATATTCCTGCTCCCGCTCATCTCCTTTGTCATCATCGCCTTTTTCATCCGCCCCTTCGTCAAAGCGGAATCAAGGGTGGCCGGCTATATCACTATCGCCGCCATCGGTGGCTCTCTGGTCCTGTCCATCTGGGCGCTGTTCGCGGTGATGGCTACTCCTCACCACGAAATACCCGTCCCCGACATCACCTGGGTGGTTATCGAGGACGGGGTGACCATCCACCTCGGCCTGATTATGGACTCGCTGACGGCGGTGATGCTAATCGTGGTCACCGTGGTCAGCCTGATGGTGCAGATTTACTCGCAGGGCTACATGCACGGCGACCCCGGTTACCACCGCTACTACGCATGGATGTCGCTCTTCACCGCATCGATGATAGGCCTGGTGATAGCCGATAATTTGCTCTTTATGTTCGTCTTCTGGGAGATGGTGGGGCTTTGCTCTTACCTCCTCATCGGCTTCTGGTTCCACAAACCGTCCGCCGCCGATGCCGCCAAGAAGGCGTTCATCGTTACCCGGCTCGGCGACTTTGGTTTCCTGGCCGGCGTACTGCTGCTCTACCTGAACACGGGCACTTTTGATATCCACGAGCTGCATGAACTGGCTATCGCCGGCACGCTGGCGGGCACGGTGCTCACCTGGGCAGCCATTGGCATCTTCGCCGGCGCGGTTGGCAAGTCGGCCCAGTTCCCGCTCCACGTCTGGCTGCCCGACGCCATGGAAGGCCCGACTCCGGTCAGCGCCTTAATCCACGCCGCCACGATGGTAGCTGCCGGCGTCTTTTTGGTCGCCCGGATGTTCCCCCTCTTTGAACACTCGACGACAGCATTGACCACCGTGGCCATTATCGGCGGTATAACCGCCATCTTCGCCGCCTCTATGGGGCTGGTGATGAACGATATCAAGCGCGTGCTGGCCTACTCCACCATCAGCCAGCTCGGCTATATGATGCTCGGTCTGGGCACGGGAGGGGTGGCCATCGGCATTTTCCACCTGTTCAACCACGCCTTCTTCAAGGCTTTATTATTCCTGGGGTCAGGCAGCGTCAACCACGCCACCGGCACCTTCGATATGAGGTTGATGGGAGGCCTGAAAAAGTACATGCCCTGGACCTACGCCACCTTTGTCATCGCCTCGTTGAGCATCGCCGGCATCTGGCCGCTTTCCGGCTTCTGGAGCAAGGACGAGATTGTCATCAGCGCTTTTGAAAGCCAGCCCGTGCTGTTCTATCTGGCGATGATAACGGTCTTCATGACCGCCTTTTACATGTTCCGCGCTGTCTTTATGACTTTCGGCGGGGAATACCGGGGTGGTGACCCGAACGCCCAAGGCCATGACAGCCATCACAGCCAACCCCATGAATCGCCCAGGGTGATGACCATACCATTGATAATTCTGGCAGTATTATCCATATTCTCCGGACTCTGGAACGTGACCGGGCACTTCGGCGCTTTCATGGGCCACGGCCACACCCACGGCTTCTTTGAAGGCCTCTTCCACCCCTTCACCCAGACACTTCCATGGATATCGCTGATACTGGCGGGGCAGGGTATTCTGCTCGCCTACGCCATGTACAGCAAATCGTGGATTTCCGCGGAAAAAATCGGCGGCATGTTCAAGCCACTCTATACGCTGTTCTACCGCAAATACTGGTTCGACGAGCTATACGAGAACTTAATCGTGAGAAATGCCCTGCTCAAAGGGATTTTCGCCGCCTTTGAGCAGTTTGATAACCGGGTCGTGGACGGGACGGTCAACGGTGTGGCTGATGGTGCCATCACCAGTGGCAGAGTTATTCGGCGAGCCCAGACCGGACAGCTCCAGCTCTACGGGCTGTTCATCGGCATCGGTATTCTGGCGATTATTTTCGCCATTTACTTCTTTGGCTAAATAAAAAGGAGAAAAGGAGTTTGCCTTGTTGGGTTCGGGCTATCTGACAACCATACTCTTCCTGCCCGCGGCGGGTGCGGTGCTCATTGCCTTTGTGCTGAGCAATCGCGAGCGAGCTATCAGATGGACAGCAGCTCTCTTTACCTTCGTGCCCTTCGCTCTGTCAATTATCCTCTTTGCCCTGTTCGACAGGTCGCCTCAAGCCGCCGGCCTGATTCAATTCGAGGAGAAAGCGCTGTGGATTGCACCGATTAACGCCCACTATCATCTGGGCGTGGATGGTCTCAGCCTGCCGCTGATGGTGCTCACCGCCTTCCTGGGCTTCCTGGCGGTTCTCATCTCCTGGAAGATTCACCTCAGGGTGCGTGAGTACTTCGCCTGGCTCCTCCTCCTTGAAACCAGCATCCTCGGCGTCTTCCTTTCGCTCGACCTGCTGCTCTTCTTCATCATGTGGGAGATAGAGGTCATCCCGATGTACTTCCTGATAAATATCTGGGGGGCGGGGCGCAAGGAATATTCGGCAATCAAGTACGTCCTGTACACGCTCTTCGGCAGTGCTTTCATGCTGGC
>Ga0209427_10008740_pt1 | contig 11368 bp, 15 predicted proteins | sample DeeMarSWOR136_30_FD_187465 | JGI IMG/M metagenome (GOLD analysis project Ga0209427, IMG submission 187465) | Marine sediment microbial communities from White Oak River estuary, North Carolina - WOR-1-36_30 (SPAdes) (version 2) | ecosystem: Environmental > Aquatic > Marine > Intertidal zone >... | reverse complement strand
GTCTAGTGCGGGCGCCTGCTAAGCGCTTACCCTGAGAAATCGGGGTCGTGGGTTCAAATCCCACTCCCTCCGCCATAGGCTAATTATTTAGCCGTTTATAAATCGGTAGAGAAGTAGATACCCCTTGATAAGGGGTATATTTACTAACAGCGGGTAGAAAAGGATGCATCAATATTATATCTGGACTATAGGCTGTCAAATGAATAAGGCTGAATCGGAGCGACTGGCTAGCTCTCTGGAGCAGCTAGGCTACCAGGCTACAGCTACCGCCGAGAAGGCTGATTTTATCTTGCTTAATAGTTGTGTGGTGCGCCAGAGTGCTGAGAGCCGTGTCACTAATAAGCTCAATGCTATTAAGTCGCTAAAGAGGTCACGCCCGGGCATAACTTTAGCCATAACTGGCTGCCTGGTAAACTCTGATGAGGAACTGCTTAGGCAAAAATTTCCCTACGTTGACTACTTTTTTAAGCCTGGGGATTATCCACAGTGGCTGGGAGAACAGGATAAACTGCACCCAGTCTTACCTCGTCACCCTTCACCTAGCACCTTTGTTCCTATCATTCAGGGCTGTGATAACTTCTGCTCCTACTGTATTGTCCCCTATCGCCGGGGTCGGGAAAGAAGTCGCCCGGTAGCAGAAATAGTGGATGAGGTTAAGGAGTTAGTACATCGTGGCGTAAAAGAGGTTACCTTGCTGGGGCAAAATGTGGATTCATACGGGCATGACCTACCTGATAAACCAGACCTGGCTGACTTGCTCAATGAGCTAAATACTATTGATGGATTAGCTCGTATCCGCTTACTGACTAATCACCCCAAAGACTTGAGTCTAAGGCTCATTGAGGCAGTAGCTTATTTAGACAAGGTCTGCGAGCAGATAAGCCTACCGGTCCAGTCAGGTAACGACGATATTCTAAAAGCAATGAGACGGGCCTATACCGTAGAGCAATACCGCCAGCTCATTGGGCAAATACGCAGTAAGATACCCGGGGTAGCTCTGAGCACTGATGTTATAGTTGGCTTTCCCTCGGAGAGCGAGCAGCAGTTTCAACAGACAGTAGACTTGCTCTCTGAGCTAATGTTTGATACAGTCCATGTAGCTGCCTATTCACCAAGGCCGGGTACTATTGCCTCTAGGGAGTTTGAAGATAACATCCCGCTCGCTGAGAAAAAGAGGCGACTGGATAAGATTGAGCAACTCCAGGAGAGAATTGCTACTGAAATTAATGCCCAGCTGTTAGATAGCACGGTTGAAGTTCTGGTGGAGGGAAAGAAGGGGGATAAGTGGCAGGGTCGAACCCGAAGTGGTAAACTGGTATTCTTCAATAGTGATGGTGACTGCCTGGGGCGACTGCTGAAAATCAGGATTGAGCAGACAAGTCCCTGGTCACTACAGGGCAGGGTTGAATCAGGCAGTACCGACTAGAATAAGGAGGGGGAAAAATGGGAAAGTTTAAGATTTTGAAATGGGGGTTAATAGCGGGATTACTTGGTGGTGTAGCCTTTATAGCTGGCTGTGTTCCAGCGGAGGGAGAGGAAGGAGGAGGCACTAGCCCAGTCTACATGATTGTCTTCTTGGTCTTGATTTTTGGCTTGTTCTATTTTCTTATGATTAGACCACAACAAAAAAGACAGAAGGAACAGCAACAAATGATGTCAGAACTACAGAGAGGGGATAGGGTAATTACCACTGGTGGAATTTATGGACAAATTGAAAGCGTCAGTGAAGATAGCGTAGTCCTAAAAGTGGAATCTGGGACTACCATCAGGGTGGCTAGAAGTGGTATAGCCGGCAAGCGGGCTAAGTAGAGATTGTTTATTAGCCTCATTAAGCACCTGCCTTTTTTCTTAGTTTAAAGCTGCGAGGCAAGTAGATGGGGTATGACTATATTATAGTTGGTAGTGGTATTGCTGGGCTTTATACTGCCTTGCTGGCAAAAGAGCAGGGGAGTGTCCTGGTTATAACCAAAGGTAGTATTGACGATTGCAATACCAAACACGCCCAGGGTGGTATCGCGGCTGCTATAGGTAGGAGTGATTCTCCTGAGCTTCACTTTCAAGATACTATAGCTGCTGGAGACGGGTTGTGTGATGAAGAAGCGGTGCGCATATTAGTCAATGAAGCCCCAACCCGTATCGCTGACTTGGTTAATTTAGGGGTACCCTTTGACACTGTTAATGGGGAGATTGCCCTCACCATGGAGGCGGCTCACAGTGTATCCCGTATCCTGCATGCCGGGGGTGATGCCACTGGAGAACATATTGAAGTCACTTTGAGTAACCAGGTACGCGCGTCTAAAATCCAGGTGCTTGAGGATTGCCTGGCTACTGAGATTCTAGTAGACAAAGGAGTGGTTAAGGGGCTTAAAGCCCTTGATTGCCGTACCGGCTCTATTGAAGAATTGGAGTGTCGCTTCCTGATTCTAGCTACCGGCGGTGCTGGTCAACTATTTAAGTTCAACACAAACTCTGATATAGCTACTGGCGATGGCATAGCTCTTGCCCTTAAGGCTGGGGCAGAGATTACTGACATGGAGTTCTTCCAATTCCACCCTACTGCCTTACGCCTGCCCGGTGTAACCCCTTTTCTTATATCTGAAGCAGTCAGGGGTGAGGGTGGGATACTGCGCAATGTAGACGGCTATCACTTCGTGCCTGACTATACACCCCAGGGTGACCTGGCACCAAGGGATGTAGTAACTCGGAGCATCCTATACGAGATGAAAAAAACGGGTTCAGATAGAGCCTTTATTGATGTTACCCACTTACCGCCTACTATTATTACCACTCGGTTTCCCCAGATATACCGCTTCTGTCTTGACCATGGCTTGGATATTACCAAAGGTCTGATACCGGTGGCACCGGCTGCTCACTATATGATGGGTGGCATCAGGACCAATAGCTGGGGAGAAACCAACATAGCTGGCTTATTCGCTGCTGGTGAAACCACCTGCACCGGAGTCCACGGAGCAAACCGACTGGCCTCAAACTCAATGCTTGAGGTAGTGGTGTTTAGTAAAAGAATCTTGGAAAAAACCGGAAGAAGAGCTAAGATAAGGGCACCTACTATTAGCCAAGGGACGGAGGTTCGCAGCTCACTGAGCCAGAGGCGGCTTTCTGAGACTGTGCCGGCACCTAGCCTTTCTGCCCTGCAACAGCTGGCCTGGGATAAAGTTGGCATTATACGCGACAAGGAAAGCCTGACCGAGGCAGCAGATATTCTGGCGGCGTGGCAAAAATCGTTACCTCAGCCTACAGACCGCCCTTCTTATGAATTAAACAACCTGGTGTTAAGCGGTCGATTGGTAACTGAGGCTGCCCTTATCAGGGAGGAGAGCCGTGGAGCTCACTTCCGTTCCGATTTCCCCCAGAGTTTTCCCCAATGGCAACGCCATATCGTATTTACTGCAAAGTAATAAAGGTAAAGTATGCAGCTGTCTGAAGAACAGGTTGATAATATCATAGACCTTGCCTTAGCTGAGGATATAAGCCACGGTGATGTTACCACCGAGGCGCTGATACCACCTGAACTCCAGGGGAGGGCTTCCATACTGTTGAAAGCAAAGGGAATCCTGGCCGGTGGTGAGGTAGCCAAGCGGGTGTTTCTCAAGGTTGACCCATCGCTCAGGGTTGAAGTGCTTATTAAAGATGGAGTCAAGGTTCAACCGGGGGACACAGTCACCATCATTTCTGGTAGTGCCGCCAGCATCCTTAAAGCAGAGAGGGTAGCTCTCAATTTCCTCCAGAGGCTCAGCGGTATTGCTTCGCAGACAGCCAAATATATAGCCAAAACCCGTGGATTGGTGGTCAATATCACCGACACTCGCAAAACTACCCCGGGTCTCAGATTGCTGGAAAAGTATGCGGTGCGCATGGGTGGTGGACAGAACCATCGCTTTCACCTGGGTGATGGCATCCTGGTTAAGGATAACCATCTGGCGGCACTGCGTGCCCTAGGAATGAGCCTGAAGGATATTGTCGCCAAGGCTAAGCAGAATGCCTCCGGCGGGTTAAAGGTTGAGGTAGAAGTCAATACTACTCAGGAAGCCCTGGATGCGGTTGAGGGTGGGGCAGATATAATTATGCTGGATAATATGAGCCCTGACGAAATGCGCCGCATAGTGAGCTTAATCCCGGGTCAGGTTAAGATTGAAGCCTCAGGCGGTATTACACTGGCTAATGTCCGTATGGTAGCTGAAGCCGGGGTTAATGTTATCTCTATCGGTGCTCTTACCCATTCCTCAGAAGCCCTGGATATGAGCCTTGAGCTTGAACCCCAAGCGCTCAAAAATTTTTGAGCTATCTCTGCCTAGACTTATTAACGCTAGCCAGATAACTATAGCGGTTGTCACATATATTTATGCCAGCAAATCCGGCCGCTGACAGCATTGTCTGCATCTCGTCTTCATTGGGAATGATGTCATTCTGTAGTATTGGGACTTGGCGGTGAATAGTGTTAATGACAGCCCGGCTTGAGGTATGGCAAATGAATAGCTTACCGCCTTTCTTAAGTACGCGATTAACCTCGCTGAGAGCTCTTGGCTTGTCTTGGAAGTGGGGAAAGCTGGAATAGCATACCACAACATCAAAGATTTCCTTAGCCAAAGGCATGCTGGTTACATCAGCATGAAGGTAGTCAATATTTCCGTTAAAGCGCTTAGCCCGGGCTTTTTTTAACATTTCTTCAGCAAAGTCCAGAGTAACCAGTCGCCCGTGCTTGCCAATCTTCCTTAAAAGATAGGGAACGAATACGCCGGTTCCTGTCCCTATATCAAGTACTGTGGAACCGGGCTTAATACCCAGGCATTCGGCCATACGCTCAAGTTTAGTCGTATTCTTCTCGGTGATGGTTTCGTCCCAGATAGCCGCTTTCTCGTTGAAATACGCCCTAATCACTATTTCGCCTCCACGAGCGGTTTCTGTTGCCAGCCTTTTACTTTCCGCTTTGGCGAGAAAATAGCCGCTATCATAAAGATTACCGATGAAGTCACCACTATTGTAGCTCCACTGGGGATGTTGAAAAGGTAGGAAAACAAAAGACCTATCCAGCCAGAGAGAACGCCAAAGCCTGCTGAGAGCAAAAACATTCGCTTCATGTTATAGGTAAGCTGATAGGCAGCAGCGGCTGGATTCAGAATCAGGCTGAAGATGAGCAGTCCACCAATGGAGCGAAGGGAGACAGTTATGGTGGCACCGGTTAAAAACAGGATGCCGTACAGGGCGAGTGTAGCCGGGATGCCGACGGCGAGAGCCATGTCGCGGTGAAAAATGGTGGCTTGGATTTCCTTGTAGAAGATAGTAACCAATCCCACCACAACAACGGTTACTACCCCCAGCAATATGATGTCACTTCTGGTGTTGGTGAGAATACTACCCCACAGTAGTTCCAGAGCCCCTGATTTGGTACCGGGCATTAGCCCCATAAAGAGGAAGGCAAGCCCCAGCATAAGGGAAAAGATGACACCTACTGATGTTTCCGGATTAAGCTGCCCACGGTCAGCAAGGGGGCCAATAATAGCTGCCGATAAAAGACTGAGGGCAAAGGCACCTATCAGTGGATTGAAGCCCAGCCACAGCCCGAGCAGGGCTCCAGCAAAGGCGGCGTGTGACATGCACACGCCAATAAAGGGCATGTGCATTAGTACTACGAAAACACCTATGGTAGCACAGGCGATACCACCCAGAAAGGCGGAAAGGATGGCATTCTGCATGAACTGGTAGCCAAAGATGGATAGATCCAAGTCTGATACTCCTTAGTGTTAAACCAAAATGGCTTCGTTCCGTCTTTTCTTCACTGCTGAGACGGGTATATCATATAGCTGACTAAGGTTACCATCAGTAAGCAGCTCTTCAGGAGAACCCTCACCCCAGATAAGCCCCTCCCTCATCAGCACCATTCGGTCACAGGCGATAGGCAGAGAGCTGAGGTCATGAGTCACAAATAGGGTAGTCAAGCGCCGTAAATTGTGAATTAGCTTTACCAGCTCCAGTATATCCGTCTTTGCCTTCCAGTCTAACGAAGCGGTTGGTTCATCAAGCAGAAATAACTCCGGCTCCTGAGCCAGACAGCGGGCTATGGCTACCCGTTGTTGCTCGCCTCCGGAGAGGTGGCCGATAGGTCGCTGGGCAAGGTGGGTCATACCCACTAGCTCTAGCATCTCATCCACGATTTTCCAGTCGCGCTTGCCTGGCCTTCTGAGTAAACCCAATAGCCCATAGCGCCCTATCATCACTACCTCGCGAACATTCATTGGCATACGTGGGTCTATATTCTCAGCTTGAGGCACATAGCCAACTTTCTTTCTTAGCGAGTGACCATTACCCGGCGTTAGGTAATCCCCCAGGACCCATACCCGTCCAGCAAGTAGTTTGCCCAACCCATTGACTATGGTAAGAAGGGTGGTCTTTCCAGCACCGTTAGGGCCGATGATGCCAACAAACTCTCCAGCCCTTACTGAAAACGAAACACCACGAAGGGCGATATCTTCTCGGTAGGAAACTACGGCATCCTTGATATTTATGACAGCATTGTTCATCTTACCGCCTCCAGTATCAGCTCGATATTTCGGTCTATAGCTTTTTCCCAGGTCTCGGTGTTATCAAAACCACCAGGGAAGTTGGAAAGTATTATCCTCTTGCAGCCGAGTTCTTCGGCAATCCCGGCTCCGGCGTCCTGTCCGCTCTGCAGGTTATCAATAATCAGGGTTACATTTTCCGCCCTTCCCTTGTCTACCAGCTCTCTTACCACCTGTGGGGTAAGAGAATCAGGTCTGCCGTAGAAGGTAACAACATTGAGACCAACCCAGTTGAGAAATGCAGCCTGCATATCAGCGCACATTACATTGATATTAGACAGGTTTGCCTCAGCCAGTTTGCTTGTTATCTCGGCTTCTTTAGCCGCAATTGTATTTTTGTATTCAGCCGCCGAGGCCTGATAAGCGCCGCTATTTTCAACATCTACCTGCGACAAGGTGGCGGCAACCCTATCGGTTGCCGCTTGCTGTACTGACGGCGTCATCCAGTTACTTTGATGGTTGCTCGGTATATCAAGCGTAACCACGGTAAGGTCTGGATTATTGGCGGAGTCGATTAGCTCCTGAGAAAACATCTCTCCCTGCCAGCCGTGGAGGAGGAACAGTTCAGCGTCAGTCAGCTTCTGAATATCGCCAGGCTTAACATCAAAATGTCCCGGACATTGTGCCGGCGGAATGATGTTGACCACATCAACCGTCTCACCCCCTACCCGTTCCACTATTTGGGCTATCAGGGAGGTGCTGGTAACCACTTTGAGTTTTGCTGTGCCTGATGGAGAACAGCCACTGATAAGTGAAGCCAGGGCAAGACTGAGGACTAAAATAGCGCTGACAATAATGTTGGTTCTTTTCATAGATGCGTGGCTCCTTTCGAGTAATTTTATTTAGCAATTTAATGCAACTGCAATTATATGCAGTAACAATATAAAAAAATTTATTATTTGCTACAATTCACGCAGCGACCAAAAATAGCCAGATGCCTCAAGTCGGCAATAAACTTATATTCCCGGAGCAAAACAGTCTTAAGAGGAGTTAACACTGATTCATCAAGGTCAATTATGGCACCACACTCCTGACAAACGAGGTGATGATGATGCCCCTTATCGACAGGGTGATATCTAACCCGACCTCCCCCTAGGTCTGTCTCAGTTACAAGACCCTGTCGTTTGAGCAATTCCAGGGTACGATAGACGGTTGAGATGTTAATATGTGGGTATGTAGTCGCAATCTGGGCGTGAATGTCCTCAGCACTAATATGGTCATTACTATTTTCAATAGCCGACAGTATCATCATTCGCTGGGGAGTCAAACGATACCCCTGCTCGCTTAATTTGCTACCTATATCTTCCGAATGGCTCAATTAATTTCCCCCCTGATTTAACAAGCTGGTTAATTATAACAGAACAAATTAATTTCTGCAACACCTTGCGTTTGCAATTAGTTTATATTTTTTCTCTGCTATCCAGCAGGATTGTTACCGGACCGTCATTGTGTATTTCGACCAGCATATATTGCTGAAAGCGGCCGGTTTCTACCTTTAGCCGGGTGGCGCGAGCCTGCTTCACAAACTGGTTAAATAATTCTTCAGCTTGGGCTGGTGGTGCTGCTTCGATAAAACTGGGGCGCCGACCCTTCTTGGTATCAGCCAGGAGGGTAAACTGGCTCACTACCAATAGTTCACCTTTGATATCCAAAGCCGAAAGGTTAAACCTACCGGCTTCATCAGAAAAAATTCGCAGGTTTACAGTCCTTTGTGCCAGATACTGGGCATCCTTTTCTGTATCGCCGTTGGCTACTCCTACAAAGACCACCAGACCACGACCTATTCTACCCACTACCTCACCAGCCACACTAACCGAGGCTCCAGTGACTCGTTGTAGAAGTGCCTTCACACCTTCTTCTCCTCCCCTTTCTCAGTAGGGTTACCTTTACGATTATCCGTGGTATAAAAGCCGCTCCCTTTAAAGATAACTGGAATAGAATGGAGGACACGGCGAGCCTTTCCCTGGCATTTAGGACATATTGTTATCGGTTCCTCATCAAATCTCTGTCTCCGGTCAAAGTGAAAGCGGCAGAGACTACACTCATACTCATAAATTGGCACTAGTTGACCTTACCTCCTTAGTCCCATTAGTAAATAGAATTTGCAAGCTGGCTTTTCTTGACGAGCCCAAAATCTTGACATCCTGTTCCCTTAGCGAATATACTAACAGCATCAGCGCGGGGTGGAGCAGTGGAAGCTCGTCGGGCTCATAACCCGAAGGTCGTTGGTTCGAATCCAACCCCCGCTACCAAGACAATGATAAGGACTAGGTGTGATAAACCTAGCCCTTTCTAATTTGGACCGCCAACTCACATTTCACTGCGTTACAAATAAAATTATAACATTAGCTACTCAAAAAGGCAAGGAAATAATGGTATAATCGAGTTATGAAAAGAGAGTTAGTGGATATTTTAGTCTGTCCGGTGTGCAGGGGGGAATTGGAGCTTAGTGTGGGGGAGGAGAACGGGCAGGAGGTGGTTACTGGTTCCCTATACTGCCGAAAGTGTGACGAGCATTACCCTATTGTGGATACCATCCCCTATCTGTTGCCGCCAGACCAGCGTGGTTAGTCGGGGCTATAGGCGGCTCCACTTTGAGGGGATTCCCATACCTCCACGCAGGAGATAGAAACCGGGGCTGTAGCCAGCTTGGTCTGGAGTTCATCATAGATAGTGGAAGCAATATTCTCTGAAGAGGGGTTTATTGTATTAAATGGTGGCACATCATTGAGACAGGTGTGGTCAAACCTTGATAGAACATCAGCTAAGTGCTGCTTTAACTCGGTAAAATCATAGGCTATACCTATATCATCAACCCTTGAGGATTTTACCTTGACTACTACCTGAAAACTATGCCCGTGCAACGCCTCACACTTGCCGTGGTAACCCCGCAGAAAATGAGCGGCATCAAAGTGCTGCTTTACCGATATTTGGTACATCTTTCACTTCTTATTAGCCGTTTTCCCACTTAAACACGCCTTGTACCTCGGTTATTGCTTTCAATAAGTCTTTGACCGTCTTGCCGCTTACTGGGTGCATCAGGTCAGGAGCAATCTCAGCTAGGGGAACAAGGACAAAGGCCCTCTCCGTCAGCTTGGGGTGGGGAATAACCAGCTCAGGGGTTTCGATAACTTGGTCACCGTAAAGCAGAATGTCTATATCAATAGGGCGAGGCGTGTTAGATTTACCGAATGTTCTGCCCAGTTTGCGCTCAATGCCCTTGGCTAGGGCAAGCAGTTCAGTTGGAGCAAGTCTGGTATCAACCCGGCATGCCAAGTTGAGAAAGTGAGGCTGTTCAATATTACCTACTGGTTCGGTCTCATATAACGAAGAAACTTCCCCTAGTCGCAACCTTTGCGACAGGAAATCTAACGCCCTGTCCAGATTGTCCTGGCGGTTTCCCATATTTGAGCCAAGACCAAGGTATGCTGTTACCTGTTCCAAACTCACTGTAGCCAATACTCAGCTTTCCATAGAGGCTTCTAAGATTATTCTGGCATCTACAGCCACAGCTCCATCCTTGTAAGCAAATATCGGGTTGAGGTCAAGCTCTTTTATTTGAGGATTTTGCTCTACAAACTGGGAGACTTTTACTATCAGTTGTTCCAGGGAAGGGATGTTGGCTGCCTCTTGCCCTCTATAACCTTGTAGCAGTTCATACCCTTTTATTTCTCTAATCATTTCGGCAGCATCTTTTCTGGTTAATGGCACTATCCGGAAAGAAACATCTTTTAATACTTCCACCAGTATTCCACCAAGGCCGAACATAAGTACCGGTCCAAATTGAGCGTCCTTGCTTATGCCAATAATTACCTCAACACCGGGGCGTGCCATTTTTTGCACTGACACACCTTGAATTTCAGCTTTAGGGAACCTTTGTCTGATGGATGACATAATTTCGCTATAGGCATTGCCAACTTGGGTAACATTCTTCAGCCCCAGTTTAACACCACCAGAATCACTCTTATGAATAATATCCGGCGAGGCTATTTTCATCACTATTGGGAAACCTATTTTCTTACTTAGAGAGATGGCTTCCTTTTTAGTTCTAGCCAGCTTTGTCTCAATAACGGGTATGCCAGCTTTTTGGAGAAGCTCTTTAGATTCAATTTCGGTCAGTTGTGTTTTCTTTTCTTGTTTTGCCGGTTTAAGTGTTTGGTTGTCTAGCATTTAGCCTTCCTTATCTAAAAGCGATGATGGGGATATTTTACCTCTTTTTTAAGGGGTATGTAAAGCCAGCAAGGAACTCAGATTGTTTATCACCTCTGTTATTGATTGTTGAGGGAAGATTCCTGCGTTGTCATATCCCTAATCATGGTGCTAAAATCGATGGGGTTAATATTAGTTATCGTGGACAAGAATAAGTATCATGCCAATTCAAAGCCAGTAGAAGATGAGGTGCGCCTTCGTCAGCTCACTGTGGATGAAGCATTGCTAAAGCTTGATAAATACCTGAATGACGCCTTTATGGCTGGTTTATCCCAGGTTAAGGTAATTCATGGTAAGGGAACAGGTACCCTGCGGCAGGTAGTCCATGAGCAACTTTCCCGCCATCCACTGGTCAAATCGTATCGATTGGGTGTTTACGGAGAGGGAGGAACTGGGGTTACAATAGTGGAGCTAGTGTTAAAGTAGGCGCTTGCTCGTTGAAAAGACAAGGGTTTTTATCCTATAATTTCTTTACTACTTATGGTGAGTGTCGCCTAGGGGTTTAAGGCGCCAGGTTGTGGCCCTGGAGAACGAGGGTTCGAATCCCTCCACTCACCCCACAATTAAGCGCCTATAGCTCAGCG
>Ga0209427_10008739_pt1 | contig 11369 bp, 11 predicted proteins | sample DeeMarSWOR136_30_FD_187465 | JGI IMG/M metagenome (GOLD analysis project Ga0209427, IMG submission 187465) | Marine sediment microbial communities from White Oak River estuary, North Carolina - WOR-1-36_30 (SPAdes) (version 2) | ecosystem: Environmental > Aquatic > Marine > Intertidal zone >... | reverse complement strand
TCTCCCGGGATACCTCCTCCGGGACTTATGAAGTGTGGCATGAGAAAGTGCTTAAAAAGGAGCGGGTCTTTCCGGGCGCCCTGCTTCAGGCTTCCAACGGTGCGGTGGTCCAGGCCGTGGCCAAGAACAAGAACGCTGTCGGCTACATCGGACTCGGCTATCTCACGGCGGAGGTCAAGGCTCTGAGCGTGGACAACATCACGGGGTCCTCAGAGACAACCCTGAATGGCACCTATCCTGTCAGCCGCGCGCTGTATATGTTTACGCCGGGCTGGCCCAAAGGGGATGTGCTCAACTTCATCAACTTCGTGCTCAACCCTGAGAAGGGACAAAAGTACGTGGCCGAGACAGGCTATGTCCCATTGTACTAAGAGTAAATTTTGACGGCATGTTAGAGGCGCCTCTCAGCTTCTTGGGGGGGGCGCCGTTTCTTCTGTTCGAGGGAAATTTTTTGTTACCCTGACAATTTGGTAACGTTCAAATGTGTTGGCATGGACCCTTTCTTGTACACAATGGCCCCCGGTTCCGGCCATGGCCATTTTTCTCCCTTCGAATCATAGAGCCTCAGGGCCAGAGGCAAGGGGATATCTATACCAAAGGCGCATGGCCAAAGGCTAAAGGCGCAAGGTGTAGGAAGCTTTCAGTTGGATGATCGCTTTGCCGTGAGCCTTAGGCCTTGTTTCTTGGGCCTCACGCAAGGTCATGGCCTCCGCTGAATTGAGGGCCAAGGTGCGCAACGGCCGCTGAACAAGTGGGAACACCATGAAGAGAATTCGACATAGTGGAAGATCACGGCGCCGAGTAGAACGGAGCATCCGGATATTCTTTTTCGGTGTGGCCCTGGCTTCCATCATCACCCTGTCCCTCATCGTGGTTTTCTTGTTCATGGAGGGGGTGCCTATTTTTAGCAAGGTTTCGGTGAGCGATTTCCTTTTTGGAAAATACTGGTACCCCACGGACGATCCCCCGGATTTCGGTATCTTCGCCCTTATCATGGCCTCCATTACAGTGACAGCTGTGGCATCCGCCATCTCCATTCCTCTGGGGGTGATGACCGCCATTTATCTCGCCGAGATGGCTTCTGCGCGCTTGCGGGAATGGGTCAAGCCCATCGTGGAACTTTTGGCAGCCTTGCCTTCCGTGGTGATTGGTTTCTTTGGCATGGTGGTGGTGGCCCCCTTCCTGCAAGAAACCTTTAACCTTCCCACGGGCCTCAATCTTTTCAATGCGGCGCTCATGCTGGCCTTCATGTCTGTGCCCACCATATGCAGCCTCTCTGAAGACGCCATTTTCAGTGTCCCCGGGGAACTCAAAGAAGCGTCCATGGCCTTAGGGGCAACCCACTGGGAAACCATCTGGCGCGTGATTATACCGGCGTCCATTTCCGGCATTTCCACGGCCATTATTCTAGGCATGTCCCGGGCGATCGGGGAGACCATGGTGGTTCTCATGGTGGCCGGTGGTGCAGCCATGATACCGGGGTCTTTGTTTGATCCGGTGCGACCCATGCCTGCGAGTATTGCTGCTGAGATGGCAGAGGCCCCGTTCCGGGGAGAACACTACTATGCGCTTTTCGCCACGGGGATCGTCTTGTTCTTTTTCACCCTTCTCTTTAACCTCGTGGCGGATTACATTTCCAACAAGTACCGGCAAGTGGGAGCGGCAACGCTGTGAGGAAATCATAAGCATGGGTAATTCGGTCAGTACAAATGTTCAAATTGGCGCGGTGTCTTCCAGCCTCGAAAAGGTCCAGAGCCAAAATATGGGGCACGTGGAGCCCGGCCGGGCTCTTCAGCGTCGCCGCAAAATATTTCAGTCTTCGGTTTTCGGGCTGTTCAAGGTCTCTGCGGTTATCAACGGCCTCGCTTTGTTGATCATTGTTTACTTTCTCGTGGCCAATGGCTGGCGGGCCATCAACTGGACGTTTTTGACACAGCCGCCCTTGGACTCCATGACCAAGGGCGGCATTCTTCCTTGCATCGTGGGGACCCTTTGTCTGAGTCTGGGGGCCATCGCTGTGGCCCTTCCCATTGGGGTGGCCTCTGCGATCTACCTACACGAGTATGCCAAGCCCGGGCGGGTGCTCCGTATCATTCGACTGGGGATCAACAACCTGGCGGGTGTGCCTTCGGTTGTCTTTGGGCTTTTTGGCCTTGCTTTTTTTGTGGTCTATATGAAGATGGGGGTCAGTATCCTTGCCGGCGCGCTCACCTTGGGAGCCCTCACGCTGCCCGTGATCATCGGGTCCGCAGAAGAGGCTCTGAGGGCGGTTCCAGACACTTACAGAGAAGCATCTCTGGGTCTCGGCGCCACAAAGTGGCAAACCATCTATAAGGTGGTGCTTCCCGCCGCATTGCCGGGTATCCTGACGGGCGCCATTTTGGGCATCAGCCGTGCCGCCGGGGAGACGGCTCCCATTATGTTCACCGCAGCTGTTTTCTTTACCCCCTCTCTGCCTTCCTCGATTCTTGATGAGATTATGGCGCTGCCCTATCATATTTATGTGCTTGCCACGGCCGGCACGGAGATCGAAGCCACACGACCCCTTCAATACGGGACGGCGCTTGTGCTGATCGTGCTGGTTTTAGGGCTCAATCTGATTGCGATTATCTACCGGGCGCACCTGAGAAAGAAACGGTGATATGCTGCGGAGGGTGTTCGGTTTTTCTAGGTGAGGTGGCTTCCTTGTTAAATGATTGAAGGTTTTCAGTGATGAAAAGATCATTAAAAATGATGTCAGAGCATTTAGATTTTTTTTACGGCGATTTTCAGGCCCTCTTGGATATTTCCCTCGAATTTTACGAAAACGAGGTCACTGCCCTGATCGGGCCGTCGGGATGCGGGAAGAGTACGCTGTTGCGCTGTCTGAACCGGATGAACGACCTGATTCCCTACAGCCGGGCAGAGGGAAAGATCCTGTTGGACAATGAAAATATTTATGAACCGGATGTGGATGTGGTCACCCTTCGCCGTCGTATCGGCATGGTCTTCCAAAAGCCGAATCCATTTCCTAAGAGTGTCTTCGACAATGTGGGTTACGGCTTGCGGGTCAACGGGGTGAAAGACAAAGCTAATATTGCCAGCAAGGTGGAACAAAGCCTCAAACGAGCCGCATTGTGGGATGAAGTGAAAGACAGGCTCTACGACTCCGCGTTGGGTCTGTCGGGGGGGCAGCAGCAGCGCCTGTGTATTGCCAGAGCCATGGCCGTAGAGCCCGAAGTGCTGCTCATGGACGAGCCGTGCTCGGCCTTGGACCCCATTGCAACCCAGAAGATCGAAGAACTGATCAACCAATTGAAAGAGAATTACACGATCATTATCGTGACACACAATATGCAGCAGGCGGCCCGGGTCTCTGATATTACCGCCTTCTTTTACTTGGGAAAGTTGATCGAAGTGGGTGAAACGGATGCGCTCTTCACACGCCCCAAGCTGAAGGAAACCGAGGACTACATTACGGGCCGTTTTGGCTAGGAAAGTGAGGGAATTCCCAATGCCCAAACGTTTGCAGAAGGAACTGGAGAAGATCAAAAAAAGAATCTTGTCCCTCGGGGGCATGGTGGAAGAGCGTGTGAGTATGGCCAAAAGGGCGATTGACTCCATAGACAGGACCCTGGCCAATCAGATTATGAAAACCGACTACGAAATCGATGAACTTGAAGTGGAAGTGGAGGAAGAATGCCTTAAGATCTTGGCGCTCCATCAACCCGTGGCCGTAGATCTTCGTTTTCTCGTCGCCGTGATCAAGATAAACAACGACCTGGAAAGGATTGGCGATCAGGCTGTGAACATCGCCGAACGGGTCGAGAACATTTCAAAGCGTCCAAGGCTGGATCTTTCTTTGGACTATGAACATATGGCGGAAAAAGCGACTTCCATGCTGCGGATGAGCCTTGATGCGCTCGTGAACCTTGACCTGGACCTGGCATTCCAGGTGCTCACCTTGGACGATGAAGTGGATCACATGGAACGTGAGATGTATGACTACATCAAGGAGGAGATTCGTAAAAAGCCGGACGCTGCTGGCTATCTCATAAATTTTCTATTTATCTCTAGGCACTTGGAGCGGATCGGGGATCACTCCACCAATATTGCCGAAGAGGTCATCTACCTGATTGAGGGCGAGATCGTAAGACACGGAAGGTGGGACGGGGGACGGGAGAAGCCCCGTTCCTAGTCCCGAAACGGCATACCCACCCTCTTTCTTCTTTTCACACCCAAGACAATGTTTCTCTGCCCCGATTCGGGGCGCCCAAAAGGCTCTGAGTGAATTTGTGTTGCGGGTCTGTAAGACCATCCCCCGAGCGCCCTTTCAATATGGGCGTTTTTCTCATTGGGTCGTCTTGGGGGGCAAGATCATGGCGGCAATCACGGCGCACTCCAGTCCAAAGGGCAGGTAGCCGGCATAACCGAGAAGGGGCATCTCAAAAAGCTGGAAGCGGTGCACAAAGGGAATATGATAGGTCCATTTGGCTAGGCTGTAATAGTTCCACATTTCCCAGAAGAAGCCGCACATAAGCGCAGCAAGCGCCGAGGTGACAATGATTTGCCAGTCCCCATGGGCGATGGTCGAAAAAATATGGGGCTCCTTCCCTAGGACCTGAAGGGAGAGGAGAACCAAAAGGGGAGAAACCCACAGAAGAGGAAAAAGGAGGTTGGGCCAAAGGCTGAGGCAGACAAGGCCTGCGCCTGCACCAACAAGCGCCGCCGAAGCGAGTGCTTTGGGATGGGAGACACGGATGGGAATGAATTGCCGGAAGCGGCTCTCAGGCCATGAGAAACTCAGGATCCATTCTCTTGTACTCAAGAAGGCGGGGAGCACAGTGGAAAAGGAAAGGGTCGCATAGCAAAAATAGGCCTCCGGGCTGAAATGGACGCCCGTGTAACTCCAGTTTTGGACAAAGCGGTTGAGGTATTCAAAAAACCACCAAAAAAGGGCGCTTACAGGAAAAAGCGCTAAGAATCGGGCCGTGTGATCTTTTAGAATGCAGTGACCTGTTCGGCGGTAGGTCAAAGCATTGATGGTGATAATGTAAGCAAGCCACAAAGGGGTGAAGGTGTGGGCCTGGAACTGATCAAACCAGGGGAAACGATTCCAGGCCAAAACCCAGGCGATCAGACCGAAAAGTATTGCCCCGTAGCCCCACAAAGGAAAGGCGCAGGAGGGCTTTCTCTTGAGCCTCGAAGACGTTCGACATCCATGGACGAGGAAGGGCACAACGGTAGCGAGAATGAAGAGGGTGTAAGTCGCAAAGGCAGCCCAGGAAAAAGGGGCATGATCCACATAAAGCGATCGGGGCGGGAATTCAAGGTAAAGATGAATGGGATTGTGTGAGAAGATGAGGCCAACCAGAGGGAGCCCCAGGAGCATCAGAGTAAGAACAGCCATTTTGAGCAAGGCGGGTTTCATCATTTTGCGCAAAGATCATACGAAAAGGGCGTTTGATGTGCAACGCCAAAACCAAAGACAGGGGAATTGATGACAGTCACTCCAGAAAAGGCACCGCTAAAGGGTGCCTGGGAACCCGAATGAACATGGGGACTTGAAGAGCGAGAAAGTGGGTGTTCCGGCAAATGAGTACGCATCTGTTAAAGGGCTGCTCATGAATGATTCATATGGAAGGCCTCCCGCCAGTCACTCAAAAAACCCTTCATGGCCTTCTTATATGGTCAACGGCTTCGCCCTGTAATCAGTGCTACTCATTTGCCGTAAGGCCTGAGAAAGTTAGGGTTGTATTAGAGACGCGGGACTGTGGTATATTGAGAGCCATACGGTACGCGCAGAAAATGGTATGTGAGAAATAAACGAAAGGGGCACTTTATAGAAGGAGTCTAATCGTGGCAACCATTCAACCAAAGGGAGAGAAAATGAGACAGGCGATCCGATGGATTTCTGCAGAACGGCTGGAGGATGAGAGCAAAGCCATCCAAAAGCTGATTCAAGAGGCTGCCCGGAGGTTCAACCTCTCACCCATGGATGAGGAATATTTGGTTTCCTTCTACAGGGAGAGAGGCGGGGCCGGCTAGGATGAAAAAGCCGGATTCTTATAGGTGAAGCCGATCCGTGTGCTTAATTCGACCGTAGATGAACCGCAACAAGCGGTGGAAGAGCCATGTAACGGCGAGGATCAGAAGGGCCCCTGCCAGGATAGGCATCCAAAAACCGTGTTTCTGCGCGTGACTTAGGCCCACCCAAATAGAAACCAACGCCGTAAAGACGAGATATCCCGCCGTCAGTCCACAGCAAGAAAGTACGAACCACAGGGCCACATTTTTCAAGGGAAAGGTCTCACCCCCGGTCATTTTTTCATATCTTTCAATTTCCGACTGAGAAAATTTACCTGATTCCTCACCTTATGATCAACCTTCATTTTGTGTTCGACCACCTCAGAAGCATACAAGACGGTTGAGTGATTTCGATTGAGGGACTGTCCAATTTCTTCCACAGTCATATCGGTGTGCTGGCGGCAAAGATATACAAAGACGCTTCTGGGGTAGGCGTGGATCTGCTTTCTCGATTTCGATTTGAGCACGAGGGGATCGATCTTGAAATACTGACACACCAGTTTCCGGATATTTTCCACGGTCACCGGGCTCTGTGCGGGTACGTGACATCTGAGCACCTCTTTGCCCAAATTCCGATCGATCTTCACTTTCAACAGATCAGCCTTGGCCTTCAAGCATCTGAGGGCGCTCTCGATCTGGCGAATATCGCCTGTAAGGTTTTTAGCGAGCAAGTCGATGATTTCTTCAGAAAGGCGGAGGTTTTGTTCAGCGGCCTTTTTTCTTATGATTTTGAGCCGCGTTTCATAGCCGGGTTTTTCCAGGGTAGTGATGATGCCTGATGTAAGGCGAGAAGAAAGCGCTCTGGTCAGGTTTGGAATATCTTTGGGCAAAAGGGAGCTTGTAAAAATAATTCTTTTGCGGTCATTAGCCAAAGCATCCAAGGTGTAGCCCAGTTCGGCCTGCGTCTTTTCTTTGTTACTTAGAAAATGAACCTCCTCGAGTAGGAGCACGTCGCAGGATCGACGGTATTTGTTCTTGAACGCTTCGATCTGGTTGTTCTTTAAAGCGAAGATCATCTCGTTGACGAAATCTTCGGCGGTGATGTAGTAAACCTTCAGGTTTGGATTGTTCGTGCGGATTGCGTGGGCTGTGGCCTGTGAGAGGTGGCTCTTGCCTAAGCCCGTGTTTGCCAAAATGAAAAGGGAGTTGTAGGGCAGATTGGGCTCCAAAGCCATAGCCTTGGACGCCGAGTAGGCGAACTCGTTACATTTCCCCACAACAAAACGGTCGAAGGTGAATTCATGGTTAAGGCTTCTCCAGCCGTTCCTTGTGCGGGCAGGGATATTGGGAAGGACGAGTTGTTTCGATTCGGCGAAAGGGGGCGGACCCGGAGGCTTGATCAGGGGTGCAACCTTTAAAGCCAAATGGTAATGGTTGCTTGCCCTCTGGTGGAGCGCTTCCTCGATCGTCCCCAAGTAATTTTCCGTGACCCATTTCAAGGAAAACTTGTTGGGGCATCCAAGAAAGAGCGTTGCGTCCTTCTCCTCCAGCAAGGTGATGGGATCTATCCACAGGGAAAAGCTATTCTTCGGTAACCGGCTCCTGATCTGTTCTTTTACAGCGTTCCATAGGGTGGTCATATTCGCCTCAGACACGAGAAGGAAGAGGTTGCATGAATATCTGTGCTCCACATTTAGCGTGCCTTCCTATCGGAGTTTTGGCAATGCTGTCAAAGTGGATGAGTGGCGGGAAAAAGTTAGCCGTCAGCGCATTCTCAACAGACAGTAACCTCCTGAAAAGGCGGTGATATGTGACAGGACCGGGTAAGCCTCAGTGTAGAAGCGGAAAATCGCGGCGAGTAATTTTTGTCTGAATTCAAAGGGTTCACCGGTTTTCTTGGGCCGTGCATAATTATCTCCACAGTGGACGTTCTTCCATTTTCTCTCTTTTTTGTTTTTTTTTGGTCAATTTTATTTCTATTCGTTCGATTTTTTGGTTGGGTGCCTCTGATTTTGCGTGTGAATAATTTTGGGTAAGCTTCTTGCATTAAGGTGGACAGCGGCGTCTGTCAAAGGAATGGGGATGGAGGTTTGGGTTTGGAGTTCCCGGCGGAAGGTGAAGCGATGAAAAAGTGCCACAAAAAATTTTTCGGTATTTCTTAAAAGTTTTGGCATGGCGAATGAAGCCTGAAAACTTTCAGGGAGGGCATGGCCTTATATATGGCGCAAGGCATAAGGCATAAGGCTCACGGTTATCTGTTAAGGATTTTTGCCTCACACCTTTAGCCTTTCGCCTTCAGCTTTCTGCCGATATGCCCTTGCCTCTGGCTCTAAGGCTCTATGATTCGAAGGGAGAAAAATGGTCATGGCCGGAAACAAGCGCGTTGTAAACAAGAGATGGGCCATGCCAGCACTTTCGAAGGTAACTGATTTTTTGCAATAAAGAACTGCAAAAGGGCGTTGTGGGAAATTCGCCTGCGGCACCGGCCCCCGTAAGGGATGGTCTTGAGTCAGTGGAATTGGGTGTCCGGCTGTGCTTGGGGGGGATCCTAGAAAGTTTCTTGAAATATGATAAGGGATTGATAATATTATATATATAATTCATAGTGAAAAAGTAGAGTTGTAGGAACCGGCGCTTGGTCGATACGCGTGTGAATGGGCGGGTTGCCCCTCCACGCGGACCGCGGACGAGAAAATGTTCCACGTGAAACATGGTTTTTTCTTTTCAAAGAAAGGCGGGTGTGCTATCAGCTTCATGGAAAATGAGGCGGCATGCGCCGTGAACACGGAAAATAGCGAGGGAAAGCCTCAGTGTATTGATTTCTAAGCAGAATTCGCTGCCCTTTTCCCCTGTCGGCATCCAAAGGAGGGTCTCACCCTTTATCTATGGGATTGATCATCGCCATTGCCAATCAGAAAGGGGGCGTGGGAAAAACCACCACGGCGATCAATCTTTCCGCCTCTTTGGCCGTTGCGGAGAAATCCTGCCTCCTTGTGGATTGTGATCCTCAGGGTAATGCCACCACGGGTTTGGGCGTAGACCGATCAGCCTTGGAAAAGGGTCTCTACGAATGGGTCCTCGGTTCAGTCGGCGCAGAAGAGGTGATCCTCAGCACCAGCGTCCCAGGTCTCTTTCTTGTTGGGACGACCGTGGATTTGATCGGGGCCGAAGTTGAGATGGCCTCTGTGGAAGAGAGAGAATACCAAATCCGGAAAAAAATTTCTCCCCTGAAGGATCGTTTCGATTATGTCTTTCTGGATTGTCCCCCATCCTTGGGGTTTCTCACGGTGAACGCCTTGACAGCTGCCGATGCCGTGCTGGTGCCTCTTCAATGTGAATACTATGCCCTGGAGGGATTGAGCCAGCTGTTGCAGACGGTGCGGGCCGTCAAAAGGGGGCTGAATCCCTCCTTGGAGCTTGCCGGCATCCTTTTGACCATGCACGACTCCCGGAACAACCTCTCCATACAGGTGGCGGAGGAGATTCGAGCCCATTTTAGAGAGGTGGTATTCCATACCATCATTCCGAGGAATGTCCGGTTGAGCGAGGCGCCGAGCTATGGCAAACCCGCTCTCTTATATGATATTAAGTCCACTGGAGCCCAGAGTTATCTCGCACTGGCCCGAGAAATGATGGGCAAGGGAGCCGTTCATTATGGCAAAGCGCAAAGCCTTGGGTAAGGGACTCTCAGCCCTTATCCCGGAAATAGACACAGGGCCCCAAGGGGATCAGGGCTTTTTTGAATGTCCCATTGAAGCGATAGAGCCAAATCCCTACCAACCCCGCCAGAGTTTCGGCGATCGTGACTTCCAGGAATTGGTCGAATCGGTGAGGGAGAGAGGGATCATTACCCCTCTTTTGGTGAGCAGAGCGGAATCCGGCTATCGCCTGATTGCGGGTGAACGCCGGTGGCGGGCAGCCCAAAAGGCGGGACTGTTGAAGGTCCCGGTTGTGGTGCGGGAAAGTACGCCAATCGAATCTCTGGAGCTTGCCCTGATCGAAAATATCCACCGAAAGGACCTCAATCCCATTGAGGAGGCTTTGGCCTACAGCAAATGCTTAGAAGAAGGCAAGGTCACCCAGGAGACGCTTGCCAAGAAATTGGGCAGGGAGCGCTCCACCATCACCAATATGCTCAGGCTCTTGAAACTCCCCCGAGCGATTCAGCAGGACCTGATTGATGGGCGGATGTCCATGGGGCATGCCAGGGTGTTGGCAGGTTTGAAGGGCAAGGAGGAGCAGATGGCCTTGCGAAATCTTATCCTGGCAAAAGGGTTGTCGGTCAGACAGGTGGAGGAGATGGCTAATAGGCAGGGAAAGGGCGGGAAGGTTCGGAGAGAACCCTCCGAAACGGATTACTACATCCAATCTCTAGCCGAAAACCTCAAGAGATCCCTGGGCACGAAAGTGGAGATCCGGAAGAAGGGCAACCAGGGCCGCATCGTCATCCATTTCTATTCCGATCAGGAGCTGGATCGGCTTCTTGAGCACCTGAGCTAGCGAAGCTTCGCCTTTAAGCAAAGAGGCTTTCGCCCCAGGGATGGCCATTCCCCTCAAGGCGATATCTATGGGGTTCTGGAGAGGCAGACTGATCTTTGAGGGTTTGAGAGAGCTTTAACTTCGTTGGAACGGGAAATTCTGCTGGGAGTTTCGTGGAGCAAACCCTCAAAGATCAGCCCGCTGGAATGTCCGGTGGAATTCTTTCGAGATATCCCCTTTCGGGGAACAGCCATCCCGGCTCCGCCAAAAAGCTCACATTACGCCGCGGACAAGTGTTAAGATCCTTAACTATGAAGGCAGCGGCAATAAGCTCAACGTAAAAGGCGCTAACATCCATTGCATTGTTCCTTCTTTTCTGCCTTACGTCTCAGGCCACTGGCCATTTCCTTTTTCTCCAGCGCCGCTCCTCACCCCTCATGAGCCGTCGAATATTGTCTTTGTGCCGAAAAGAGATGAGGCCCGCCATCAGGGCCGAAGCCGAGACCCAGAGGGCCGGCTTTCCTGCTATGACAAAAAGGATGGGCAAGCTCCAGGCCGAGAGTATAGATCCCAAGGAGACGAAATCCGAAAGGACCACAATGACCACGAAGAAACAAAGGCCCACCAACGCTTGAAAAGGGGCAAGGGCAAGATAAACACCCAACGCGGTGGCCACCCCCTTGCCGCCTTTGAAGCCCAAAAATACGGAGAACTGATGGCCCGTGAGGGCGCACAGGCCGAGCAAGACCGGCCCCAGGTGCCAATCTGGAAAAACGCGGCCGATGATAAACACCGGAACAAAGCCTTTGATCAGATCTAGGGTGAGGGTCATGATCCCCCATTGGATTCCCAATTCCCTTGCCACGTTTGCGGCCCCTATGTTC
>Ga0209427_10008731_pt1 | contig 11376 bp, 11 predicted proteins | sample DeeMarSWOR136_30_FD_187465 | JGI IMG/M metagenome (GOLD analysis project Ga0209427, IMG submission 187465) | Marine sediment microbial communities from White Oak River estuary, North Carolina - WOR-1-36_30 (SPAdes) (version 2) | ecosystem: Environmental > Aquatic > Marine > Intertidal zone >... | reverse complement strand
TAAATGATGCTGTAGTCCTCATCAACAGAGAAGAAGGGGGCGAAGAGGCACTGGCAACGAAGGGAATAACGCTTCACTATCTTCAAAAAGCTAGCGAAGTCGCTAACACACTGCATAGCGTAGGTGCCCTAACAGAGAGCGAGCTAAAGACAATCCTAAAGCAAACAAAGAGAAGATAAGTTCGCCAGACAAGCATGTGCATACATGCAAAGAGACTATTATATGTAGTTATTCACTCGTAAAATATCAGTTAAACGAGTAATTGCTCATAGAACATTCGGTCGCATCCCTGCGTACATGCATGCATGCTCGGGGAGGTCTTTTGTTACTTTGGCAGACGACTTACTCTTTCAGAATTACTCAAAATGGAGGCCGCTGTAAGAACTATGCCAAGAAATATGAAAACACCAAAATGCTCTCCAAGACTGTATTTGTAGGCTGCAGACAGCCAAACCAGTATCATAAAAAGAAAGCCAACAAGCCCAATGATTTTTTCTGCAAGCCTCCATGTCGAAGGGGCAGAATTTGCTTCAGACTTACAGACGAGAGTCAGTGATATTCCAAATACGACTAATCCAACAATTCCACCAATACCTAGCGGCAAGCCTATCTGAATTCTGTAACTATGCAGATAGTAGGGAAATATCCAAAGGAGCAGGATTGCTAAGAAACTCAACACAAATCCGAAAATCTCCAATGAGAGGGCAATTCTCCGAGAAACCAAACTGATAACACCAATATGGCAATATCTGGACTATACTGCCTTGTGATTTGTGGAAAAGCCTCCATGCATGCGACCGCTTAGGCTTTGATAAACCTAAAATGCAAGTTTTCATGCATGCATGCAAAGAACAGCGGTGAACCGCAAGCATAGAGAACTCTAGCTGAGTCTGCTCTTAACGGCTTTGAGCGAACAGAGACTGGGAGAGGGGAGAGTCAAGTGAAACGTTTTCTTCTGTGGGCTGCGGCTGCTAATAGAACTACTGTCATGAATAATGGCAGAATTACGATTGATGGGAACTCGGGGATAATGATGACTTCTTGTGTTGAATGGTGGTATGTGAAGTATATGTAGTCGTGGGTGCTGTTGGAGATTGGTGGCGGCAACAAATCATATGAGATTTCTGTTCCATTCAAAAAAACTTGATAATCACTCATCAAAGCTGTAGGAATGCACATTCTGCAGAAGCCATTAGTACCATCTTCACCTGTGACGTTGAAGCTTATCGCAGTGCCGTTGTATTGAAAATCAGATATTGATGAGTTGCAGATGGTTTGAACTTGATGTTCTACCGTAGCGTCGAAATCAGAGAACATGCCCATCAAGGGGCTATGGTCAGTATTGTTCTCATCTATTTCATATGGTGTGTCGCCTATTCCGTCGCTTCCAGTCACGTCCTGATACACACCCCTGTAAACGTCTGAACCATCATAGTCACTCCAATAGTTCCCGCCAGAAGGATAACCGTCCTGCCAAATACTATCTTGTGAACCAACCTGAAGGACTTGATCTGTGTTGTTTATGAAGTTGTTGTGGAAAAGGAGGCTACTGTTGGACTCGTAGAGGTGGATTCCAATGTTGTTGTCTATGACGGTGTTACCCGTAATGATGTGATTGCTGGAAGAGCTGATGGTGATACCAATGTGGTTCCTTGAGGCGGTGTTGCCGACAAGGGCGATATTGCTGCAAAAACTGAGAAAGATTCCTCTAGAGTTGATGCTTGAGACGGTGTTGTTGACAAGGGCGATATTGCTGGAACGCACGAGGCGGATTCCAAGGACAAAGTTTGTGACTTCTACGTTTTTGAGTATCACATTAGTTCTTTCCTCCAAGTATATTCCAGTCGGCCCGCGGTCTGTGCCTTGAACCCTGTAGCCAGCCCCATCAACCACAATGTTATCCCTCTCAACAACAATCGCATCAGACACGTCGGGAACGTCTCCTACAATGTTGTCTGTCAACGTGTAAGTAATGCTGTCAACTGTTGAGATAGGGGCAGTATCAGGATCTACACTTCCGTCAGCCCTAATGTAAATGGTTTCAGTCCAAGTGTAATCTGCCTTTACGGGTCGGACTGTCAAGGCTAATCCCATTAGAAACATCATTGATAACAAACACAGAATTGCGAAACAAACAGAAACCCTCCTATTCATTCCACTCACATCACTCACTCTATCTTCAACTTCAGTTTTATTACTTGCGGAAGAACCTTCTGTTAAACCCTAAATATGTATGAACGTAGAAAAATGGGGAATTTGCGGGTGACATCTCCACTGAAGGCATAGTTCAGTGTGATTGGGAGACGAATCAATGTAGTAATCCGCACTTTCTAGCTACGCTTTCGATGCTTGCATCAGAGACTGAATGCATTGCGCTGACCCTGTTAGCAGTCGTAGCTTACCGAAGAAATGCATGAGGAAACACTGCAAGGGTAACTGCTATGACCCCTCAACCCAACTAGGAACTTGTTCCACAAGTCATAAAAACTTGAAGATATAATTAAACTGGGGGACTGGGGAATACAATGAATAAGAATGCAGTATTTTGTATTTCTTTATTAATTCTATCGTTAATGATTTCAGCCAATTGCTGTATTTCAACTGTAAAGTCTTCTCCTGACATACATCAAGGTGATCTAATTCTACAAGGAAACAACGTGACTATTATTGAGGGAAGGTTTGACATCAATGGAAGCATAATAGTGATAGAAAACGCAACGCTTCTTCTGAGAGGCGCTCTCCTAAACTTCACTCAGACAGATTACTCTCAATACAACATAACTCTTAGCAATCCGTCAAACGGAAACCCACGTCTATTAGCTTACAACTCCACAATAACATCAGCATACACATTCAACGTTTATCTCCGAGATAATAGCACCACTAATATTGAGAATTGCACAATTAATCCCTCGATCGTTACTTATGACCATTCCATGCTTTCTGTGTCGTCGGAATCCTCAGTAGGAGGGGATGTATCAGCTCGAGAGTATTCTATTGTGGAAATTCACGGCTCCACTATCCAAAGTTGTTCATCTTACGATTCTCCATGGGTTCAAGTTTATGACTCAGAAATCACCAGTCTCCAAGTTGGACCGAGATCGATAAACTGCACAATCACCAATCTAGAACCAGAGTTTGTCCATTACTGGAGTTTCGTAACTAATTGCTCAGTAAACATTCTCCTTGGAGGGTCGACACCAAATATAACAGTGATGAACACTAATGTCAACAATTGGAAGTTCGCCTTCTATGGGTCGTCAAGTGTATCAATATTTAACTCTATACTGAGCAGTCTTCACAATATCGGTTCCTCTTTTGTCTCGGTGGTCGATTCAGTATTCACATCAAATCTGTACGCTAGCAAAACATCTACTATTCTGTTGATAAATTCAACCTACTATAGGATACAAGACGTTCTGGATCAAGCGAAGATACAAGTAGCTTGGCATCTCGATGTTCATGTAATAGACTCAATTGGTCAGGATGTTCCGTCAGCTAACGTGACAGCAGTCTATCTCAATGGAACATTAGCCGAGTCAAAGTTTACTGATTCTCAGGGTTGGGCGAGACTGGCGTTGATGGAGAAAATGATTAATGAGACTGGAAATTATGCTTTTGGAAATTTCTCAATTGAAGCAACCTACGATATTCACTCAGATGCCACAACAGTGAACATGACAGGAAACCAGCAGACTACCCTCACACTCGAAGACTTTGTGATTCCAGAGTTTCCGTCGCTTCTCATCCTTCCCCTATTCATAATGCTGACACTGGTGGCAGCGTTAGCCTACAAGCGGAAGCGCTTCACCTGACTCTCCCCTCCCCGCATTTCTGTTGGCTCAAAGCATGCAAGTATGAATTGCTGGTTTAATCGAAAGTGATCTCCCTGTATTCCATCTGGTTCTGCCCAAGGGAGCTTCTCAGCCTTTCTGGAACCCTTGGAGCTACCAAGATGCACCGGACTTGTTCATTCTTACTCTTTTTCTTATAGTCTTCTCGATATTTGAGTAACTGTCCAATGGCTGAACTTGACGCTAGGGGTGCTTCAGTTCAATAAGCACGTCGTTGCCGTTCTTGTCTCTGGCGAAGATGTCAATCTTCCCTGTAGGGACTTTGTATTGCTCGCTTATGACGATGAGTCCTTCTTCTACTTGGTTGATGTTTTGTCTGATGTATTTCTGATATTCTGCTTCTTTCTTGATTAAGCTCTCTAGTTGCTTCTTGAGTCCTTCAGGATCCGTTAGGTAGCCCATTATCCACAGATACTCGGGATTCAACCAGTAGGAATCTACTCTTTTTGAGTCCACAACGTTTAGGTTTGTGAGTTCTCTCAGGAAGCTTTTGCCTGTGCCGACAGGAATTCCATTGGATAATAGCAAGTCTTCTTCTGCCTCTGGGGCCAAGCCTTGCTCTACTAGTTTGACTAGTCGAATTTGCCAAGTCAGAACTCTTAGATTGGTGCTGAAAACTTGGGCCAGCAACTCTAAACGTTCGGCAATCTCTTCTCGTCCTCCTAAGTGGACAACGATCTCTTTCAGTTTGTCGAATTCATCCTTTGTTACTGTTGTTCTCTCGAGGTAGGTGGAGGCGATTTCAATACTCCTTTGCTCAGCCAAGCTTGTGATGTCTTTGCGGACTTGCTCGATTTCTTCAGATGAAAGTCTTTTCAATGCCTCAATACGATTAACGATGTCCGTTCCAAAAGTCTGAATTCCTCTTTCAGTCTACCAACTTCAGAATATCTCTGCACATCTCTCAGCTGACTGCAGACATTCTGAATGTCCCCCCTCAACATGAAATAGATGATGCATCCAATAATCGCTGATACGGCCAATGAAATGAGAACTATCTCATACAATCGATCTCCCCCACTTTCCTATCTGTAATTGATCTATTGTAGCACATATGATTTACCACTGAGCCAAAGCGCAAGCGCGAGCTTTGTCAGCGTGCGGCGTCACTACATGCAGGCATGCCCCTTTTCATGTGACGCTTCCTAGAAGCTGTGTGATGATTGCAGGTTCGAGTGAGACTATGAAAACGATAATGCCAATTGTCAGCATCCCTCTGTTTATCGCTTTGTTTGAGGCTCTGAAGTAGCCGAAAGCTACCTCTCGTTGTGAGAATGGGTACAGGGGCTTGAATGGCATGTAGGTGAAGGTGTCTCCCAGTATGTGGCTTCCAGTTGCGCCGAAACCGGCAACGAAGCCCATGATCCAGCCTAGAAACCCGTACGCGTATCCAAGTAACACGCTGAATAATATGCCAATACCCAAGCCAAAGAGGACTGTGTGGGTTATCCCTCTATGTTTCATTTCCCATTGAATATCAAGGTCAGGGATGGAGGAGAGGCCTACCATCAGAGCGCCTGTTATGAGAACATTCGTCATGTCGGCTCCTGCGACCTTGAAGAGAAACACGAAAGGGGAGAACAATAGAAAAGACAATCCAGCATGTCCGTCTGCATGCATAAACTCTCCCCAGTATACCCTAGTGGCACAATTCAGAACATAAGTGTATGCCTATTTGCCTTCTTCCTTTGGATTAGTAGAAGCCTTCGAAGATTGCATGCATGCGTAACCTTTTTCGCAAAGATTTCCCTTTTCTTCAATTGAAATGGGCATCACCAATGAACCTGAGGTTTCAAAGTCAACAGCATTAGTGTACGGAATCTTGTTCGCTTTTATTGTAGCAATAGCGGTGTTTTTTCTTTGTGCAGCTTTTTTCACATTTATGGGATTCGTTGTTGGAATTGTAGCCTCAGCTGCATCGACATTGGTGTCACTGATAATGCTGCTGATACTTGCTTCTCTCTATCGAACTAGATACATCCTAACAGACGAAGAACTCATCATAAGGACTACCGTACTTATTGGAGGGAGTAAGATTATACCTCTTGGAACAGTAAGGTCCGTTGAGAAAGTACTCATGCCATTCGGGATCAAGCTTTTTGGTGCTAGCCTTCACGGAGGATATTATCATATTCCCGGATTCGGAAGAGCATTCTTGACCATAACCAACTTCAAGGATGGTCTTCTAATCAAGACAGATCGAAGAAACTTTGTAATAACGCCTAGCAATCCGTTGGTCTTTAAAGAAGCTATTGAAAACAGACAAGAGAAGAAAAGGGGAGATTAAGCATGGCTTCTGGGGATGAGGTCCTAAAGAAGCTGAAGGCCAAGGCCAAGCCCGATCATGTTGGAGGGATGGCCCGATACGGGATGGTAGCTGAACAAAGATTAGGAGTATCGGTTCCCGACATGCGAAAGATAGCGAAAGAAGTTGGGAAGGATCACACCCTTGCTCTCGAGTTGTGGAAGACAGGGATACCGGAGGCGAAGATCATGGCAGCGATGATAGACGAGCCTGGGAAGCTAACAGAAGAGCAGATGGAGGAGTGGGTGAAGGACATCAACTCGTGGGACATATGCGATCAGGTGTGCATGAACCTCTTTGAGAAGACACCCCTTGCTTGGAAGAAAATCCTCGACTGGTCCAAGCGGAGAGAGGAGTTTGTGAGGAGAACCGCTTATGCACTGATAGCCTGTCTAGCGTGGCATGACAAGAGAGCAGAAGACGAAAAATTCGTCAAACTATTTTCGATTATAAAAAGGGGAGCCACGGACGAGCGGAACTTCGTGAAGAAGGCTGTCAACTGGGCCTTAAGGAACATCGGAAAAAGGAATTTACACCTCAATAAAGCAGCCATTAAGACAGCTAAAGAAATTCAGCAAATTGATTCGAAAGCCGCTCGGTGGATCGCTTCCAATGCCATAAGGGAACTCGAGAGCGAAGCTGTCCAGAGGAGACTGAGAAAGTAGAAGCGGCATGCAACCTAACAGAAGTGATAAGATGTTTTTGTATGTGATTCCTGTGGGATCAGGAATCTTGGTAGTTTTAGGATTGTATCTCTTCTTGAAGACTAAGAGGACCTATGATACTGGGAAAGCATTATCTATCGGAATTTCACTTGGTTGGTGGGTATTAGATTTAGCTCACTGTTTACTGGTGATCTTATCATCATTGTACAATGTTTGGCTGATGCAGATTAACGAAATAGCTGCATTAATAGGCGGTTCAATGATGCTTGGAGTTGGAGTTGTTCTAATGCTGGCCGGTATGATCGCGTTCCGCTCAATAGGCAGAATCTCAGGGTCGGATACTTCAGAGCTTGTTACTACCGGCATATACCAATGGAGCAGGAATCCTCAGTACCTTGGCTGGTTCTTGGTGCTCTTAGGTATATCGCTCATCGGGAGTTCAGGGCTAGCTCTTCTGTATACAACGATAGGCATTATCCTTTTTCATTTCTACATTACTCGAATCGAGGAGCCTTATCTTGAACGCGTATTTGAGGAAAAATACCTTTTGTACGAAAAAGGGGTTCCAAGATACTTTGGAATACCGAAGAGGAAGAAGGCAAGTGTGACATGCATGCATTAGTGAATTCATGTTTTGACTAACCTTCGTTTGCAGATGGTTATAGCAGCTGTCAGCACTATGAATATAAGCAGTATGAATGTCCATTTGGGAAATTCAGGTATCACCTCAAGGGTAATTATTTCGTGCGCACCTATCCTGATCTCATGAGGTCCGATGTCATCTAACTTTAATTCGAAGATGACTTCCCGGCTTTTTCCTGCTCTTGCCCAAATTAATTTTGAATCAACCAACTCGCCGTCAATATATAGACTAATCTTACTCCCGTCAACAAATGTGTTTTCAATGGTGGCTGTCACTGTGAATAATTCATTTACTCCCACTTCACTTTCAGATAATTCCAAACTCGTGCATTCAAATCTTCCTGGTATATTCCATCCTCCCACTTCTACAACTGGAATTGCTCCATTCAGATCCTTTGCTGCAAAAGTTGCATTCACTTCTTTGTTTTCTCCAGGCAGTAGGCTGAAGTAGTTAGCATCCCATAAAATCGGTAAAACTTCTTCTCCATATGAGCCTCTAGTAACTGTAACGTGAATGAAGAAAGCGAGATCATCCGTCGGATTTTCTATCGTTACGTGGGCGACTAGGTCTTCGCTTCTATTCTCGATTTTATATGACACATTCAATTCAACGGGCGGCAATTTCTCGAGGTCGGTAAAATCGGCAAATGCGCTTTGGGGCGTGTAATACCATTTTGTTTCACTGAAGTTCAGAAGATCCAGTTTCGTCGATAGCCAGTAAAAATTGGAAGAAATCAGATTGCCTGAGCTATCCTCTAATTCAAGCTTGAGGAAGTAGGTTGTAGTTAAGTTTTCCAGTGGAGGGATAGTGAAGACATGATTGCTGCTGTCCGATCCAACATCTATCGTAGCAGTATTAGAATATTTCTCGATCATGTCCAGATTGTAAACCTTCGCGCTGACATTCAAATTCTTAAAGCTCTCATAATAACCGTTGATGACGTAGATCGAATCATCATCATAGGAGTACTGAACGTGCAAAGGCTCGCATGCTCTCTTGGCGCCAAAGTAAGCACCACCGGGCCTCAAATAATAATCATAATGTTGCCATATCAAAGAAGGCCACGCGGAATTGTACTGCCATGTTATGACCCCAGTGGACAGGTACTTGTTCCGACCAAATGCCTCCAACTCGGCACGCATAGACTCATAGTTCACCAATTGCGCCTTTGCACAGTAATCCTCCACTCCAGTCGCCGTTCCGTAACGGATGTTTGAAGCGTTAGTGTAAACATTCAGGTTCGAGAAGGGTCCGCCACCACAGTGATAATTCCAGAATTCGCCGATAGGCCACAAGTGATCCTCAGGAAGCATCTCGCGCATACTCTCTATCGGTGGGACATTCTGGCCGGGACCCATTTCAGTACCAAAGCCCCAAGCGCCCCCTGGACTTTCCTCCAAATAGTAGTAGATGGGTGGTTCATAGGAGTAAGGACCTCTCATCTTGACACCTGTGGATCCCGTAATCGGGGTACTCCTCTCCGTCGCAGAGGACAGGTGAAGCAGCGTCGGAGCATGGGTATGAAGGATATTTAGGTACTTGTTCTCAATCTCTGGAGGAGGTGGGGTGTCACTCCCGTAAAGCCAAACGAGGAAACTGGGGTGGTTCCTCAAGCGGAGTATTTGGTCCTTCTGGCTCTCGACAGCAACTTCAATATCAGTTTCATCCCAGCGCTCCCAGGACTCCCAGGGCGGGCCGCAGCACCAGCCTGCGATGACCATTATTCCATACTTGTCACATGCATCCCAAACCTCATCCGTTCCCAACTTCCCTTCCATGCGAATGGTATTGAGATTCATATCCTTAGCATACTTGATCTCCGTCTCTTTTCTTTCGGGTAAGGGGCGAAACATCATGTCGGGACACCAGCCCCCGCCTCTCACTAATATACTCTCACCGTTAATCTTGAAAATCCTATAATCCTTATAAGAGAGGTAGGAGGAGAACTCGCGAATGCCAAAGCGAACGTTTTCGGCATCTGATACTTCACCTGCTATATTGAACTTCAATCTCAAATCATAGAGGTTCTGAGTCCCTACCAAGTTAGGCCACCATAGCCGAGGGTTGGAGATGTTCAATTGGGCCAAATCATGAGAAGAAAGTGTAACAACTTTGTCTTCTTCTGGACCGAAGCTGACTTCTTTAGAAAAATCGATGACCCCAGGCCTGCCATCCGAAGTTCCCCCTTCTGCCAGATTAGTAACATTATTGATTGTGCCTTCTAGAATTCCATTCACGGGTTCATCTCTTACGTTAGTTAGTTCGGCAGAAATGGTAAGATGCGCCACATCTAGAGAAGGCAAGTCCAAGTCCGTAATCACGCAGGCGTGTCTCATTACGACAGGTCCGCTCGCGTCAATATAGACGCTATGCCAAATCCCCATGTTCCTATCTGGCGGGGTCGGGTTCCAGTCACTCCAAGTATACCCAAGATCATCGTCTCTTGGAGCAAACACTTCCGCCGCCAGACAATTACCCTCATTGAACGAGACCATATCGGTGATGTCAAACTCAAACAACCTGTAAGTGCCTTGCATTTCGACGGCGTCAGCGATTTTCTGCTCGTTAAGCCAAATACTGGCCTTGTAGTTTATGCCGTCAAAGTGTAGCCAAATACGTTTACTTCTGAATTCTCGCGGTAACACAAATTCGGTTCGATACCACCACGAAGATCCAGTAAGATCTGGAATGGATTTCAAGTTCACCCCGAAATATGGGTCAGGATAGACTCCATTTTCAACCAAGGCCGCCAAGACCGTGGATGGAACTGATGTAGGGTACCATCCCACAGGGCTAAATTTGCTTGTTGATATAATTGTACCATTCTCATCCACCAAATCGGATGATTGTATTGCCCAACCTTCCTTTAGAAACAGTTTTTCACGTTCACTTCCAGCTCTAGACAACACTACAACTGGACTTCCAGCTCTAGACAACACTACAATTAGCAAAACTGAAATTACAATTGCTATGTGGTCTCTTCTTATTGTATGACCACCTAACATTTTAACTCCTCAACTTGATTCAAAAGATTTATCGAATCACAGGTAGAAAAAGACAGTGGTCGGTATCGATTGAACGACCCTGCGCATGCATGCTGGTTTGTAGAAGAGAAAAAGGGCTATGGACTTTCTTTGATTTTCCAGATGCGGACGCGCACATAGTTCCAGTGAGCATCGTCGGTTCCTCTGTAAAGGGTGATTCTGTCAGGAGCGGAATCGACCCAGACTAAGCCGTACTTGCTTGTCTCGGTTTTGATCAGCCAGAAATCATAGTCCCAGGGCCCAGATCCAAATGAGTTGGAATCGCAGGCAATTAGGTATGCGCCGTCGCTTGCCTGAAGCAAGGACCAGCCGGCATCCCATCCAGACCCTCCAAAGGTTTTATCCCACCACAGTTCTCCATTAGTGTCCAGCTCCTCTAGTCACGGTCTTGTCGCCTCTGAACGCCACGTACGCCGTAGGTAGTCTGGACTTGAACTTCACTGTCGACGAGGTGACTTCTTGGATGGGCTATAGTTTGGATGGCCAGTCAAATGTTACGATAACGGGAAACATCACACTAGCTGGGTTGGCTGATGGTTTTCATCTCGTTGTCGTTTGCGCTACTGATGCTTATGGGAACACCGGTAGTGCTAGTAGAGATTTCACGGTTGACACAACTCTTCCTGTAGTGACGATTTCGTCGCCTTTAAACACGACCTACTCGGTGGATGCAGTGGATTTGAACTTCACTCTGAGCGAGGATGTGGTCTGGATAGGTTACAGTTTGGATGGGTCTGCTCTTTTGACTAATTACTCATAAAATATGAGTTCTTTGTCTTCAAGTTCCTGATGCAGCTTGCTGACGGCCTCAAACACATCTCCTTCTCGTTTTGCTCCTGTACAAACCAGCTTTCCGCTGGCGAAG
>Ga0209427_10008727_pt1 | contig 11384 bp, 20 predicted proteins | sample DeeMarSWOR136_30_FD_187465 | JGI IMG/M metagenome (GOLD analysis project Ga0209427, IMG submission 187465) | Marine sediment microbial communities from White Oak River estuary, North Carolina - WOR-1-36_30 (SPAdes) (version 2) | ecosystem: Environmental > Aquatic > Marine > Intertidal zone >... | reverse complement strand
ACTCAGATTAAGAGGGTGGAGAAAGAGGGCTACGATGCTGTCCAGCTTGGCTTTGGTGAGGCGAAACGCCTCAACTCTCCCCAAAAGGGGCACCTCAAGAAGGTAGGTATGCTTAGGCATCTCAGGGAGTTCGATGCATTGGATATGGCCTCCGTCCAGGTAGGGCAGAGGGTGGATGTGGGCATATTCAAGCCTGGCGATCTTGTCGATGTCACTGGCATATCCAAAGGAAAGGGCTTCGCCGGGGTGGTGAAGCGCTACCACTTCGCTGGTGGTCCCAAGACCCATGGTCAGTCTGACCGCCATCGTGCTCCCGGCTCTATAGGGGCGACAACCACCCCGGGTAGAGTGTTCAAGGGGTTGAAGATGGCGGGCCATATGGGGAATGAAAGGGTAACGGTGCGCCACCTAAAGGTGATAGAGGCCGATGCTGAGCGCAACCTGCTCCTGGTTCGCGGCGCTGTTCCCGGTGCCAGGAACGGACTAATTATTATCAAGAAATCGATTAGCTAAGAGGACAACCTTGTTTAGATTTGCTATCTATAACGCATTTAGAAGAAAGGGGATCGGCATTTTAGCCATCCTCGGGACTGCCTTAGGCATCGACCTGATGACGGTGTTGCTCAGCATCTCCGATGGCAGACTAACAGATGTCCCTGCGGGGGAGTATTGAGGGGGTCTATGTTGCAGGTTCCTGTTCATAACATCTCGGGAGAGGTTGTTGACCACATCGAGCTGAGCGAGGAGGTTTTTGGGGTGCCTCCGAACCAGGCGGTAGTTCATCAGGCACTAGTGCGACAACTAGCCAATGCCCGTCTGGGCACAGCGAGCACCAAGACCCGGGCTCAGGTTTCCGGTGGTGGGCGGAAGCCCTTCCGCCAGAAGGGCACAGGTCGCGCCCGCCGCGGCAGCAGTAGGGCGCCTCTATATAAGGGTGGTGGTGTGGCCTTCGGCCCTCAACTCCGGAGCTATCGTCAGGCGATGCCGAAGAAGATGCGCCGCCTCGCCCTGAGGTGTGTCCTATCGGCGAAGGTTGCCGATGGTGGGATCATCGTGGTGGATGAGCTCGCTTTAAGTAGGCCTGAGACAAAGGAAATGGCTCGCATCTTGATGGCATTGGGGGTTGCCTCCTCAGCGCTAATTGTAACCGCCGAGCCCAATGTCAATGTGTATAAATCGGCGCGCAACCTGGAGAGGATCGAGACTTTGCCCGCCAACCTGCTCAATGTGGTCGATCTCAGCTCCCATAGGATATTGATGATGACTGTGGCTGCGGCGCGGCGGGTGGAGGAGATATGGACGCCACGGCCGAGGAGGCTGGTGAAGTCATGATGTCATCGCAGTCGGTGCTAAGGGGGAACAAGGACGAAGAATGCAGATCTTAGAGGTATTGCGCCGCCCTATTATCACGGAGAAGAGCACCGCCCTCCAGGAGCGGGGCAAGTACACCTTTGAGGTGGCGCGAGATGCCAATAAGCAGCAGATCAAGCAGGCTGTGGAGCTGGCGTTTAAGGTCGAGGTGGAGAGGGTGAATGTAGTGACCATTCCCGCCAAGTGGCGTGGCCCTGGCAGAAGAAGGGGCCAGACCTCCGTCGGGAAAAAGGCGGTGGTAACCATCAAGCCGGGGCAAAAGATTGAGTTCTTTGAGGGAGTATAGAGTTAATGCCTCTAAAAGTATATAAACCGACATCGCCGGGGCGCAGAGGGATGACCGGCGCTACCTTTGAGGAGATCACTAAGAAGAAGCCGGAGAAATCGCTGCTTAAACCCCTGAAAAAAAAGGCGGGGAGAAGTAATCAGGGGCGAATCTCGGTGCGACACCGTGGCGGTGGTGCCAAGAGGATGTACCGCATCATCGACTTCAAGCGGGATAAACTGGGCATTCCTGGCAGTGTTGCTGCTATCGAGTACGACCCAAACCGTTCGGCGCGCATTGCCCTGATTCATTACAACGATGGGGAGAAGCGCTACATTCTGGCACCCCTAGGCCTTAAGGTAGGTGACACCATAATGACGGGCAGCGATGCTGAGATAAAGACAGGGAATGCCCTGCCTTTAAAGTTGATCCCTACCGGCACGGCGATCCATAATATTGAGCTTCATCGCGGCAAGGGAGGGCAGCTAGTGAGGAGCGCTGGTGGTGTGGCACAGCTTATGGCCAAGGAGGATAGCTATGCCCTGGTGAGGATGCCCTCTGGTGAGATAAGGCGGATTCATATCGAGTGTTTTGCCACCATCGGGCAGGTGGGCAATATTGACCATCAGCATATCAATCTTGGTAAGGCGGGGCGGAAAAGGCACTTGGGGATTCGCCCTACAGTGCGCGGCTCGGCAATGACTCCCAGAGATCATCCTCATGGCGGGGGCGAGGGACGCTCTCCTATTGGATTGCCTGGCCCAAAGACACCCTGGGGAAAGCCGGCACTGGGCTATCGCACCCGCAGAAACAAGGTCACCGATAGCATGATCGTGAAGAGGAGGAAGTGATCGAATGTCGAGGTCCTCTAAGAAGGGTCCCTTTGTCGATGTCAAACTGATGAAGAGAGTGGAGGTTCTAAACCAGTCGGGCCAGAAGGCGGTGCTCAAGACCTGGTCGCGTGCCTCGACCATTGTTCCCGAGATGATCGGCCACACCATCGGAGTACACGATGGAAGACGCCATGTGCCAATCTTTATTACAGAGAATATGGTGGGGCACAAGCTGGGCGAGTTTGCCTTCACTAGAACCTTCAGGGGGCATTCGGCTAAGTCGGAGAGGGTCGCCAAGATTAAGAGGACGACAAAGAGGTAGGCATTATGGAGGTAAGGGCTACTACAAGATATATCAGGACATCGCCTCGTAAGCTACGCCTCATTGCGGATGTGGTGCGGGGTAAAAAGGTAGATGATGCTTTGGGCATTTTAAGGTTCCTGCCTTCTCCATCAGCCAGAACAGTGGCAAAGGCAGTGAAGTCCGCAGCAGCTAATGCGGAGAACAACTTCGAGATGATGCCATCGGACCTGAGGATTACGAAGGTCTTTGTCAATGAGGGGCGGAGAATGAGGAGGTATCGTGCGGGACCGAGAGGGCGGGTGAAACCGATCCTAAAGCGCACCAGCCATATCACCGTAGTAGTTAGAGAGGAGGAGTGATTGGGGCAAAAGGTTCATCCCATAGGGTTTAGGCTTGGTATAAGTAAGGATTGGCAGGCAAAGTGGTATGCCGATAAGCACTACACCGAGCTTTTACAGGAGGACCTGCGCATCCGAAAAGCCATCGAATCGAAGTATGCCGAGGCCGATGTCTCTCGTGTTGAGATCGAGCGGGACGCCAATCAGGCATCGGTAACCATCTATACAGCGAGGCCAGGGATCGTTATTGGCAGGGGAGGGCAGCGGGTCGATGAGATGAGACTTCTTTTGGAACAGGTCACGGGAAAGCGGATTCGGCTGAACATCCAAGAGATCAGACAGCCTGAGCTTGATGCCTTTCTGGTGGCCAGGAATATCGCCCAGCAGATAGCGAGGCGCATTTCCCACCGGCGTGCAATGAAGCAGGCGATCTCTAGGACGATGGAAAGGGGCGCCCAGGGGATAAAGGTCACCTGTTCGGGTAGGCTTACCGGCTCTGAGTATTCGCGGACGGAGACTCTGCACCAAGGAAGGGTGCCCCTGCATACTCTGCGTGCTGATATCGACTACGCCCTGGCTGAGGCGCATACCACTCTGGGTCGTACTGGAGTCAAAGTTTGGATCTATAAGGGCGATATCCTCCCAGAGCCTAAAATGCTTCCCATTGAAGCCCCTGCTGCAGGGGCGCTGGTAGAGGAGGCTAAGGTAGAGGAGGCTAAGGTAGAGGAGGAGGCTAAGGTAGAGGAGGAGGCTAAGGTAGAGGAGGAGGCTAAGGTAGAGGAGGAGGCTAAGGTGGAGGAGGGGCCTAAGGCAGAGGTTGAGGATAAACCATTAGAGGAAGAGTCAGAAGAGCCAACCGAATAAGGGATAGGGATCATGTTACAGCCAAGGCGGGTAAAGTATCGAAAGCAACATCGCGGTCGTCGCCGAGGAACAGCTCAGGCGGGCAATACCATCTGCTTTGGCGACTTCGGGCTTCAGGCACAGGGAGTTACCTGGGTTACTTCGAGGCAGATCGAGGCGGCACGTCGTGCCATTGTCCGCCATGTGAAGCGTGGTGGCAATGTTTGGATTCGTGTTTTCCCTGACAAACCGGTGAGCTCGAAGCCTGCGGAGACTCGAATGGGCAGTGGCAAGGGTTCCGTGGACCATTGGGTTGCTGTAGTCAAGCCGGGGAGGATACTCTTTGAAATCGCTGGGGTAAAGGAGGAGGCGGCGCGGGAGGCGATGCGTTTGGCCTCCCACAAGCTCCCCATCGATACCAGGTTTGTGCGGCGGGAAACCGATATGCCTTCTCAGGGGGTTAGCTGAATTGAGGATCCAAGAGATTCGTGCCCTTAGTTCGGAGGAGCTTAAAAATCAGCTCGATGAATCCTATCGGGAGCTTCTTAACCTGAGATTCCGCTTGGCCACCAGACAACTGGTGAACCAGCACGAGATTCGTAATGTAAGGAAGCGGGTGGCTAGAATTAAGACCATCATAAGGGAAAGGGAGCTTTTAGGGGAGTAGCGCTTTGGAGAGGGAAAAGAGAAGAAAGACCAAAATAGGTCGTGTGGTCAGTGATAGGATGGATAAGACCGTGGTGGTGGCGGTTGAATCCTATAGACATCACCCGTTATATAAGCGGGCGGTGAGACGCATCAAGAAATTCAAAGCCCATGATGAGCAAAATACCTGCCAGGTAGCGGATGTGGTCCGAATCGAGGAAACTCGCCCCCTATCCAAAGAGAAACACTGGCGGGTGGTGGAGATATTATCTAGGAGCGAGGGAAAGGATGATTCAGCCCTATACCAGGGTAAGGGTGGCCGATAACACTGGGGCCAAGAGCATCATGTGCATCAACGTTCCCGGGGGGACGCGGAAGAGGTATGCCCGGGTCGGTGACATCATAGTGGCCTCGGTCAAGGAGGCGACACCTGGGGGGGCAGTTAAAAAGGGCGATGTGGTGCGGGCAGTGATCGTGCGAACCGCTAAGCAATATCGGCGGCCCGATGGCTCATATATCAGGTTCGATGAGAACGCTGCGGTGATCCTCACCGATAAGAAAAACCCGAGAGGAACTCGCATCTTCGGTCCGGTGGCCAGGGAGCTGCGGGAGAAGAACTATATGAAGATCCTCTCCTTGGCTCCAGAGGTGCTATGAGGGTTTGACATGAAGATAAGAAGAGATGATACCGTGCTCGTCGTAGCTGGCAAGGATAGAGGGAAGAAGGGGAAAGTGCGACAGGCGCTTCCCAAAGAGAGCCGCGTGGTGGTGGAGGGCGCCAATAAGGTGAAGCGCCACACGAGGCCGCGGGGGACAGTCAGGCAGGCAGGAATTATTGAGCGAGAGGCCCCACTGCATGTTTCCAATGTGGTGCTCATTTGTACTAAGTGTAATCGTCCTACTCGTGTTGGGTTTCGCTTTATGGAAGATAGTACCAAGGTGAGGGTGTGTAAGGAGTGTAATGAGGTGATTGACTGATGTCCCGATTGAAGGAGAGGTATCAGAAAGAGGTTGTCCCCACTTTAATGGGTGAGTATGCCTACAAGAATGTGATGCAGGTGCCCCGCTTGGAGAAGGTAGCGATCAATATTGGCTTGGGGGAAGCGACCCAAAATCCCCGCGCCCTAGAGGCGGCGGAAAAGGACCTAGCGGCCATCACAGGGCAGCACCCGGTAATAACCCGCGCCAAGTGGTCCGTTTCCGGTTTCAAGGTTCGTACCGGAATGCCTATCGGGATGATGGTAACATTGCGGGGGAATCGAATGTACGATTTTCTGGATAAACTGATGAATGCTACCCTGCCCCGCATCCGTGACTTTCAGGGAGTGTCTAGGAATTCCTTCGATGGTAGGGGTAATTATACTTTAGGATTAGGTGAGCAGATTATATTCCCTGAGATCGAGTATGATAAGGTGGACAAGATTCGGGGGCTAGAGATCTCGATCATTACCACTGCTCGAACCAATGATGAAGGGAGGAGGCTTCTCGAACTCTTAGGTATGCCCTTTCAGCGAGGGTAACTGAGGGATAGGTGGTCAGCGGGGGAGATTAATCAAGTTTAGAGACGAGCGCTAAAGGCGAAAAAGGGGCGAAAAGGACGAAACAGGCGAAAAGAGCGAAAAAAAATGGCAAAGGTATCGAAGATTGTAAAGGCGCAACGAACACCAAAGTATAAGGTGCAAAAAAGGAATCGCTGTAGCCTATGTGGTCGGCCACGCGCCTATATCCGTCAGTTTGGGCTTTGTCGCATCTGCTTCCGGCAGCTTGCCCTGGAGGGCAAGCTGCCCGGGGTGAGGAAGTCTAGCTGGTAATTTCATGCTGGCCTGATATATGGATAATTAGAGAGTGATGTAATTCAGATAATGAGGTTCTCTTAGGAGAGACAAACGAGAAGGACAAAAAATGGTTACCGATCCAATCGCTGACATGTTAACTCGAATAAGGAATGCGGTCCTTGCCAGGCACGACTTTGTGCTTGTGCCCACCTCAAGAATGAAGCTCTCCATTGCCAAGATTCTGCGTGAGGAGGGCTTTATCAGGGATTATGAGGTCTTGAAAGGCAAGCCTCAGCGGATGATTAAGATATATCTCAAATATTCGGAGAAGAAAGAGCCTGAGCTCATCGGACTCAAGCGAGTCTCCAAACCTGGGCTAAGAGTATATGTGCAGAGGTCAGAGATTCCCCGGGTATACGGAGGTCTTGGCATTGCTATTCTCTCTACTCCGAAGGGGGTGTTGACGGGGCAGCAGGCATGGCGACAGAGGGTAGGTGGCGAGCTGCTTTGTTACATATGGTAAAGGAGATATGATGTCCCGAATAGGAATGATGCCCATCCCCTTACCTCTGGGAGTTGAGGTCGAGATCAAAGGGAGCGCGGTTAGTGTGAAGGGTCCCAAGGGGGAACTTTCTCGCTCCTTTAACCCAGCGATCGCTATTTCACTGAACGATGGTATAATCACGGTCTCTCGTCCGAGCGATAATCGCATTCATCGCTCGCTTCATGGGCTCACCAGGAGCCTTTTGGCCAATATGGTGGAGGGGGTGAGCAAGGGGTTTCAGAAAGACCTGGAGCTCGTTGGTGTGGGCTATCGGGCTCAAATAGTTGGTGAAAAGGTGGTGCTTCAGGTGGGTTATTCCCACTCTGTGGAAGTCACTCCCCCCCCTGGGGTATCGCTTGTCGTTATGGGAGCACAGCGCATCAGCGTTCAGGGCATTAATAAGGAGCTGGTGGGAGATATGGCGGCGAAAATTCGTGCTGTAAGACCCCCAGATCACTATAAAGGCAAGGGGATAAGATACGTTGGGGAGCGGGTTCGCCTCAAGCCGGGAAAATCAGGAAAGGTTGGTGCCAAGAGGTAGTGCGCAGAAAGGATGCCAGAACAGCGCGAAAAAGGAGGCACGCCCGGGTAAGAAGGGTGGTTTCGGGCACTGCCGGGAGGTCCCGCTTGTGTGTTTTCCGTAGCCTAAATCATACTTACGCTCAGGTAATAGATGATGGGCTAGGTCATACCCTTGCATCGGCGTCGACTCTGGATCAGGTGATAAGGTCTGAGGCAGACGGGAAGCCAAAGGTGGAGGTTGCGGCGCTTGTGGGCACGTTGGTGGCCAAGCGTGCCTTGGAGCAGGGAATAACCAAAGTGGTGTTTGACCGAGGCGGATATAAGTATCATGGTCGTGTGAAAGCCTTGGCGGAGGCTGCTAGAGAGGCAGGCTTGGAATTTTGACCTGGCAGAGCCTACTAGAGAGGCGGGCGCGGGGTCTTCAAATGGCGCAGGCTAATAGATAGGCAAACATGGAGTTCAGAAAAATGGACAGGATCGATACCAGCGAGTTAACCCTAAATGAGAAGCTTGTTAATATATCGCGAGTCGCCAAGGTGGTGAAGGGAGGGAGGCGATTCAGCTTTACCGCCCTAGTTGTCGTTGGTGATGGCAATGGACGTGTCGGTGCCGGGCTAGGCAAGGCTAGAGAGATACCGGAGGCCATTCGAAAGGCGGGTACCATCGCCCGCAAGGAAATGATAAAGGTGCCGATGAAGGATAGTACCATCCCCTACGAGATAGTGACCAAGTATGGGTCGGCAAAGGTTCTCCTCAAGCCAGCAGCGCCCGGAACAGGGCTGATCGCTGGTGGTGGGGTGCGCGCCGTGCTTGAAGTTGCGGGAATCACCGACATCCTCACCAAGTCGCTGGGCAGTGCCAATCCGGTAAATGTGGTGAGGGCCACAATATTGGCCCTCAGTCGGTTAAAAGACCCACAGGAGGAGGTCGCGAGGCGAAAGTCGAAGCCTTTGGAGGAGGTACCCGTTGGCTAAGCTGAGGATCACTTGGAAAAAAAGCGGCATTGGCTACTCCAGGGATCAGCGTGGGACGCTTAAGGCTCTAGGGTTTCGTCGACTGAACCAGACCATTGAGCATGATGACTCGCCGTCGATTAGGGGCATGATTATGAAAGTAAAGCATCTGGTTAGTGTGGAGGAGAGCGGTGAGGCAGAATGAACTAGCCCCAGCCGTAGGGGCGAAACATAAAGGAAAGAGGATAGGACGAGGGCTTGGCAGTGGTCATGGCAGGACTGCGGGGAAGGGCACTAAAGGGCAGAAGGCGCGCTCGGGATATAAGGTGCGGTCTGGATTTGAGGGGGGGCAGCTCTCTCTGATCAAGCGATTGCCCGAAAAGAGGGGCTTCACTAATATCTTTAGGATAGAATATGCTATTGTCAAGGTCGATCATCTTAATCTCTTCGAGGCGGAGAGTGAGGTAACACCACAGAGGCTGGTGGAGGTGAGGCTGATCAAGTCGTTGAAGAAGCCGATAAAGATTCTCGGCGATGGCGAACTAGAGAAGCCGCTCATTGTGAAGGCCAATAAGTTCACTCAAACAGCAAGGAGAAAGATCGAGGCGGCCGGAGGAAAAGCGGAGGAGATAGTCAGTGAGTCAGGCGAGAAAAGATACTAGGCCCAGGCTACTTCAGGCAATGATCGATGCCTTTGGTCAGGCTGACCTGAGGCGAAGGATCCTGCTTACCTTGGCTCTGTTGGTGGTTTTCCGCTTCGTGGCCCATGTCCCTGTGCCCGGGGCAGATGTTGAAGCTATGCGTGCGTTTTTGGAAGGGGGCACAGGCATCGCGCCGCTGTTGGGGATGCTGGACCTGTTTAGTGGCGGGGCGATGAGAAACCTGAGTGTGGCCGCTTTGGGGGTCTACCCCTATATTACGGCGTTGATTATCATGCAGCTCCTGGTGCCGGTGATCCCTCGACTTCAGGCAATAGCTCGCGAGGGGGAGGCAGGTAGAGCGAGGATTAACCAGTACACCCACTGGCTAACCGTTCCCTTGGCGATACTCAATGGCTATGGTCAGTTGATGGTGCTCCAAGGATACGGAATCGTTAGCAATGTTGGCCTCTCAGGCGATGCACTTCTGCCCACCGTTTCAATGGTGCTGGCGATGGCCGCCGGAACGATGTTCCTTGTCTGGCTGGGAGAGCTGATTACCGAATATGGCATCGGCAACGGCATCTCCTTAATAATTTTTGCTGGCATCGTCTGCACCCTGCCGGAGCTGATCGGGCAGGGCTACCTAGCTAGCGGGAACATGGGGGGCTTACTGCTATTCCTCCTTTTGGCTCTCGCCATTGTGGTCATCATTGTCATCTTCACCGAGGCTCATCGCCGCATCCCGGTGCAATATGCCAGAAGCCTGTTTCGTGGTGGGCGGATGTATCGTCAATCTGGTGCCACCCACATCCCGATGCGCGTAAACTCAGCGGGGATGATCCCGGTGATATTCGCCATGGCGCTGCTAATGTTACCCGGGGTAGTAGCCAGCTTCTTCGCCAGCCCAGGTGAGGGTGGCATTGCTAATTCCGTGGTAAATCTGTTTTCCTCTACGAGCTGGTTTTATTGGGTAATGTATTTCTTGATGGTAATGGGCTTCACCTTCTTCTATGCTATGATAATCTTTCAGCAGCAAAACCTGGGGGAGACCCTGCAGCGGCAGGGTGCCTTTGTGCCTGGAATTCGCCCCGGTAAGCCCACCCAGCAATACCTAAATAAGGTGATCATCAGGATCACCTGGGGCGGCGCCCTGTTCCTTGCCTTTGTGGCGATATCGCCCTTTATTGTTCAAAACATAACTGGTATTCAGGTATTGGTCCTGCCAAGCATCGGTTTGCTCATTGTGGTTGGGGTAGCCCTTGATACCATGAGACAATTGGAGGCTCAGCTCCTGATGCGCCGCTATGAAGGTTTTCTCAAGTAAGGAGGTTTACGGTTGCATATTGTGCTTTTAGGTGCTCCTGGCTCTGGGAAGGGAACTCAGGCGGGGGCTATTTCTCAGAGGCTGGGCATTGCCCATGTGGCCTCTGGCGACCTGTTTCGTGAGGCAGCAGGTAGAGAGGATGAAATAGGGCGGCAGGCGAAATCTTACATGGAAAAGGGGCTTCTGGTCCCCGATGAGATAACCATTAGGATGATCTTGGAACGCATCGCAGCGCCTGATTGTGATACAGGGTGTATCCTTGACGGCTTTCCTAGGACCCTGGAGCAAGCCAAGGCACTGGATCGGGCACTGGGGGAGAGAGGGGAGGGTGTGGAGATGGTCATTTATATCAAGGTTTCACCGGAGGAGCTGGTAAGGCGGTTGAGCGGTCGCTTTATTTGCCGAAGCTGTCAGACACCCTATCACCGGGTGTCCTCGCCACCAAAGGTGGCTGGGAGGTGTGACAGATGTGGAGGCGAGCTTTATCAACGCTCTGACGACTTGCCAGAGACGGTAATGAAGCGAATCGAGGTCTATTTTGCCGAGACAGCGCCGCTCATCACCTACTACGAAGAGGTGGGGAAATTGGTGGAGATCAATGGCGATGGTGGGATTGAGGAGGTGGGTGAGGAGCTCGTCAGAGCGATAAAAGGGAAATGGGCATAATCGTAAAATCACCACAAGAGATCGAGATTATGCGACAAGCGGGGCGAATAGTGGCCGCTATTCTTGAGGTGTTAGTGAGAAGGATCAAACCGGGTGTGATTACAGAGGAACTGGACACCGTAACTGCTCGCGAGCTAAGTAGGCATGGCGCCACTTCCTCATTTAAGGGTTACCGAGGCTTCCCCGCATACCTGTGCGTCTCCGTAAATGATGAGCTGGTTCATGGCATCCCGGGGAAGCGGGTGATTGAGGAGGGGGATATTGTCTCCCTCGATATGGGGGCGGTGTGCCATGGCTTTCATGGTGATGCGGCGCTTACCGTGGGGGTGGGAAAGGTCAGCCTCCAGGCTGAACAACTGC
>Ga0209427_10008725_pt1 | contig 11385 bp, 10 predicted proteins | sample DeeMarSWOR136_30_FD_187465 | JGI IMG/M metagenome (GOLD analysis project Ga0209427, IMG submission 187465) | Marine sediment microbial communities from White Oak River estuary, North Carolina - WOR-1-36_30 (SPAdes) (version 2) | ecosystem: Environmental > Aquatic > Marine > Intertidal zone >... | reverse complement strand
TCCATCCATTCGGACATCTGATTCCAGATTTCGATCCCGTCGAATTCTTCTGCATCCCAGGCTGTCCAGGGGTAGGCAGGAAACTGAGGCAGAACTCGGGTCTCATCTGGATGAGCAATAATCCCCAAACCGCCTCGCCTATTTACCTCTTTCACATATTCTTGCGGAGAGAATTCGCCTGGGAGAACTTCATCAATATTGAAAGCCAGATAATGATTTCTGCTGGATTTATCGTGTATCTCATATCCGATTAAGACAAACGTGTTACCGTGCCATCCTTCCAAACCCTGATGAAGCGATCTTAGGGTCATATGGTCGGAGAAAAAAAGGAAATCCAAGCCGGTCTTCTGCCCGATCCTGATAATCTCCGGAACAGACTTAGACCCATCTGAATCCGTGGAATGTATGTGGGACACGCCCACGTATTCATGCCAGGATGTCAAGATTCCTCCGATTTTGGAGCAGCAGAATTGGATTACCGCAAAGACGAATCTCGCTACTCCGCACGTTCTATTTTGAATTTATCCGGGACCTTTAGAAATATGATCAAACCCAAGATCATCATTACTACTAAAGACCCTACAGCAAAACGATACTGGATGGTCGAGATCACTTGATCGTTGAAGGCAAGACCCAAGTTTCTCAGGAAAGAAATCACATTTTGAACTACAATTTTATCGGCTTTAAAATAGAGGATCACAAATCCCCAGATGATTGGTCCCAGGATGGCAGCGGTCTTTCCTGATAACGAATATAAACCAAAAAACTGACCCAAAACTTCCTTTGGTGCCAAGCTGGTCAGAAGTGGCCGGGAGGCAGTCCAAGTTGATCCTAAAAAAATTCCCACCAAAGAGCCAATAATCCAAAAGATGGTTCGGTCGGCGATGAATATAACCACAGACAAGGACAATATCCATCCGATGATTACAAAGAGCAAGGTTTTTTTGGGACCGATAAAATCTGTAACATATCCACACAAAAAGGAGCCGATCACGGCGGAGGTAGTGGAAACGATGAAAAACCAGATCTTGACCGAATCAGGAAAGCCCATCACCAGTTGAGCATAGACTGCCATGAAGATACTTACCGTGGCAATAGCGTCGGCTAAAAAGAAGTTGGCTATCAGAAATCTCAAGACCCCCGGATATTTTTGAGTGTTGGAGATTCCCTCCCATACCCTCAAAAAAGCCACCTTAATTTTCGCTTTCCCTCTGTCCAATCGTTCGCTAATTTTCTCTTTTGTCCATAGAAATATTGGAAGACTGAATAATAGAAAAAACAAAGCGGTGGGGATGAATGCATTTTCTCTTCCTCCGTGTTGGGTAAAAGGCATCTTCATTCCAAATAGATTTCCCTCCACGAAAGGTTTGACCAACAATAAACCCACAATTGCTCCCACATATCCCAAGGATACGCCAAGGCCGGAAACTCTTCCAATATCATCTTTTGTGCTCACCTCCGGAAGAAGAGCATTATAAAAGACCAATCCTCCCTCATAGCAGAAATTAGCCACCACAAAAAAGGTTAAAGCCAAAAGAATCTTTGTATTTATGTTCACTACGTTGTTGCTTATCATTCCTATCAAAATCGTTGAGAAGATACAGCCTAAGGTGAGCGTCAGAAGAAAGGGTTTCCTTTTCCCTTTGCCATCAGAGATCGCTCCTAAAACAGGCATGGTGATTGCCACCAAAAACATGGAGAGGGCATAACTGGTGCTGTAATAGATATCTTCTTTTTTGTTGTCCACGATGATCCACTGAGCAAAATACATGGTGACGATATTCATGGAGAAGATGGTGTTGGCAAAATCGTAAAGTGCCCAGCTTGCCGTGGCCGATTTGCTTTTTGCTGCAGAATTATTCATTCGTTATTCACTTTATCATCCACCGTCCGCCGAAGGCGAGAGTTTCTTAGCGTTGGACGGCCAACTTGTCCTGAGCTAAGTCGAAGGGCTGCGGACAGATGACATCTCCCTTATCTTGTCGCTATCCATAAACCCAACCCGATTCCCAAGATGTCCGCTACCAGATCCTTATAACTGAATCTTCCATTTGGCCTCTTTTCATCATAGATCTCTTTTCCCACACCCAAACTGAAAGTTAAAGCACTGGAAAAATACAAAGAGGATTCCTGATTATTATGATAGAAATCCCGAAAGATCTCATAAGAGGTAGCAGATAAAAAGGCACTAATCCCAAAATGTTCGACTTTGTCCCAAGCCAACCATCTATCGCAGATTTTCAAGGTATCCGATTCTTCATGCTCATTCAAAAATAATGTTTGAGATGTATTTTCTGCATAAGAAATCTGATACAAAAATAGGAGAAGAAAAAAACAGGAAATCAGAAGCCTCTTGTTTCCCTCAATCATCTTTTACCCTTGCTTCAGCTGGAGGATAACATCCAGTTGGAGCACAAAATGTAAGAACATTTATCCAACCCATTTCATCTGTCCCATCTGTTTCATCTGTTGGGAGATTTCTTCACAGACCTAATTCCACATCGATGCTTTGCATCCCCTCCAAAGCCAACCGGACGAATTCTTCTAAGGATAATCCAATGTTTTCACATGCTCTGATATCTTCACGGTTTGCTCCGGCGGCAAACCTTTTCTCCTTGAATCTGTTCAACACGAATTCCCCGGTGACGTTTTTTAACTTTTTGGTCGGATGCATCAAAGCAGCTGCCACGATCAATCCGGATAAAGGATCCGTGGCAAAAAGTGCCCAATCCATCCTGGACTTTGGCTCGACCTTTCTGGGATGAGCTTTGATGGCGTATAGTATACTCTCATCCAGATTATAATCTTTAAGCCACTGGCAGGTTAAAAGCGAATGCTGGTCGAAATCATTAACCGTTTCATCATAATCCAGATCATGCAAAAGGCCGGTAAGACCCCACATCTCTTGGTCTTCATTGAAATGCTGAGCTAATCTCCTCATGATGGCTTCCACTGCCAACATATGCTTGACCAAATTCTTCCCCTTGACTTTGGATTTGACCAAATTTAAAGCCTCTTCCCTGTTCATTTTTACCACCTTTCCTTTTTATGACCGCCGTCCGCAGTCCTTCGACTTCGCTCAGGACAAGTCGGCCGTCCGCCGCTAAGAAACCTTGACTGCGGCGGTCTGCAGACAATTCTAGTCGAAAAATTCCCAATAGAAGCCCCACCACCAACTCCTTTCGGGCATAGGATACTCTTGGGTCAAAAGATAAACCCGATCGGTGATATTCTCCACTACATAATAAAAATGAAAATCCAAAAGCCTTACGGTAATTTTACCGTTAAATATGGCTACTCCTGGCTCTTCATTCTTCTCATATTCATCCAAGAAACGTTCGGATAAGATATTTGTTTCCAATCGCAATTTCAAGCCGATTTCCCTTTTCAAAAATTCATTTTCATATTGAACATAGCCAAAAAGAGAATGTTTGGGAGAGTGGGGCAAAAACAGTTTTCTGTTTGAGTCTTTATTTTGCTTGAAGCAATAGGAGATTGAAGATTTGAAATGATTGAAGAGATGAAGACTTGAGTTCAGGTTAATTCCCCAAATATCTGCCTCGGTATTGATTGGTTTCCAGTATCCATAAGCCATCGAAGTGTCAATATTGGACCAATAAAAAAAGTCATCAATTTTGTTTTCGAACAAAAAGCAACTCAGTTTATAATTTTCTCTTTCCAACCTAACGCCAAAATCAAAGACGGTTGATTTTTGTGATTTTAAATCAGCGTTTCCTTCTTCCAAATAATTAACAATCGTATCATTTAGATTTAATGAAAGGGGTTTCCAATACAAATCCATCGATGACGGACAATTCACAAGTTTCCCCAAAGTGGAAAACAAGTTTATGTTCGCAGCGATTTTGTAAGAGATACCTCCTAAACCGGAAAAATTCACTTTAAAATCATCCTCTTTTTCGATCTTGGAAAACCAAATGAGATTTGTTCTTTCATTCATATTGATCAGGTCTGAAAAAGAAAGATATGTCCCGTAGGCAATGTGACTAGAATTTGACGTTTCAAATTTCTTCCCGCCGGCATAAGCTTCGAATTTTAAATTATGTCTCTTTCTGTATTTTAACGTCTGGAAAGCTTTCATACCCAAACGCCTGTTTATTTTCTTGATTTCAAACCAAGCGGATGAACTTTTCAATTCTTGTTCTCGCTTATCATAAAGAAGATCTAATCTAAGGAAAGAATTTTTATTTTGCTTGAGAAAAATGCTACTTGTAATTCCCCAGTTATTTTCCTTCTTTCTTGTATCTTTAATATTCGCATCAGGGAATAGGGGAAGCCCCATCTTTGTTTTGTATTGATGAGCAAAAAACCTTAGATTAAGATTGTTTTTCAAGCTAAGCGTAGTTTTCCCTGAAAGTGACCTGCCATCATAATCGCTATTTATCAAATAGCCGTTCGATTTTTTAAATCCTCCAGTAAGATAGATTTTGCCTCTTGAGCTTACTCCCCTTCCCAACTCCACCTGAGTTCTGCGATACTTATCTGAGCCCCTATCCACCGTTATCCTTGAGTAAGGCTCTATCTCCCCATAATCTTTGGTGATGATATTTATTCCTCCTAAACCTGATCCCCTTCCCCATAGATTTGCTATTCCTGACGGAAGTATTTCGATCTTCTCTATGTTTTCTACGGGTATTGAATTCAAATCCAAGACACCTCTCTGGGGAAGATGTAAACTCTGTTGCTCATACAAAATTCCATCTATAAAAATTCTCAAATCCTTGGCTGCTCCCCAAGAAACGGTCTCAAGTTGTCCCGGAGGACCAACTTTGATTACATTTAGTAAGCTTCTGGTATGTAGAATATCTCCCAAATCCCTGACAAAACAATCGTCGATCTCCTCAAACAAGATTTCATCTTTGTTGGAAAAATGATGCAGAACCTCCTTTTTGAATTCGTCATCATCAATGAATTTTTTTTCCGGAACCTCCTGAGCAGTATCCGAAACTATAGCAAAAGAATTAAATAAATTTATATAATCACCCTCCCCCTCACCGCCTCCCATCAAGGGAGGGGGATATTTACGAAGTCCCTCGCCTTTGGCGGGGTTAGGGTAAGGGGGATATAAACTTATTTCTTGCTTTTGTATTATTTCCTCCTGAAGTGAATCTGAAGCTTGAGGATGGTAGTCTTTGTGTAGGTCGGCTTTTTCCACTTGGGAATACCCTACAGAGAATTCTGAAAGCAAAAAGATCAAAACTAATTTTTTCAATCAAGTCCCTTTCTTGAAGAAATTGTTTTTTCCAAGAGCCTTTCCACCGCATCCGTTACCATCTCCGGTTCGATCAGATCCATGCAGTATCTGGATTTTTTATAACATCTTTTTTCCCCATGCAGACTGCAGGGGCTGCATTTGACATTGGCAGTCAAAACTACATTTTTAGAACCCAGAGGAAAAAAGCCTAACTTTGGATGAGTGGGACCGAAAATAGCTACCACCGGCACTCCCAAAGCGGAGGCAATATGCATGGGACCGGAGTCGTTGGTTACAAAGCAATCACATCTTTTGATTAAACTCATAAATTTATCCAGTGGCAAATTCCCTGTCTTCAAAAGGTTTTGATCCTCAGCGCGGGAGCTTATGCTTTCAACTGCTTTCTGATCTTTTTGATCCCCAAACAGGACAATCTTAAACTTTGGTTTCTGATTCAAAATCTGACAAACCTTAGCGAATCTTTCTTCCGGCCACCTTTTGGTTTCCCATCTGGCGCCCGGATGTATTCCCACCACAATATCATCTTTTTCTATCTTTTTCTCAATCAAAAAATCTTTTAAGAAATTTTCGCTTTCCTGGTCTAAAAAGATTTTGGGCTCCTTTTCGACTGAATCCACACCAACTTTCTTTAAAGTTTCCAAATATAAATCAAGTGTATGAATTGATTTTACTTTAAGAAATTTTAAATAAACCAGAAGGAAACGAGCCAACCGGCGCTTGTCATATTTTATCTTAATCTTGGCTTTTAACAGATGACGGATAAAAAAACTCCTTAAATTGGCGTGCAGGTCTATCACCACATCAAAATTAAGACTCTTGAGTTCTTTGAGCAGTTTAACAAATCCTAAAACTCCTCTGTGTTTTTCAAACGGATCAAATTCGATGAAGGAAAAAATATTAGGATCGTTTTTTAAAACATCCCGATACTGACTTTTGGCTAAGAAGAAAATTTGGGACTGTGGAAATTTTTGTTTCAAAGATTTAATGGCTGGAGTGGTGAGGACAACGTCGCCCAAGGAGCTCAAACGGATGACCAAGATTTTTTCTATAAGATGCATCTACTTCAGATATAGTGTTCAAACCCAAGGTCTATGATTTGAAAAAATAACAGTTAGCAAAAATAATTTTTTGCACTCCATGGGGTCTAATCATTTCAGGAATATCAAAGAGAGAAATCCAATCAAAAAACAGTAATAAGCGAAAAACTCAAACCTGCCTTTTCTTATTACATTCAAAAGGAATTTGATGGCCAGCCAACCGGACAAGAAGGCGAAAAGCATGCCGATTAAGTAAAACCATAAATCAAAGGATGAATTGCTTCTGTTCAACACGTCTTTTAATTTCACGGCTGTGGCGCCCAAGATGGCAGGCAACGATAACAAAAAGGAAAACTCTGCAGCTTTCTCCCTCTGGATTCCCCGGAATATCCCGGTGCTGATGGTAAGACCCGAACGTGAGATGCCCGGAAGCATAGCTATGGCTTGAGCTATGCCGATCAGAAATGCGTCGGGAATTTTTATTTTTCCCTCAACTCTTTTGAAGAACTTAGTCAGAAATAGAATAGAACCTGTGATCAACAGCATGATGGAGACAAAGGTGGGAGAAGAAAAGCTCTCTTCTACGGATTCTTTGAACAAAATTCCCAATATCCCTGCCGGAACCGATCCCAACAGAATCAACCAAATCAGGTTCCAATTTTCGTTTGCAGATGCTTGATCATATTCTAATGAGTTAGGTCTGTTAAGCCCACCATAAATTGGTCTAACTTTTTCCCCGACTGCTTTCATCATTCCCCAAATGGTTCTTCGAAAGACTATCACCACCGAAAAAAAAGTTCCAAAATGCAGAAAAACCTCAAAGCTTATGTCATCGAATTTTACCCTCAGCAGATTTTCGCCCAGCACCAGATGTCCGGAACTGGAGATGGGCAGAAACTCGGTCAAACCTTGAAGGATTCCTAAGGCTGCGGATGCGTATGCATTCATACGAATTCCAACCAACTCAAATTTTCTCTCTCTGCAAGAAAAAAGCTCTGGTTAATCCAGAGCTTGATTAAATTTCTGTTTTAAGGAACTTTAGAAGATGCCGTAATTTGCTCCCGCCACAAAGCCCACATTGTCGTCAATTTGTAGTTCCCCAACCAGATTGAAGTCCTGCGAAAGCTTTAAATCGGCTCCCAAAGATAGTGCCACACCCATGTCGTCATCGTTCCAGTCCTCCCTCTCATTACCCCACACCCAGCGAGATGAGCGTTTGAAGCTGGCTCTTTCCCAACGCAGATTCAACCGTCCATACGGAACCACACTCTTTTCTCGCCCGTATTCAAACTCATACGAGGCAATTACATTTCCTCCCAAGGTGAACAGACTGTAATCTGTAATCTTTAAAAACTCCATCCCTCCTCCCAAGGAAACGTCCAGGGGGTCATTGGATTCTCTTTCTAAAAACCAATATTTCACATCTCCGCCAAAGGCGAGACCGGTCTTGCCCTCCCCATATCCCGGATCCAGATTGAGCATTCCCATTTTGAAGCCGAAATCCAGATATTTGACTATCCCATGACGAAACTGGCCGAAAACAGAAAAAGCATCTTCATAGACTCCCAGATATGCCCCCAACATGGTTTCCCCTTTATTCAAAGTCTGAGCGGTGGAGAGCTGTCCTAAAAACTGAGCGGAGGCGGAAAAAATAGAAAGCATGATTATAATCCCTATAACCATTATTGAAAAAATAATCCGCATCATCGACCTCCTTTAGGATGTCTACATTTTTAGAGTATAATATTCATGGCTTCATTTGTCAATCTTTGTATTGAGAATTCTTTTCAGGGAAGATTAAAAGTAAAACCAGCCAAAAGGGTTGTATATTTGGTAGATTTGCCTTTGCTCTGGACAACCGTGTATCTTCCTTCGCCAAAGAGCTCAACAGGAAACATCGGGAATTTAAATGAAACTCCGCCAACTCCATGGAATCCCAATGTGTTTTGATTCTCTGGCAGATACATCGAATAACTCCCTTTAGAAATTTTATAAACCAATCTATGTAATCCCGCTCCTGCTCCAGCATAGGGTTTTACAATCGGGAAGGAAAAAAAATATTTTGCGGTAGCGTTTAAGGAAAGATCATTTATGGTGAAATCCGCCTTTACTTTGTCTTGCAGGACTATCTCTTTTTTCTTCCAGGCATACTCAAGAGAACCCTCCAAATGAATTATGCGCAGAGTCCCAATTTTAAGATGAACTCCTGCCACAGACATCTCTTTGAGAAAATCCTTTGATGTAGGCAAAGAGTTCAAGTTAGGATTTTTGTAATTTTGGATCACGCCGCCTCTTACCCCTATTCCCAGACCAGTTATAGCAAAGGCTTGGATGGGTACAAATGAACAAATAAAAAATGTCAATACAATAAATGGTAACTTTTTCATCTGGATTCTCCTTTGTGAAAAAATGATTATCTTTGGAGTGTCCGCCTTATTCTGTAGTCCCGATGCCTTCGCTTGATAGACAGTGAGTGAAGGTTGAGATGATCCTTATGAATTAACGCCTTGCAATATAACGACTTAACAAACACTACATCCTCCCAGACTCTTTATTTTGTTCCAAGATAGTTAAAGACCTTTCTTTGCCGGCTTCAAATGCCTATACAAAAAATAGAATATTCCCAAAGCTATGACTATTCCAATGAAAATGTCCGCTCTGCGAAAGTAAATTCTGATGCTTTCCCAGTTTTCTCCCAAGATTTTTCCAACATAGGCTAACATGAAGCACCAGGGAAGTGAGCCCAAGAAAGTGTAGATAATGAATTTTAAAAAATTCATTTTGGCGATGCCGGCAGGCAAGGAAATGAATGTTCTGATCACCGGAAGAAGCCGGGAGAAAAATATTGCCCACTCGCCATATTTTTCAAACCAGCGATCGGCAGTGGCTAAGTCTTTATGGGAGATTAAAACATATTTCCCATATTTCTGAATGAAGGGACGTCCTCCCCAGATCCCCACCCAGTAAGCTGCAACAGATCCGACCACGCATCCAAATGCACCCGCCACGGAAACTCCCACCAAACTAAATCTTCCAGCAAATACCAGGTAGCCGGAAAAGGGCATGATGATCTCTGAAGGAAGCGGGATGCAGGCACTTTCGATCCCCATGGTCAATACGATTCCCAGGTATCCCATCTGGGAGATCACGTCGATTATCCATCTGCCGATTGGTTCAAGTATTGCTTCAAACAAGGTAGCAACTCTTAGATATTAAGTCTTCACTAAACTTTTTGCTCTTTTCTCTTTTTGATCACCTTGATCTTTTTAAGCCGGTGTCCCACCTTCTCGAAGATCACAAAGGTTAAATTCCCTATTCTAATCTCCTCGTCCAGTGTAGGAATTCTTCCTAAAACGCTGGTGAGGTAACCCCCAACAGTATTGAATTCCTCTGGAAGTTCAGTGCCAAATTTCTCATTGAAATCGCCCAAGAACAATGAAGCGCTTACTATGGCCAGGTTCTTAGAGAGAAAATAGATTTTCTCCTCTTCCGCCTGATCATATTCATCTCGAATCTCTCCGACTATTTCCTCGATGACGTCCTCCAAGGTGATAAGCCCTGCAGTACCTCCGAATTCATCCAGCACCATAGCCATATGGATTCTTTTTCTCTGAAATTCTTTCAAAAGCTCTGAGATCTTTTTGGAATCCGGAACAAAATAGGGCTTGCGAATTATATCATCCAATATGATCAGTTCTCGGTTCTGAAGCAAATTGATGATGTCCTTGGCGTAAATTACCCCCACAACATTATCCAAATTCTCTCTATAGACGGGAATTCGTGAATACCCATGTTCGGTTAACGCCCGCACCACTTGCTCTTGACCTGCTTTTATATCCAAAGCCACAATCTCAGTTCGGGGGGTCATGGCATTGCGGACTGTGGTATCGGTAAATTCAAGGGCGCTTCGGATCAACTCCTCCTCGGTTTGGTCAAAAACACCTTTGGTTTTCCCTTCACGAACGATAAATTTTAATTCTTCGTCCGTGATGAATCCCTTTTCTTTGGGGATTCTTTTTAGAAAAATGGACACAAAAAACCTGCTGGAGGTTGAAAGTATGTTCACAAATATGAAAGCCAATTTAGAAAGAATATTGAGGGGTCCAACTGTTCCGAAGGCTATCTTTTCCGGGTAGGCTAAGGCTAAATATTTGGGAACCAGCTCGCCAATCACCAAGAGAAGATAGGTGATCACCACCACCACGATGCCTATAGCAATGGATTCGCTGGCGTTTTGAATAGTTGACGAAGGAATCTTTTTGATCAAAGGCTGTAAAAGGTCAACAATCCTCGCTCCCCCAACCACCGAGGCTAAAGTCCCCACCAAAGTAATTCCTACCTGAATGGTGGCCAAGAACAAATCAGGTTTGCTTTTAAGCTTGTCCACCAGCTGAGCTTTTTTGTGTCCTTTTTGAGCTAACTGCTTGATGCGGCTCTTTCTGGAGGAGATCAAAGCTATCTCAGAGGAGGCAAAGAAACCATTGGCTAAGATCAATAGGATGATTATCAGTATTTCGATCCAGGCATTGCCCATGAAGGGTTCTCCCAAGTTTTCACAAAAAAAGCGGCGAGGACTTTAATGCAAATACCCAATCCCCACCGCTTTGTTTTTCCACATCAAACACTTTTGGCTATCTTCTCTAACCTTGCCACCCTCTCTTCGACTGGAGGATGGGTGCTGAACAAACTGGCCATACCTTTGCCCGAGAGTGGATTTACGATGAAAAGATGGGCAGTAGAAGGTTTGGCTTCGAGGGGTATTCTGCGGCTGGCGTATTGCAATTTTCTTAGGGCATTGGCTAAGGATAAAGGTTTATGGCTTATTTTAGCTCCGGTTTGATCCGCTTCGTATTCTCTTGAACGCGAGATAGCCATTTGAATCAGAAGTGCGGCCAAGGGCGCTACTATAGCCATGATCAAAAGTCCCAGCCCTCCCCCTCGTCCCTCACTATCTCTTCCACCAAAACCACCGAAAATAGCGGCCCATCGTGCCATAAAGGCCAACATACTGATCGCACCCGCCAGGGTGGCCACGATGGATCCAGTTAGAATATCTCTGTTTCTAATGTGTGCCATCTCGTGCGATATTACCCCCTCCAATTCATCCTCATCCAG
>Ga0209427_10008724_pt1 | contig 11385 bp, 7 predicted proteins | sample DeeMarSWOR136_30_FD_187465 | JGI IMG/M metagenome (GOLD analysis project Ga0209427, IMG submission 187465) | Marine sediment microbial communities from White Oak River estuary, North Carolina - WOR-1-36_30 (SPAdes) (version 2) | ecosystem: Environmental > Aquatic > Marine > Intertidal zone >... | reverse complement strand
AACCAATGAGTTATGGTTTAAGATATGAGAAGAAAACGAGTACAGGAAATAAATGTCGTAATAAAACCATCCCGTGAAATACATAAACGTATAGGTTTAGTTTATCCGAATTCGTATTCCGTTGGTATGTCTGGTTTCTCCGTTAAATTGCTTTATTATTTACTTAACCGTCATTCCAATGTATACACAGAAAGAATTTTTTACCAGGATAAATTTGGCTTTCCAAGATCTATTGAAACAGGAAGAAGTTTGTCTCAATTTGATATTCTTGCATTTACATTTCAATTTGAACTTGATTATATTAATGCAATAAAGATGTTACAACTTTCAAGAATTCCTATATTAGCAAAGGATAGGAATGAGAAACATCCTTTATTAGTAGCGGGTGGTCCAACAATTAACGCTAATCATGAACCGCTATCAGAGATTTTTGACGTTTTTTTCTTTGGAGAGTTTGAATCAGTTTCAGATATTTTTCTTGACACCATTGTTACTAATAAACATGAAAGAACATTCGATACTATCCTAACTATACCTGGATTTTTTCCAGCTGACGAAGAAAATAATGTAATTACTCCAGTTATCACACAAGACCTAAACGATGTATATTACCCTACAGCACAAGTAAGTCCGATAATTAAGAAAAATACTAAAAAAATGGCATTGAATGGATTTTTTCTTCAAGTTTCTAGAGGATGTACTCATGGATGTCACTTTTGCCTTATTGGAAAAATATTCAGACCGTACCGTGAACGATCCTTATCCTATTTACAAAATTTAATTAATATTGGTACCAAAAATACTCAAACTGACTTCATTTCTCTGATTGGATCAAGCGCAATCTCCAATCTGAGTTAAGAAAACGAGGAATTATAGTGGCCCGTGAAGTTGAAATAAGACGTGGAGAAGGTTCCGGCACTGGAGAAGAGACTGATATACACGTAACTGCTGTAATTCCAGGGCTTACAGAAGGAAGCTATGAACAAGTTCGTGTTATCATCGAAGCAAAAGGCTGTTGGAACCAAAAACTAAAGACCTCAATGAAAGACCAGCTTGTTGACCGCTACCTGAAAGACAATGAATGCTACCACGGTATATATCTTGTTGGTTGGTATATCTGTGACCAGTGGGACAAAGATGATCGACGGAAAACCAAAACGCCTAAATGGTCCCTACAAGAAGCAAGGCAGTTCTTCGAGAAACAAGCAGATAATTTATCAGCTTCAGGCAACAATATCCGAGCCGTGGTTATAAATACGTCATTGCGTTAAGAGGTGAGCTGCTACGCAAGGACCGACATTCATTCCATAGAACCTGGTTTTTTCCTGCTCCTGATCTGAAGGTCCTAACAAGGGGCGAGAGTTTCGAACATACGACCTACAAATTACGAGATCGACGGTTGCTCTGAGAGGTACCTGTTGCTTACGTCAAGCTTAGACAGTGGGTCACTAATTATCTCAGCGGATTGATGTGCTTTTCTGTGGTTCTGTTGCTGGATAAACCTGCCCAGCTTCAAAGCTGTGTTCACTCGCAGCAGTTCCTCTTCGTAGGCATAGGTAAAGATGCTGCTGAACAAATAGGAGCTGGTATGAAAAATTGGCTTGCGTATGATATCGTGAGCTTCAAGACGGTGTCAAAAAAGTGTCAGTCGCTACCAGTAAACCACTTGTATCTCTACTTGTTACTCACTTGTTTTCCACTTGCAATCCCCATTTTTCGCCTAACAAGCAGTTCTAAACTATTTTTGGGGAAAGCACTTACAAGAAGAATTTCGGATTAGAAATCCGTTGCTCTGTCCAACTGAGCTACGGGCGCAAATCCCTGTTTTTGTAGGACCTCATAATATTCAAAAAGAAAAACGTATTTCCGACAAATTTTCGTCCACTTTACATTCAACTGAACAATATTGCAAGAAGATTAAAGGCAAGCTTTGCTGCTGGTGCGAATTAGACCTGTAAAACTTACCATAAGAGCAAATTGCGTAAATCGTATTGCTCAGAACGATAAGCCCATTTTTGCCTGCGAACAAAAATAATAATTGATAAGAATCACAGACACTCAAACGCAGACTATAATTTAGCTGCGTCTTATGCGGGGGCCAAGCTTAAACGGAGAGATGTACGTCTTAAAAGATTGTTCGAGTGAAACCAGCTAACAAAAAACCTGTATTCACAGGGATTTGACCTTGCGGCGGGAAATAGTAAATTCATCGAAAGATATTGCCAAATCTGTAAAAAATAAAGGTAAATGAAGCAAAAATTTTTTCTGTGACCGATCGTGCATACTGGAAGACTTCGCAAGTCCTGCCAGCAACCGAAATGCAATTATGACCATATATTTTGTGTTGTATCTCCTTGTTGTACAAAACTTTACGTAAACTTGAGGATTTGCTGACTCATCGAGTACAGGTTGGCCGGCGAGAATTAGGGTCCTAAAAAACAGAGGAAATAGTTAAATACGTAAAAATAGGCAAGATAACCATTGACATTACGGGTGGGATTGGGTAAAATAATAAAAATGAGCCAAGGAGCAAAAATAGTAAAAAAAAGCTAAATTTTAGAATTTAGCTATTGACATATAGAAAGAAAAATGTTAAATTCAGCAAGTTAACAAGGCTTGCAACCTATGATGTTCGTTTTCTTTGTGCTTGTGCGGCACTAATCTGTCTTTGGTGCCGAGCCGGGAACGAGGAGAGTGAAAGTGAGGAGAGTGATGGCGAGGAGAGATGAAATGACATCACATACGTCCTTATCTTTATTTCCCCACTTTCAGCCTGTCTGGCAAAACTTAGCCAAGTGATGAGGAGACGCTGCGTAGCTAATATAACGGACGGCACTAATGTAGTAGTTGCCGAGACGACAAAAGCAAAACGGGGCGTTTTAAATCCGGTAAAACAGTTGTGCTTTCTGCTGCTGGCCGTTGGCAGCAGAGACATTATTATTTGGAAGTAGTTTTTGGGGGAGAAAACTATGAAGAAATTAGCAATAATAACTTGGACAACGATGATGGTTATGCTTGGGCTGGCTGGTATTGCCCGGGCGGATTCTGGCCCGCTCACCGGTCCATTTATTATCCAGCCGGATACTGGCCCATTCGTTAGCATATCCACAACGTCGAGCGTACTTGACTTTGACAGGCCTACATTCGCAGAACCCATTTTAGCACCTGGACAAGCTATGTTTCCAAGCATCTATCGCTCGGCGGCAGCGTCGTTAACGCTGCATGTGGAATCTAACTGTCTGCACGGACCGATTGTAGCCTCAGTGACGGCGCTTAAGCATTCCGAAGGCTACACCATACCGCCCGAGCACATTTTGATAAATGCGCCGATAATGAACGAAGAATATACCAGAATGGGAAAACCGGTGGTTATATCGGAGCCGGAAACCGGAACACATGACATTGAGCTGAATTTCAAGTTGCAGGCCACTCACTTCAACCATGCGGGAAGATACACAGGAACTCTTACATTTACGGTAATGCCACCACCGCAATAATTGGAGAAGATAGTGACGAATAAGAGAAGGACTTAACTGCGTAATAATTAGTTGATTAAATATGCCCAGGGTTTGTGGATAGACATTATCCAAAAAACGAACGAAAGCCCCTTCCTTGAAAAAGGGTGGGGGAGAAAGGAGGTGTGAGGTAGTGAAAAGTGACAACTCGCAAGCGAAAGGATGCTTGCGGGCCGCCTGAAGAATCAGGCCAGGTCTTGAGGCGGTAAAAACGATTGATAACTGGGACTAAAAATCGCAGATTTGAATCGTATAATTAGAGGCCACGACTCAGGCAGTAAAGCGGGCACATCTGCCGGGGTCGGTAAAAAGATTTCGGCCCGCAGATTGTGTGGCTCAGGCATTTGTTGGGCCTGGGCGAAGGAACTGAATTAGCTCCACAGGCCAAAAACGGCATTTAAGGAGCAATAAGAATTAAGAGAGGGAAATGAAAATGGTAAAGAAAATTTTATTTACGATTGCAGTTGTAGCTTTCCTGACAGCCTCGGTCCAAGCGGTGGACCCTGGAAAATACAAACAGAAGTTTGATGGTATGTGGCCCTTTGAGTACATATTTGTACCCGTATGTAGTATACCTGTATTAATGGATGTGGGTTACTTTGTACAACTGGAGAAGTGCGGGGACTATAAGATCAAGCTAAAACAGGTAATCTGTGATGATGGGGGAGATCCGTACCCCAAGAGCACCGTAACAGACTTCCCGTGCTACAGGGATTGTGAGGAGATTAAGATAAGAGCCAACTTTGAAGCAAAACTCGGTGGCAAAACGGCGAACAGGGTCTCCTGGTGGCCAGCCGACAAGGAAAAGGTCTATTATGAAGCTGCTGAGGGTCTTGTCCCCGATGTAATCCCCGGTGACGGCAACTGGCATACGCGTAAGGTTTGTCTCAAGGCCTGGGATATCGCGATCTGGGATTCCGGTGAGAATCAGCAAGGCAACGAGATCAGAGTTGCAGATCTCTATATAACTGTTAAACCCAACCAGAGTGAGTCGTGGGAAGGGGAATGGCAGGGAGGTGGTCCGTAGGTCCGTAATCCCCTACAGGTGTTACTGTTAGGAAAGTATGTAGATGTTGATATAGGGAGGGACGGAAGTGAAATCTGCCCCTCCCTAAATTTTTACAAACATTTTTGTTAATTTGGGCGTTTTGGGCAAATTATACTTGACATCCAGACCAGAAAGTGTTAAACTTGGTAATAATTGAATGCAGGCATAGGAAGGGAAAGTAAGTGTAAATGTCGTTATCAAGCGAGGGTGTATTAAGTGGCTGATAAATTAAATGCCTAAAATTGGGGATTGGCTGTGCTTGTGGGGATTTTACACGGAATTATAAAAAGTAAAGATGTTAATTTACCGAAAAGGTAAAAGACGCAATATTGGTGCATAATCGCGGAAATTTACCACAAAAATGCAATAATAAACTCAGAATGGCGACCGAACAAGGAGCTTTGAAATTGTCTTTTCAATACTATTCGACTTCATAACAAAGAGTTATAGGTTGGTGGAAATCAGCTTTTGGGAGGAAAAAAAGTGAGAAAGCAAAATGGTATTCAAAGCCATCATATAGCCCTGGTTATCGCAATAGCGTTACTTGCGTCTGCTGGGCCTGCGTTTGGCCAGTTTTTAGTCCAGCCGATGAGGATGGATCTTGCGGTCCGCCCCGGTAGAATATTCAAGACGTCCCTCGACCTTCAAAGCCTCGACCCTAACGAAGCCCACTCAATAGAGTTGTCGGTAGTCGAGTTGACACAGTATGATGATGGTGAGTGGCAAATCATTGAGCCTAACACTGATTTTGACACATCAGCTCTTTCTTCGTGCAAGGAATGGATACAATTCAGACCTGCGAGTGTTGATCTTGCCCCAATGGGAGCACACTCTGTAGAAGTGTTCATAAGGGTGCCGCCCGGTATCCGTGGATTTTACACTGCGGGGATTTTAGCCACCCTTAGGGCCAGGCCCGACGCGACAGATATTACTGTGATCCTGCGATTTTTGGTTCCCCTTCTCGCTGAGGTGCAAGGTAGGCCAATGCGCCATAAGATAGAGCTTGAGGACATCGGGATGGAGCTCGTTGAGGGCGTTGGAGGCAAACCTGCAACTACAATGGTCTCAATGGATATTTCAAATAATGGCGGGACCTATTCCCACTTAAGGGCCTTCGCAAAGGTTAGAGGTTTCTGGGATGGGCACTGGCGAGAAGTTACCGATGCGGAATTCAAAGGTGTCGGTATTATCCCGGGGGCCAAATTCAAATTAAAACATAACATTGAGCGGTCTTTGCCGCCCGGCAAGTACAGGATATCCGGCGTGCTTTATGTGGACGGCCGGCGTGCAAAGAGGATTGAAAATGAGTTAAATTTTGTCGGCGACACGAGCATTAAGAAGGTCGCGATCGATGCGCCGCTTGACGTGCTGCCAAGTAATGTTCTCATAAATTGCCGGCCGGGGGCTACTCGCACGACAGCGATAAAAGTCCGTAACGCTTCGGATGAAACGGTCAACATCCAAACGGGTTTGGCGTTACCGGGTAATCTTCAGGGGGCAGCTTTCGGCGACTTGAAGGGCGATGATTTGGACTGCACTGAGTGGGTGAAGATAGAGCCGGAGAGTTTCACGCTCCGCAGCATGAGTCAGCAGAGCATACGCATTACTGCGGCGATGCCGAAATCAGTAGAGATGAATCCCTGTTATTATGCGCTTCTTGGTCTGTTCACCACTTATCCGGACGGCCAGAAGGGCGGCGTAACAACCGCACATATTTGTGTTACAGACGAGAGCATCAGTGCCGAACCTTCGCTCGTCCATGGAATGAAGCTAAGCCCCGCCCTCAAGGACGGCTCACAGTATTATATTGTCGCCCGGTTCGGCAATTTCGGACGCATGCACTTTACCCCTATCAGGTGCAGAGCCGCGGTTTTAGAGGAAACGGGTAGGCCCAGAGCAGTGACAGCGCTCAGCAGCAGCAAGGCAGATTTAATGCTGCCGCTTGAGGTCAGGGATTTCTCCGGAATTATCGATTTTTCAAATGTTTCTGAGGGTACATACCGTCTTGCGGCGGTTTTAGAATACGCCCCAGGGGAGGTAGCAACCAAACAAATAGGTATACGGGTTCTGCCCGAGGGGCAACGGAGGGTTGTTGAAGTTGTGAAGTTAGAAGAGGAGCTTGGAGAAAAAATAACGGTTCAATGGTAGCGTGCCGGCAAAGAGATTTTTTACTAAAGAAAGAAGCTGAATTGCCGATACAAGGCAAAGGAGCTGTAGTATTGCCGGTTAATGGCTACAGAAAGGGACATTGACTTATGGCAAGGAAAAATATCGGTAGAGTTTTATCGGACGGCGTAATTGTCCTCTGCATAGTAATTTCGCTCTGCGCGTTGAACATCAGCGTCCAGGCAGCGATCGAAGGCAAAGCGATAACTTACACCATCTCCGGTTCAGTACCAGGGCTTAGCGGCGTGACGATGAAAGGTCTGCCGAACAATCCTGTTACCGACGAGAACGGCTATTATAGTGATACCGTTAAATACAGCTGGAACGGTACAGTTACACCTGAAAAGGACGGTTACACCTTCGAACCAGCTAACAGAACCTACCCCAAAGTTACCAGCGACCAAAGTAATCAGGATTATACGGCAACGCTGAAGACCTTTGTTATTACGGGTACAACCCGTATGGAAGGTGTAGTAATGGAGGGTCTGCCGGGTAATCCGATTACCGGCAGCGACGGCACTTACAGGGCCATCGTGGACTACAACTGGAGCGGCACGGTCAGGCCAACGAAGGTTGGGTACATCTTCACGCCAACCAGTAAGCCATATTCTGCTGTTACCAGGGACCAGATGAATCAGGACTACAGAGGTACACTGATTACCTTTACAATTTCCGGTTCCGCTGGAGTGGAGGGTGCTTTAATGAACGGTCTGCCGGGTAATCCGACTTCCGGCGTGAACGGCATCTACAGCGCCACGGTTGAATACGGCTGGAGCGGCACGGTCAGGCCGACGAAAGATGGTTATACTTTTGTGCCGGAAGAACTGACATACAGTGACCTTATCGGCGCTCAGGCCAATCAGGATTACACTGCGAATGTGATGACCTTTACCATATCCGGCACGGCTGGTATGGACGGGGTGGAAATGAACGGTCTGCCGGGCGCTGCTGTTTTCACCGATGTGAGCGGCTATTACAGCGCCACGGTTGAATACGGCTGGAGCGGCACGGTCAGGCCGGTAAAGGCAGGTTTCACCTTTGAACCGGCTACAATGAACTACACTAAACTTACCAGCGAACGGACCAATCAGGATTACAGTCCGAAAGTGATTACATTAACCATTTCCGGTTCCGTTGGTTTAGACGGCGTAACAATGGACGGCCTGCCCGGTAATCCGGTTACCAGCGGGGGCGGATTGTACAGTACTACTGTTGACTATGGCTGGAGCGGTACGGTTACTCCCATTAAAGAAGGTTACGAGTTCACCCCACCCAGTAACGTATACAGTCTCATTAGCAATGACCAGAAGAGCCAGAACTACACTTCAAAAGAGATTACTTTTACAATTAGCGGTTCTGTTGGAACGGGCTCTGCGGTATTAAAAGGTCTGCCGGGTAAAGCCGTTATTAGTAATGAGGACGGTACTTACAGCGTCGTTGTTAAATACGGCTGGAGCGGCACGGTTACACCGACAAAGCCAGGTCATACCTTTGACCCGCCTGAGATACAATACCCTGCACTTTTCGGCCCCGAGTATGACCAGAACTACATCCCAATGTTGTTGAAGCAAACCATCTCTGGTACGATACGTTCTGACAAGGGCGAACCTGTCGAAGATGTATTTGTAATAGCAGACAGTGGCGGAGGTTCCACGACAACCAATGCTAATGGCGAGTACGAATTGACGGTGGATTACGGCTGGCGCGGCACAATAACGCCGACAAAGACAGGTTATACCTTCAGGCCGACTAATAAACCGTACCCTGTTGTTACCAAGGACCAGACGAATCAGGGCTATTCTGCGATACTGCGGACGTTCACCATCTCCAATGCGGTGATGGTCGGCGGAACACCTGTCGAAGGTGTACAGGTCTCAGCAAATAATGGTGGGGGCACCGGTGTCACCAACGCCAGAGGCAGATTCGTTATTGAAGTGCCGTATGATTGGAGCGGTGAAATTACACTGACAAAAGAAGGTTTCGAGTTCCCGAGTAAATCATTCACTAACATTACGGAGAACTATAGGGATGATTTACCGGAATCGGCAATGCGTCCTGCACCGACACCTCCTGCACCAACACCTACCGCGCCAACACCTACGGCACCGAGACCTCTTGCGCCCACGGCCATTGTGCCGGAAGCCCCTGAGTGGAAAATGCCCCCCGGGGCGGAGGCCGTCATTGCGCCTACGCCAGCTCCTGTGGTTGAGGAGGAGCCGAAAACACCTTTAGAGAGGGATATTGCCAAGATTCGAGCACAATTGGAGAACCTTCTGCTCAAGCAGGAAGCTCCGGTAGAGCCAAATCTGCTTGCTGCTCCTCAAATACCGCTTATCAGCAATGTCTTTGTTGATGCGGATGTCGCCATGGCACTTCAGGACATTGCATCAATGGCGGGCGTTACTATTATCCCCGATGAGACCGTTATAGGGGTGGTAACCTGCACTCTTGATAACGTGCCGCTTGATAAGGCCCTCCAGATTGTCCTGGCAGGCACTCCTTATGTTGTAAAGAAGACACCGTATTATTATCTGGTTTGTTCAGGGGACCCGACAAGTGCGTTGTTCCCGGTGGTGAGCGAAACACGCCGGATAAAACTGAACTTCATCTCGGCTCAGGCAGCAGTGGGACTTTTATCCACTCCTTTCAAGGCTTACGTTCAGGCCGAAACTGGCCGGCCCGGGACCGACACTTACACAGTGGTGGTTACCGCACCGCCGCTTTTGATGGAGCGTATCGTCTCGGACCTGAAGAAAATCGACCGAGTCCGACGTCAGATCCTCCTGGATGCCCGCATTGTGGTGATGGAACGGGGCGACCTGCTGAACCTGGGTGTCGAGTGGGGTTGGCCCACGATTAACGCCGGATTTTTTACAAATCAGCTCTTTGGGAGCGGGGTCGGCGGGATGGCTGACTTCGGCGGCAAAATGGCGTCGGGCCTCCAAATTGGCTATACACCCGACGCAACATTTACCAATTCACTGACCATGGCGCTAAACCTGCTCGCTCAGAATGACGAGGCGACCATACTGGCCAAACCTCAGGTATTGGCTCAAGACGGCAAGGTGGCGGAAATCAATGTTATGACCGAAGAGTACTATATGATGACCGCGCAGAATATTACGGCCGGCTTTTACAGCTATCAGGAACTGGAGAAAATTGAGTCCGGCACCAGGTTAAGTATCACACCCCACATAGGGGACAATAATGATATTACACTTGAGATGGCCATCGAGGTTAGTGACAGCATACCTCGCGGCAGAGGAAGTGAACTTCCGGTTGTTACGCGGCGAACATCCAAAAACACGGTACGCATTCAAGACGGCGGAACAGTTGCACTGGCCGGCCTGACGGAGAACCGAACGCGTTTGGAGAAGAGGCGCACCCCCGGCCTCAGTAATCTTCCGCTCGTGGGAGGGCTGTTTAAGAATACAAACGATGTGGGGGCCAGCAGGGAAATCGCTGTCTTCGTCACGGCACACACAATACCGGAGGCAAACCGACCCCTCGATTTCGCCCAACCTCAGATGCCTGCAATTCAGCCTCCGATCAGATCGATGGGTGGAGATTTTAAGACGAGTCTTCGGGAAAGTTTATCGCGTCCGATCAGATGAAAAACATATTAAAAGGAGATAAAAGAGCTGTGAAGCCGATGAGTCGCAAAACAAGAATTAGTGGCAGTGGTGCGATTATTGTGTCATTGTTGCTGGCGCTTCTGGCTTTTGGTGTGGTTAGTTGTGCACAAAGAGGCTTTGAGGTCATACCTTTGAACCACCAGGAGATACTTACTCTAACCTCCGATGACATTGTAAGAGTAATGCGACGAGCTGGCTTTTCCGATAATCAGATTCTGGAATATGGAACAGACCTTCACGATGCACTATCCCGATCAGGAGCAGCACAAATCAAGATAAACAAAAGACTGCAAGCTGTTTTTGCCATCAATGGTGATAGTGTGTACATCAGTACTCGTCTGAGAGGTAACTTCATTTATAATGTGAAAACAGGTTGGGTTGGTATGGAGTAACCCATCACCGCACTGTCGCAATGCAGCCGAGCACTTTCGCCAAACGCCGTCTGGTAACATTCCCGTCCGGCTTTGCGGACCATCCGTGATAAGAAAACCCAAATCGCAAGTACTGGCACCTCACCGTATGAAATATTTGCCCCCTGCTATATGCTGAAATAGCCGGGATTTTCGAAAACCTATCCCGGGAGGTTGTAAAAATCCGCTGTGTTATCCAGATGCGCTGCAGATGCGCCGGAACAAAGGATTTGACCTGCCAAATTGGCACACACGCAAAAGAACAATAAAGCTGTAATTGCTTATTATAAAGGCAATTACAATTTTGGTTTGTTCGGGCACGCTATTTGCTTGGTTTATTTACGGTTAGAGTATGTATATAATTGGAACTCAGTTTGCGATAAAAAGGTTTAGAAATGAAATTTGACAAATTCACACTAAAAGCCCAGGAGGCATTGGCAACTGCTCAGCAGCTCGCGATGGCCAAGTCGCATACTGTTACGTCACCATTGCATTTATTAGGCGCTGTTTGCGGCGAGGACAGCGGCATTGCGGTTGAGATTTTGAAAAAGATAGGCGCCAATGTCCCGCGAATTAGAGAGATGACCGAGAGCGAGCTTGGGCGGCTGCCG
>Ga0209427_10008722_pt1 | contig 11388 bp, 7 predicted proteins | sample DeeMarSWOR136_30_FD_187465 | JGI IMG/M metagenome (GOLD analysis project Ga0209427, IMG submission 187465) | Marine sediment microbial communities from White Oak River estuary, North Carolina - WOR-1-36_30 (SPAdes) (version 2) | ecosystem: Environmental > Aquatic > Marine > Intertidal zone >... | reverse complement strand
CGTCTGAATGATTATGGGTATGGTGGCGGTGCAACGAGTGGAATTTATGAAATCTGGGATGCCGAGTATAGCCTAAGAGGTGCCTGGCGCGCAGCTTTTGGTCCTGAAAATCGGCTTTATGTTGCCAATAATGATACCATCGATCATTCAATTTTAGTCTTTGATTGGGATGAATTTTTTGGATTAACTCCAAGTGCGTATCGAATGGGAACAGGAGATCAATATCTTTTCGATATTGATCTTGATGACGCTGGATATGTTTATGTATTATCCAACGGCGATACGTTAGAAACAACCGATGATATCCGAATTTACAAGCCAATCGGTGCTGAAGGTACAACATGGGATACGTCGCATGATGATGCTCCGATCATGACCATTGATGTTCCTGGAATGGGATTTTTTGGAGGAATTGCTGTGAGTAAAGATGGGACCCAGGTTTTCGTATCCAGTCGGGAAGAGCGGAAAGTCCAAAAATTTGTTGGTTCACCAACAACAGGTTATACGCTTGATCTGAAATTTAGTTTTCAACTCGCAGAAAATGATACATTGCCCAATGGCAATCCGCCCCATGCTTTAGCATTGGCGTTTTATGATGCCAATAACCTATTAGCATTAGCTGTGGATCGTTTTGTACCAGGGGCTGGAACAGCTAATGGTTACAACTATGGCAAGATTCATATCATCAATCCTTTCTCTGGCAGCGGTGTTGATACCATCGATGTTGCAATGTGGAATTTCATCCAATGTGATAGCAGCTATACCAACCGTGCGGGCGGCACTGTACCAGGCAATGCCTCAGCATACACTTCTACCTATGATGTAGATTGGGATGAAAACGGCAATCTATATAGTCAATCCCATTACGGCTGGACAATTGAGAAATGGCATAATGATAATCTACCCATTATTAGTGCTGTTGAAGATAGGGGTGAATCGAATATGGTCCCCAATGAATTCGAATTGGGACAAAATTATCCTAACCCATTCAATCCAACTACACATATTCAGTATGCTATTGCCAGAACCGCAGATGTGTCGTTATCAATTTTTGATCTGATGGGCAGGGAAATTAAAACGTTGGTCAGTGATAAAAAATCTCAGGGCAGTTATACAGCAATTTGGGATGGTACTGACAATACTGGACAAAAGGTTGCCAGTGGAATTTACTTCTATCGCCTGAAATCTGATGGGATTACCCTCACCAAACGAATGGTTTTATTACGATAGTTTTTTGATTATTAAATAGTGCCTTTCCGAAAAAGATTGCTATCTGTAACGCAAGCATCCGGCTTGCATTTAAAAATAAAAACTTACTAACAAGCTGGAAGCTTATGTTACATTATCGGACAGACACTAAGAATCAATATCACTTTGGTCTAATTATAGAAAAGCCCTGACCAGTAAACCTGGGAAGGGCTTTTTATTATCCAGCGAAAATGAAACAGTTGATGATAAACAGGAAAACACTAAACGGTTACAAAATAAAAGCTATTATTTCAAATTACCCCCATATTTCAATCCGATAACAAGGCTTCTCCCTGGCGAATAAACTCCTGATCCATGTTCTTTATAAGTTTCGTCACAAGCATTTTCAACTATAAAATTCAGCTTTAATCCTGGAACGATATTCCAGGAGCAGCGGAAATTCAATGTTTCCCAGCCAGGAGTACCGCCTTCAGGGATACGACTGTCGTCTTTGTCTCGAGTTGAGAGCCGATCCTGCCTGGTTGCTATACAAAAAAACGCTTCGAATGAAAGCTTTTTCATTGGAATAAATTCCATTGAAGTTCTTGTCATGAATGGAGGAATACGGCTCATCGGTTCATCAAAAGTGATATTTTGTCCGTAGGTCCAGAACGATGAAAACTGGAAAAGCCACCTTTGAGAAAGTTGAATTCTTCCCGAAATTTCCCAGCCAGTAATAAAGGCATTTGCAACATTCCTTTTTTGAAAAATATCGACTTCACCAGGATCGCGGATTCCGTTTCCGTTCTCATCATAATAGTCCAGACCATTGTAGTTACCACGGTATCGGTCAATTAAGTCAACAAGGCGGTTGTAAAAAATGAACATGGAACCTGAATATCTGGAATGATTTAATTTGATCCCAATTTCAAAGTTATGACTTTTTTCCGGAGACAAGCCAGGGCTTGGGGCATCCACCCCTGCATTGGAAACTTTTAGGACTACGGTATCATTGAAATTTGGTGCTCGAAAGCCCTTAGCATATCTTGCGATTAGATTCAACCAGATTTTTGGCTTGTAGCTTAAACCAATAATTCCAGTTAAATCGCCATAGTTATCTTCAAAATTTCCAAACGGCTCTTCCAGTTGAGATTTGAGATTCATCCTACTCAAACGAATTCCCAGGGTGAGATCAAATTTAAGATTAAAAATGATATTATCATTCAGGAATATACCAAAAGATTGGAAGGTTGAGCCATCTGGAAAATCGCCTCTCTGCTGTTCGATATTTTCCGCAGTCTCCCTTATCCGATGACTTTTTACTCGATCCCGGTATATCTCATAACCGTAGGTGAAAATGTGTCGATTTTGCCAGATAGAATTGATTTGTAAATAGGAACCGACAGTGGTCAGGTCATTTCGATTCTTTATCAGAGAATTGCTGTTCGTCTTTCGTTCAATTGTACCCTCTTGTTCAAATTGATAGGAGAGATTCCATTTTATTGAGTTAATCCAATTTGTATGAATTGGGCGAGAGTCTAGCGTAATCGCTGTAAGATAGCGGTTTTGTGGATCGTAAAGATAGGTCTCGTATTCGTCAGTAACATATTTATCATAGCGGGGAACTTCGTTTTGTTGCACGGTGAGAAAGTCCAGCACGATTTCAGTTTGCTGACTTAGCGGAACACCGAAGCGGAGATTTCCATTCCATTCATTATAACCAGTAGGTTGTTGAGAGCCAATATCCTTACCAGCGATCAGGTTATCTATTTTTTTGAAGCCGACCCCGCCGAATGCAGTTATGATTCCAAATCTATTTCGAAAGGAAGCATTGGCAATTTGGGAGTGGTCTGATGAACCATATCGTAATGATAAGGATGTATGAGATGCTCTTTCATTATTTTCCATTTGGTGGAATTCTGAAATCATGTTCACTACGCCTCCAATGGCGTCAGAACCGTACATTACTGAGCCAGGTCCCTTGGTTACCTCAATTCGGTCCAGAGTTTCTGCATTGATCGTATTCATGTATTGATTTGCTCCAAAGCGAAAAGTAGGTTTATTTAACCGTATGCCGTTGTATAAGAGTAGCACATCTTTGCCAATCAATCCACGAATGATCGGTGAACCGTGTCCAGCAGTTGTTTTTTGAACCAAAACCCCGGGAACTTCTCGGATAGCATCCGCTGTAGTGGGAGAAGTCCTGATAGATATTTCTTCCCTATCTGCAATTGTAACATTATGATGACTTTTAAAAACGGTCTCAGCATGGCGACTAGCAGTAAAAATGACCTCGTTTAATTTAAGATACTTTGGAGTCAGGATGATATTCAAGTGTTTTGTTTCACCTGGAGATAATTTGAGAGAAATTCGTTTATCAAAATAACCGATGTGTTTGACCAAAAGAATAGTCGAACCTGACGGGCCCTTATCGATTGAAAAGTTGCCGTCCTGATCTGAAATCGTGCCAACATTAGTTCTTTCAAAATAGATATTTACATTTGAAATCGGATGTTGGGAAATTTCATCTACGACCGTACCAACAATTCGGATTGAACTTTTTGCAATCAATTTTAATGGAACAACAATTGCGATACTAAAAAAAAGCAGTTGACAGATTACAGTAAAATCGAAGATAGCATCTCTAATTTTTATGAGCTCTCTATTATTCATCACAAAATCCCTTTTTTTTATAGCGAAGTTACATGATTTCAAAGGCTTTAATAATTTTATAATCTTTTTAGCATCAATCACAAGTTTTGATCTGGATAGATCTAATATAATAGAAACTTACATAAAATCAAGAAAAAAGTAATTTTTCTGAACTTTTCTATAAAAAAAACTTGCATCATACTCTCTACATTTGTATCTTTATGTTGTATGTATCAGCGAAATTTTAAAAAATAGGCTTAATCAATTTAAGAAAAAATTTGAAATAAAATAATTGTTTCAATATTTTCTGTGTTCTAAGGTTTATAGTAAAGCACTTTGTACAAATCGAGGGTATGATAAAATGAAAAAAAAGGTAACTTACTTAATTATTGTTGTTGTTTTCACAATATCCAGTTGCGGTATCATGCGCCCAAAATGGAAAAGTGTTCTTCTCACTAAAGATGAAACTGATGCTGCTGATCTTCTGAATGTGCGATATGATTACTTGAAAAAATTAAAGCACGAACCAATCTACAAATTCACTCCTTATGATCTGGATGTGTATTTAGGCTACTTGCAAACAATAGAACCTGATCTGCGAAAACGGGTACAGCATTTAGCCCGAAAATGTATTAATCAATCCTATCAAATTTTTCTGTTAGGCGAATTTCCTTTTGAAATATATGATTCTGAGCCACTTTATTCATTGGAAAAGAGTGATTGTGTGGTATTCGTTGAACATATCTACGCTATGGCACTCTCTTATGATTGGAAAAGCTTCTTTGCCATGCTACAGCGTATTCGATATAAAAATGGGGAGATCGGATTGGCAACCAGAAATCATTACACAGAATTTGATTGGGATGTAAACAATCAATGGTTAGTCAAGGATATTACTGAAAAACTTGCCGGTGAACACGCGGTGCAGGAAACAACAGTTGTGGATCGAGCTAAATTTTTATCAAAATGGGGAATTGGACAAGTGATTCCAGTTGATACGGTAACATGGTCTTATATTCCCTATGAACTGTTGCCACAAATAATTGATAAGTTACAGCCTGGAGATTTTGTGAATATTGTTCGAGGTGATGAAAATAGTAAATGGGTTGGTCATGTTGGGCTGATTACAGTTAGTGAAGACGGTACAACAAATTTTTTTCATTCCACAACGCCTCAGGTGAAAGAAGAGCCTTTGATGGGTTTACATGATAATGCTGAAAACTATAATAATGAGAGACGCATCTATAACACAAAAGTTCATCAAAAAAATTTAGAAATCATGGCTTATAATGAGAGGCTCAAACAAATAAATAAAGCAGGGACTCCTCACAATGAAAAGAAGTTGCTTTCAAAACGACCATATTTCTATGGTTTTAAATTTTTAAGATTACAGGATGATCCCATTTGGGAATTAATGAAAGTCGATGGACCTTTTACACCTAAGCTTAAAATTAGTCCCTTGTTTGATTGATTCGTGGATCAAAATGGTCTCCATCTTAAAGACGGAGACCATTTTGTTTTACCAGACTTTTATATCCCCAAAAACATGTGAAATGAAAATATTCAACCGATTCTCGGAGGTATCATAGTTTTCAGATTTATAAATTTTCTCAACCGAAAAACCACTCCGCTTTTCACCCATAATTTTGATATCCCCAGCAACAATATTTGCCTTGATGAAGAAAGGTACCTTTTTGGGGACGGAGACCTTAATATCACCAAAGACACCGCTCAGATCCAATTTTTTTTCGCCTGATGTGATATTCAAATTTTCTAAATCAACTTTAACATCCCCAAATACGTTGTTGACTTTTCCAGTCTGAAAGTCACTGGATGCGATTGCTACGTGAAAATCGCCAAAGACATTTGAATAGTAGGCTTCATTAGATTCACAAACGATATCTTTGTCGCCTGCCAAACTCGTGCTCATCTTTTGATGATTTCTTCTTTTCAGCATGAGACTAAATCCCAAGATAATCAACAGCACTGGCCAATAATCGGCAATAAATTCTCCCAGATCTAAAGCATCAATATTGTTCAAAAGAAGTATAATACCGATAACAATAATAACCACTCCCCATATAACTCTGGTACGGCTAAAATTTCCCCCCTGATCGTGTTTTTCCATGTCTGTTTCCTTTATTTAAATCCTTTAAGAGAAAAATTATTGCATGTGATTTATTAATAGAATACAACAATTTTTTTATTTTGTTTCATTTCTCAATTGATATTTATTTTGCTTTTTTACTCCATCAATCCGCCTCTCCTTCATAAAAATCCAAACATGAACTCACCAATAAAACAATCCAGATTGATTAGCATTAATTTAATGGGATGGACATTATTTTACTTGCATTTTAAAAAATAGTTTTTTATATTTGCCACGTTTTATAATAACAAAATAACAATAATAAATATAGTGAGGTTACCCTTTATGGTCTGACATAATTTTAATCAGTTATTTATAAGGAGTAAAAGAGAAAATGTATCTTCCCAAAGAAATGTTTTTTACCACCGGTATCGGGCATCACAAAGACAAACTGACTTCGTTTGAATTAGCATTACGTGATGCCGGGATCGCTAATTTTAATATCGTTCGAGTTTCTTCTATTTTCCCTCCTCATTGTAAAATAATTTCCAAAGAAGAAGGGCTGGCTAAATTAAATGCTGGACAAATTTTATTCATAGTTTTATCTGATATCGCCACCAACGAATTCGGCCGCATGATCGCTGCTTCTATTGGTGCGGCTATCCCCATGGATAATTCCCTTCATGGTTATCTGAGCGAATATCATGAATTTGGTAAAACCCAGGAAGAAGCTGGCGAATATGCCGAAGATATCGCGGCTTATATGATAGCAACAATACTCCAGGGATCGATGGACGAGATCGACTGGGATGCAACAAAAGAAATCTGGAAAATGAACGATAAGATCGTAAAAACTCAAAATATTTCAGTAGCAACGAAAGGTAAGCAGAATAATCATTGGACAACTGCTCTGGCTGGAGCCATTTTAATTGGGTAATTTAGGTAATTGGGTAACTGGGTAATTAGGCAATTTGAACGATCGGATAATTTGGGAATTCATCTCAACAATAAATTATTCCAACTTAGAATCCGGTGGTACTTTGTTCTTTATGGGATAATAGGAATTTATCCGTTGGAGACTTGTTATCCGCTAGAAAAAATAACAGGATTAATAACAGAAAGTTAGCGATGGAAAAACTTAATTTTTTGACGAAGCCAGTCATTCCATTTGAGCCAGCCAATTATAGTTCCATTCACGAAGCTGTTGAAGCCATGGGAGAAACAGCCTTCCAGGGTAAAAACCTGAGCATCGCTCTTGATATCTGGATTAAGATGTTTCAGAACGATGCCACAATTTTTCTCGGTCTTGCTGGCGCTATGGTACCTGCTGGTATGAAAGGAATCATTACCTATTTAATTCAAAACCGATTTATCGACTGCCTGGTATCCACTGGCGCTAATCTGTTCCATGATTCGCACGAAGCACTGGGTTATCATCATTACCAGGGATCAGTAAATGTAGATGATGTTTTACTCAAGGAACATTCTATTGACCGAATTTATGACGTGTTTGCTTCTGAAATGGAGTTTCAAAAAACGGATCACCTCGTTGGGAATTTTGCCCGTGAACGTTTCTCGAATAGAAATGTGACCACACGGGAGTTTTTATATCAGTGGGGACAGTTTTTAAAGAGCAAATCGAACATTTCGAATAGCATTGTCATCAAAGCAGCGGAATATCACGTGCCAGTTTATTGCCCAGCCGTGGCCGATAGTTCCATTGGTATTGGAATTGCTGTGGAGAGATATAAGAAACCGTTTGAATTTCAATTTGATGTGATTAAAGATGTGATTGAATCATCAAAAATTGTTGCGAATTCTAAAGCCACAGGCGTGATCTATCTGGGTGGCGGCACTCCAAAAAACTTTATTCAACAGACTGAAGTGGTCGTTTCCATTTGGGGGGAGGAATGTGAAGGTCACAAATACGCCATCCAATTGACCGCGGATGCACCGCATTGGGGGGGGTTAAGCGGCTGCACCTTTGAGGAAGCCCAGTCATGGGGCAAGATCGCCAGGGATGCCAATATGGTTTCTGTAGCAACCGATGTGACCATTGGGCTTCCCATTCTGACGTCCGCTTTACATCATAAAGCCATAGCTTTAAAGATTCAACCTCGGAAACAGAAATTTGATATTTCGGGCATTGATATAGAATTTTTATAAATATCAAATCCCTGATAATAAATTCCAGATAAATTTCGATTGCCAACTATCAAATTCCAAATCTTTTTTAGTCATTGAGTATTTGTATTTAAGTTTCTGATTTGTCTGCAATTTGGAGAATGTTATTTGGAATTTCGCATTTTTGCTTATGCTTAGAGGATTAAGAATGAATTCTGATCCAAAATATTTTATGGGTGAATACAGTGATTACGAAAACGCTAAAATCATAATTTTGCCCGTCCCTTTCGAGCGAACGACATCTTACCTTCAAGGCACCTCGAAAGGTCCGAAGGCAATTATTGAGGCTTCCTATAATGTGGAATTGTATGACATGGAGCTTGATGATGAGCCTTATCTGCAGGGAATTCATACCTTACTGTCATTGGTCTTTCCAGTAGGTGAGACGATTGAGGAATCAATAAAAAAGATCGAAATTGCTGTGGGGAAAATTTTAAAAGATAGCAAATTCCCGATCATTCTCGGCGGCGAACATACGATCTCTTATCCTGTTTTTCTGGCACTTCAGAAACGATTCTCAAATTTGAGTGTTTTGCACCTGGACGCCCACACCGATTTACGAAATGAATATTTAGATGATCGATTCAGTCATGCCTGCGTGATGCGTCGTATTCGGGAACACAATAACAATATTGTTTCGGTCGGGATCCGAAGTCTGTGTCGGGAAGAAGCTGATTATATCAATAAAGAGAAGCCAGTTATCTATTTTGATCATGATATTCAAAAACATGGTATTCCGATCGAGAAAGTTCTGGCAGAGCTTACCGATGATGTTTTTATTACGTTTGATTTAGATGTAGTGAGTCCACAGGAGATGCCTTCGGTCGGTACACCCGAGCCAGGGGGACTTAACTGGTATCAAGTGAAAGAATTGTTTGAAGTTATTTTTTCAAAGAAAAATGTGGTTGGATTTGATGTTGTTGAATTGAAACCTGATAGGGTGAATTTTCATTCGGATTTTTGGACAGCGAAAATGATTTATAAGATGATTGGATTGAAGTTTCATTAATAATAAAATCTTCGCCCACAGAAATGATATTAAAATGTCTTAAATCTGAAATTTGAAATCAAAAATCTAACAGCAAAAAATTTCGCTGAGCGTTATGAATTCGGTATCACAAAATCTTGACTAATGTGGAAATGATACCGATCGCGACAACAATCATTGCTCCCAGACTAATAATGAGACGGTATTCAAGTTCTTTCAGACGTTCATCAAGATATTGTCGCGTTAATAATTGTTTATTTACTAATTCGGCGATAATTTTGGTTTGAATTTCAGCTTGTTCCTCTGTAAAACCAACGGCAATTAATCTTTTGACATTCTCATGAGTATCAAAAGTAATTGCTCTTGCCATTATAAACTCCTTGCTTTTTATATGTTAATATAAATATAATGTTATTAAGTTGAGACCTGAATTTTGAATATCGAATAACGAATATTGAATTTTGAACCAAAGCAGAAACTTCTATATTCATTATTCAGTATTCGATATTCATCACTGTGCTTAACTTAATGATACTGAATACAAATATATATTAATCAATTTTAAATGTCAACAAAAAAATAAGCAAACAAATCCTCAAAAATTTCGTTTTTTTTATTTGAGATGAACTAATTTACTTGATATTTAGTTAGAAACATTATATATTTCAATTTAAAATTTTTAGGGGATGAGATTAAACAACCTGAACATTTAGGATTTTTTCAATAATAAAAAATAACGACTTATAAAGTTAAAATGAGTAAATTATTTTATCTCACCCCCTTAATAATTCACAATTAAATGAATTTAAAAATTTTTTAGATATTCAATGAATCCCCTTCTCAAAAATTTCAGGATCAGCTTAAAGCTAAAGATCGCCTTCCTGTTCGTATTACTTGTCGTGGTGATGATGACGATTGTTGGATACATTTTCATGGTTCGGGAATTAAATCTACGCGTTGAACAGGTAAAAGAACGAATGGAGCGATTAGCCAGAAACATTGCCACCATCCGTTCGGTCGAGACTGAGGATTGGGATGTCTATCAGACTTACATCGATAATCAGATTACGGTCAATCTCGACATCGTCTATATTGCCATTTTCGATGAGCAGGGTGAATTGAAGGTGCATAGCTTAAACATCGATTGGCTTGATCTGGAAACACAGCGACCATTAACAAATTTTGAGCAGGCAAATATTGTTTTGCGATTGGATCAACGACAGGTAGCGGAAGAAAGTCAAAAGGATATCGAATCCCAATCCGTGAATATTATTATCGGTAACCAGAACCTGGGAATGGTCAATATCGGTTTTTCACTGGTCGATCTGAACGATGAGATGAAAAGCAATCTTTATCGCAGTCTGTTACTCGATGCGTTTTTTATATTCTTGGCCATCATCTTTTCTTTCATTATCAGTTCCAGAATTGTGATCCCGCTGGGTAAACTGACGAAGGCGATGGAGAAAATTTCCAGGGGCGATTTAAATCAAAAGCTTCATATCTCATCCCGTGATGAGATCGGTGAGATGGCAAAGACTTTCAATTTTATGGCAAAAGGACTGCAGGAAAAACAGGTCATCGAAAATTTTAGTCGGGAGCTTGGCTTTACCTTCGAGCTGGAAAAAATATCGAGTTTGATTACTGAGCGGATTGCCCAGGCTTTAAATTCCAGACAGGCGTATTTCTTTTTAAGAGAAAAGGAGCAATCTTCTCATTTCGATCTGGTTGTTGCCTATCCCGAAAGAATTAATAGAAAGATAATATTGACCAAAAACCAGCAGTTTTGTGATCTGGCACTTAAAAATCGTAAACCTTTAACAGGAAAAGATGTTGAAGTTTATCCTGAATTACTATCCCAACTTGGAGAATTAAAATCGATCAACGAAAACGCTCTTATCTGTCCATTGATCATCAAGGATAAAGTGCCTGGAATTTTAATCCTCAGTGAATCAAAAAAAGATAAATCTTATATGGAGAGCGAAATCAACTTTTTGAACACGTTGATTGCCCAGTCCAGTGTTGCGATTGAAAATGCTATGCTTTATGAGGAATTGACCGAACAGGAACGTTTGAAACATGAATTAGAGATCGCCAGAAAGGTTCACCTCAGTTTATTACCACAAAAGAATCCGCAAATTTCTGGTCTGGATATCGATGGTATCTGTATTCCTGCTATGGAAGTCGGTGGCGATTACTACGATTATTTTGTGCTGGATGATCACACATTAGGGATCGTGGTTGCCGATGTGACAGGAAAAGGGACCTCCGCCGCTTTTTATATGGCAGT